>ERZ1026856.1739-NODE-1739-length-10531-cov-6.206663_pt1 | contig 10531 bp, 7 predicted proteins | sample MGYA00380158_ERZ1026856 | MGnify/ENA primary metagenome ERZ1026856 (study PRJEB33269, sample SAMEA4719794) | human gut metagenome | biome: human-associated habitat; feature: organic feature; material: feces | place: Cameroon | collected 2013-10 ... | reverse complement strand
TCGGTGAGTTGGTAAAGTGGGCTGACAAGGCTTGCCCTGAGATGATCTTGGGTGCTGGTACAGTTGTTGATGCTGGTACAGCATCTCTCTATCTCCAGTTGGGTGCCAACTTCATCGTAGGTCCTAACTTCAACCCTGACATTGCACCAGTCTGCAACCGTCGCCTGGTTCCATATTCTCCAGGTTGTGGTTCTGTTACAGAAATCAACAATGCACAGGCTGCTGGTTGCGATGTAACAAAGGTATTCCCAGCAGGTAACGTAGGTGGTCCTTCATTCGTTAAGAACGTAATGGCACCTTTGCGCTGGAGCAACATCATGGTAACTGGTGCTGTGGAGCCAACAGAGGAGAATCTTACTCCATGGATCAAGGCTGGTGTTCTCTGCGTAGGTATGGGTTCTAAGCTCTTCCCTAAGGAGACAGTTGCTGCAGGCGACTGGGCTGCTATCACAGCTAAGTGCCAGGAGGCTCTGGGTTATATCGCTAAGGCTCGCGCCTAAAACGCTGTAACCATCCCTATGTGATTCAAAAATGTTTCATGAAAATAAACTTTATGCCTTTGCATAAATTATTTCATCATATTCATGGCATCGCCATCGTCGGCATGATGGTGGCGATGTTTGTTTTTTCAGCCTGTTCGCCGTCGCATAAGGGCGAAGTTGATAGGCTGAATAGCCTTTCTTATGCGTTTCACTATCGTAATATTGATTCTACTAAGGTGTTGGCAACGAGAGCGTTGGCTCTTGCTGACGACTATCCTGCGGGCTATGCAGAGGCTTGCAACAACCTGGCGTTTGTGGCGATTGCCAAGATGGATTATCGGGCTGCCAAGCAATGGCTGAAGAAGGTGGGAGACCGGAGCGACAACCAGATAGAACTCCTTGTTGCAGACGTTCAGAGCATGAGAATCTGTCAGCGTGAAGCCCGCAACAAGGACTTTTACACTTATCGCGAAAAGGCAATGCGCCGACTGCGCAGAATAGGCGAGGAGGCAAATAATCTGCCGCTCCGTGACCACCGCCGCACCATCTATGCCAAGAGCGAGTTCGACATCGTGGAAGCCACCTATTTTTATTATATACAGCAGGAACGCCCCATGCAGCGGGCACTTGCCAACCTGGATCCCGACGAACTGGAGCAGGATACGGCACAATATCTCAACTATCTCTATAACTACGGGTCGGGCGGAGCCATCACGCAGGGCACCGTCAATGAAATCAGTCAGACTGAGTTCGACTTTCTCATCCGCCTCTATATGATGGCGAGCGGAAGCAATCCGTATCCTTACTGGCAGGCTAATGCCCTGCAAGCCATCAGCGAGCATATTCAGGATGCCGAGCGCCGGGATTTCCTGGTGAAAAACAATCTCCCGGCTTTCCAGTATCTCAATGTGGAACAGATGCCTACAGAACTCCTGGCGGGTAACTTCGCCCAGAGAGCATTGAACCTCTTCTCGGAGTATGGAGACGTATATCAAACGGCTGGTGCCTACCGAACCCTGGCAGAATGCTATTGGCAAATCAGGGATTATAATTCTGCCGGCAATTGCCTGAACCAGGCGCTTACGCAGAACAAGGCCATCAGTCAGGCACCCGACCTGGTGGCTTCCATCCGGGAACGCCTCTGCCTGGTGTATTCCGCCATCGACAACAAACCGCAAAGTGATTACAACCGAAATATCTACCTCGACCTGCAGGAGCAGGCGAGACAGGACAAGCAGTTGGAGGCACGTGCCGCCCAGTTGGATGAAAATGCCGTACAGCTGAACTCGATGATTGCGGCAGTTATCTTCGTCATCGTTCTGGTGGTCTTCCTGCTTTATCTCTTCGACCGCATGAAACGAAGAAAGGCAAAGAATCATTCGGTTGAGGATCTGCTTCTTCCATTGCATGAATGGGAGAGTAATAATGAGCAGACCTTCAATGCCTTAACCGAGAGATATGAAGAAGTGAATGAAGCCCGGGACATGATGCAGTTTCATATCTCCGAGAACAGGCGCAGAAACCTGGAACAGCGTGCCAAGGTATCGCTGGTGAACAGCATCACGCCGTTTATCGACCGTATGATTCACGAGGTAGAACGATTGAAGGAAGGCGGGGAATCTGAGGAAATCCTACAGGAAAGATACCAGTATATCTCAGAATTGGCCGACCAGATTAATCAATACAATGCTGTGCTCACCGATTGGATTCAGATGCGCCAGGGAGCCATCAACCTCCGTATCGAAAGCTTCCCGCTGCAGCCACTCTTCGACATTGTGGCCAAAGGCAAGATGAGTTTCCAGATGCGCGGCGTGAACCTGAAGGTGCAATCTACCGATGCCGTGGTGAAGGCCGACCGCACCCTGACGCTCTTCATGATCAACACCATTGCCGATAACGCCCGCAAGTTTACACCTAGCGGTGGACAAGTGGAGGTTAGCGCCAAGATGGTGGATAAAGCCTTTGTTGAGATTTCCATAGCCGATACAGGCAAGGGCATGGACGAAACAACCCTGGGCCACGTCTTCGACCGCACCTATACGGGCGGTCATGGCTTCGGCCTGCTCAATTGCAAGGGCATCATCGATAAATACAAGAAGATGAGCTCTCTCTTCTCCGTCTGCGATATCCATGCAGAAAGCGAGGAGGGGAAAGGCAGCACATTCTCCTTCCGTCTGCCTTGCGGAATCCGCAGGATGCAGCTGGTGCTGATACTGGCATTGATGATTTCCAAAGCGAGTGCAGGAACCATCAATTTGCTGGAACGGGCTGATGCCTATGCCGACAGTGCCTACTTCTGCAACATCAACGGAAAGTATGAGCGAACCCTGGATATGGCAGATTCCGCAAGAACCTATCTCAATCGCTATTATCTCTCCATCCATCCAGATGGCAAATATCTGATGGTGAGCCATCCCAAGACGGGAACGGCGGCAGAGATACAGTGGCTGCACGAGGGATTGCTTACCAATTACGATGTGATTCTCGATATCCGCAACGAAAGTGCCGTAGCTGCTTTGGCGCTGCATAAGTGGGAACTCTACGAAAGCAACAATAAGGTTTATACCCAACTCTTCCGAGAGCGGAGTGCCGACAACTCGCTGGATGATTACGTGCGCACCATGCAGGTGTCAGAAAACTCCAAGGCGGTGGCCATCGTCCTGCTCATCCTCCTGCTGCTCCAGTTGCCGCTGGCATACTATTTGCTCTACTATCGTCATATCCTCCGCTATCGGTATGCGGTGGATAAAATCAACGGCATCAACAAGGTGCTGCTGAGCGATGAGAAGGAGGAAAAGAAGCTGCACCTCATCAGCCAGCTCTGGAATGCGCAGGATGCCGATAAAATGCGCAACTCCCAACTCTTCCCGCAACTCAATGAGGTGGTAGAGCAGATTCGGATGGCGCTGAGAAAAAGCATCGAGATGCGCCAGAGCGAGGCAGTGAACATCGAGATGGCAGAAGATGACCTGCATCGTGCGGAATACGAGAACGATAAGTTGCACATCGCCAACTCGGTGCTCGACAACTGTCTCTCTACGCTCAAGCACGAGACGATGTACTATCCGTCGCGCATCCGTCAGCTCATTGATACCACTCCCGAAGATGTAACTTCGCTTCACGAACTGGTGGATTATTACAAGTCTATCTATAACATGCTGAGTGCGCAGGCGATGCAGCAGGTGGATGGCACCATCAAGTGCGACCGGGATTTGCTGAACTATCTCAAGACCCTGCTTGTGGGAGGCGTGAAGAACTATACCTGCAGTATCAAGGAAGATAGAAAGCCTATCTACGTTACCTGCCAATATATCCTGCAAGATGTGGTTTATGATGAGGAGAAACATCCGCATCTCTTCACGCCGCTTACCTGCGACATGAAGTATCTGGTGGCTCGCCAGATAGTAAGGGAAATAGGAGAGACCACCAACCTTCGTGGCTGCGGCATTCAGGCCAAGCCTTCGGAAGATGGCAAGCTGATGATAGATGTGGTATTGCCAAGAAAAATTATGGATATAGATAAAAACATATAAAATAGATATAAATCAAGAGATTATAAATAAAGAATGAAATAATGGAAAACTTTAAAGTAATCATAGTAGAAGACGTGCCGTTGGAATTGAAGGGCACGGAAGGAATCTTCAAGAACGACATTCCGGAAGCCGAGATTATCGGCACGGCGGATAGCGAAATAGCTTATTGGAAACTCATCAAGCAGCAGAAGCCAGACCTCGTACTGCTCGACCTGGGCTTGGGTGGTTCCACCACTGTGGGTGTTGAGATTTGCCGCAACACCAAGGAGCAGTATCCTGATGTGAAGGTACTTATCTTTACTGGCGAGATATTGAACGAGAAACTCTGGGTGGATGTGCTCGATGCAGGCTGCGACGGCATTATCCTGAAGAGTGGGGAACTGCTTACCCGTGGCGATGTGGCTTCGTGCATGGCCGGCAAGAAACTGGTGTTCAACCAGCCTATCCTCCAGAAGATTGTTGATAGATTCAAGAAGAGCGTGGGCAGCCAACTGATGCGCCAGGAGGCTTTGGTTAACTACGAGATAGATGAATATGACGAGCGTTTCCTGCGCCATCTGGCTTTGGGCTATACGAAGGAGCAGATTACCAATCTCCGCGGGATGCCTTTCGGCGTAAAGAGTCTGGAAAAAAGGCAGAACGAATTGGTACAGAAGCTCTTTCCTGATGGCAACAATGGCATGAGCGTAAATGCCACCCGCCTTGTGGTTCGTGCCTGCGAGCTGAGAATCATCGATATCGATAATCTGCAGCCTGATGAAGAGTAAGATTTGCGCTTACGCCATGCTTCTGCTGGCTTTGGCGCAGGTGATATTGGTTTTGCTGTCGTGGCTCATCACGGCAGCAATGCCCGATGTATTTCCCCGTTCGATGCTGAGCCCGGAAGGAATCCGCTGGTTTTTCGGCTCGTTCACAGATAATCTGGAGTCGCCCTGGCTAGTCTGGCTACTGCTGATAAGCATCGCTTGGGGAACACTTCATGGAAGCGGTCTATTGCATTATGACAGAACCATTTACCGCCATCGCAATGCCTTGCGACTGGTTTCGGTAGAGTTCGTCTTGTTTCTATCAGTCATCCTTCTGCTCACCATCGTTCCTCATGCCATCTTGCTGAACGTGATGGGTGGGATAGAGGCAAGCAGTTTCAGCAGAAGCATTCTGCCATACATCTGTTTAGCCATTATAGTGATGAGTCTGAGTTTCGGGGTTGTAAGTAACAGATTTATGGGGGTAGAGGCCATAGGGGAGACCCTGTCGGATGGCATCCGACAGGCAGCGCCCTATTTTGTGATTTATATCCTAGTTAATCAGCTATATAGTTCTATCGAATATCTTTTTAGAATATAATAGCCTGATATAATAGCCTGCAGCTCAGCAGATGGCATAAGGATAAAATTAAAGGGACAATCCATATCTCATGGAATGTCCCTTCTTTTTTGGGTATATACTTTTGGTTTTAAATTGGAATTCTTTATCTTTCCAAGAACTATCTATTTCTAGGAGCATCAATTTCTAGGAATTATCTTCTGCCGCCAAAATGGCTTCCTCCGTTGTTTCCGCCATTGCTGCGAGTAGAACCGCCACCGAATGAACGGGCTCCATTGCTGCTTCCGCTTCCAAATGAGCTGCGAACACTGGTGTTAGAGCGGCTGCCGCCTCCGAAAGAACCACCACGGTTTCCTCCGAATGAACCACTACGGTTTCCTCCGAATGAACCATTGCTCTGTGTAGTAGAACGAGGGGTAAAGCCACCATTGTTTGATCGGCTATTGGTAAAGCCGCTTCCAAAACCATTTCGGGTTGAGCCACCGAATGAACCATTGTTCTGGCGATTGCTGTTACCGAATCCGCTACTGTTCTGACGGTTCACATTGCCAAACTGATGGTCGCGAGTCACTGTGGTGCGAGTGCTGCTCTGGCGATCCATATTTCCGAAAGTCTTGCCACGTCCGTAATCTCCACGGTTGAAACTGTCACGCATTCCGAAATGAGGTTCACGGCTTCCAGGGCGAGGAGCGGCATACTGGCGTCCATGATACCAACTTCTTCCGCCATTCATTCTCCAGCTATGTCCGCCGCAATATACAGTATAGAAATGTGGGCGACCGAAGAAGAAGTAGTCTCTACGAGGATAGCGTGCATAGATTCCGAAATGGAAATATCCTCCGTCCCAATAAAGAGGACGATAGAAATAGCTAGCCGCGCAGAAATTTCGATATTGCCAATCCAGGAGGATGTAACTTAAATCGAGGTTACGCTGGCGCCAGTAGAGTCCATAGAGATCATCGTAAGAATTGACGCCCATGAGGTAATCCAAGTTTATCTCGTAGGCAGCCTCATACTGATCGTCTGTCAGATTGAGTTCGTAAGCCATCTTGTCAGTAAGGAACAAAGCCTGCTGGCGAGCTTGCTCATAACTCATTGCCGAAGCTGTAGTAAATGTCATGCAGAACATTGCTACAAGTGCTATTATCAACTTCTTCATAATCGTATCTTTATTAAAAGTTTTACTTCTATTTTCTTTTTCTGCTGCAAAGGTACGACAAAAGTCTTAGCCACGATAAGGATTTTCCCTAAACCAGAAGGGGAATATCCCTAATCGTTATTCCAAGGAACTTGTAAAGGAAGCTATTGACAAATATAATGAAAGATAACTTCTATTTTATGCTGTTACTTTTTTTTCTTAAAACGATCAACTTTCTTATAGCCCCTTCCATAGCTTTTTCCTTTGACACCAATTAAACCACCTTCGAAGAAGTTGATAACTTCGTCCTTATGAAGCTTTGAAAGCATGGTATTGAAGGTATCTTCTTTTGTAGAAGGTCTTAATTCCTGAACTTCTGAGAGGAGTTGTTCCCTTTCAAGAGGGAGAGAGCATCTGGTGAGTATAATTTCCACTGCTTTTGCAACAGTCAACTTTTGGGTAGATAGCTCCTTTTCTGTAAGAGTTACCTCTTTTGGAGTGGCTGCAATAAGTTCAACCTGTTTAGCCTGTTTGGAAAAAGACTCCATATCAACATCGAGCGTGAGTCCCAAAATGTCTGACATGATACATTTAAGAACATAGATAAACAGTTCGCTGTCTTTACCTTTTAAAGAAGTTCCCTGTTTCCAGTAGCGTGCCTTGAATGCAAGGCTGGTAAGTTCTTCTATATCCTGTGGGGTTACTTCTTCTTTATTGAAGAGGCGATTATTGGCTACATTGAGGAATGATGCGTATGAAAATGTTGAGAATTGGCTTGGAACAAGACATGTATATGTTTTAGCGTTTTCGCCAGTGGAAGACGGTTTTTTAAGATTAATCATGCTCATTCCCTTTACTAATGCGATGAGAAATACCATACTTGGGTAGGATAGGGAAGTTTGCTCATCCATGCAGATGCCTTGGTAGTCCAGATTCATTTCTGAAATAAAACTCATTGTGAAAAGTCCATAACCTGTCCATTGGGTTGATTGGAGAAGAGACATGAGTGTCGCATCTTCCGGTAAGCCCAATCCTCTGTTAACACTATCCACATAACGGCGCATGGCTTCCACCTTATCCCAATTGGTAGGTGCGTCCTCAGTGGATGTTGAATTTCTTATTCCAGCAATAACTCCTAATCTGATTACATCCGGTGAGACAGATTCATTCAAGTAGGATACTAGCTTGGCAAATAAATTAGGACTCCAGTTGTATTCTTCAACTGGGAAATAATTCATATCATCCTGATAGATGTCATTATCGTAATATTCTTGATTCATATTTATTTTGAAGATTCATGTTTGTTATAATGATAGTGCAAAAGTACTAAAAAAAAATGAAATCACCAAATTTTAAGATAAATATTTTGAATTATATGGCAGCAGAATGAATTCCATCCCGGAATCTGTAGTCTCTCACGGTCCTGTACAGGTTGCAACTTCCGATGTCTCAACTGCCGTTTCAGAACCCCTACTTTTATTTTCTAAGGCGTATTATGGTAAATAGGGTGTTTACCCCTAAAGGTTGCCAGTACTCCTCTTGAGGGGTTGGCAACCTTATTGGGTAAGTTGAAGTTTATGGGTAAACTTAAGTTTTCACATTCGTCTGGTTACTACAATGTAGCGGATGCAAGATATTCTGCACACATTTCTGCACATCTTTCGCCATCTACACCAGCAGAAACAATGCCGCCTGCGTAACCGGCACCTTCGCCGCATGGGAACAGGCCCTGGATGCGCACGTGCTGCAAGGTGTCGCGGTCACGGACTATTCTTACCGGCGATGACGTTCTGGTCTCCATGGCTATCAATGTAGCTTCATTCGTGAGGAAGCCATGCGCATTTTTGCCAAAGGTCTTGAAACCTTCCTGCAAGCGCTTGGATACGAAACCTGGCATCCAGAAATGTAGCGGACTGCTGATGAGGCCTGGTGCATAACTGCTCTTGGGCAAGTCGTAACTCAAGCGGTTGTTCACAAAGTCGGCCATACGCTGAGCAGGTGCAGTCTGCTTCATGTTGCCCTGCTGCCAGCACTGTTTCTCCACAATCTGCTGGAAATACATCATCGTCAATGGGTCTTTCGCTAAATCCTCTGCGGTGAGCTGAGAGGCATCTGCCCTATCTGTCCCCGGAACACCATGGTCGATGACAAACTGGGCTACATCCTCAGGGTGTGTCTCTACCACCATGCCCGAATTGCTCCAAGCTGTGCCACGATTGCTCGGACTCATACCGTTTACCACCAGCTGCTCTGGCCCTGTTGCCGCTGGAATCACAAAGCCGCCAGGACACATGCAGAAACTATACACGCCACGGCCATCTACCTGGGTAACAAAGCTATACTCGGCTGCTGGCAGATATTTGCCCCTGCCGTTCTTGTTGTGATACTGTATCTGGTCGATGAGCAGAGACGGATGTTCCAGACGCACGCCCACAGCGATGCCCTTGGCTTCTATCTCGATTTTACTTGATGCCAAATAACGATAGACATCACGGGCACTGTGACCTGTGGCGAGAATCACCGGCCCCCGATAGGTTTCCTCGGCACCCGTTACCAGGTTGATGGCCTCCACGCCTATCACCCGGTCGCCTTCCAGGATCAGCTGGGTCATCTTGGTCTGGAAATGCACTTCGCCGCCACAATTAATAATCGTATTGCGCATGTTCTCGATGACACGAGGCAACTTGTCGGTTCCGATATGCGGATGAGCATCGGCAAGGATATTCGTGTTGGCGCCATGCTGGCAGAACACGTTCAATATCTTATCCACGCTGCCACGCTTCTTGCTGCGCGTGTAAAGTTTGCCATCACTGTAAGCGCCGGCACCGCCCTCGCCAAAGCAATAGTTACTTTCGCCATCCACCTTCTGGGTTTTTGTGATGTTGGAAAGGTCTTTCTTGCGTTCACGCACATCCTTGCCTCGCTCCAATACGATAGGGCGAAGACCCAGCTCGATGAGGCGCAGGGAAGCGAAAAGACCGCCAGGGCCCTCTCCTACTACGATGACTCTTGGCTTGGCACTCACGTCCGGATATTCTGTATGCACAAACTGGTCGTCCTGCGGAAACTCGTTGATATAGGCGCGCACCTTCAGGTTAACGAAGATGGTACGCTGGCGGGCATCGATGCTGCGTTTCAGTACACGCACCTGATTCAAGGTTCTCACATCCAGTCCCTTCTCCTTGGCCAGATAGTGCTTGATGCCTTCCTCGTTGGCTGCCTGTTCTGGCAGAATTCTAATCTGATATTCCTGTATCATAAATTAAATTACTTTGAACTCTAAACTGTTAACTTTAAACTCAAAACTGTTAACTATCAACCATTAACTGTCTGCTATTTAAACTGTCATGGTAGCCAAAACCTCCAAGGTGTCAAGCTGATACATGGTAAACTTGCCATCTTCCAAGGTGGCGAAGGTTGGCGGATTGCCACCCTTAGGGAAGGTGATGCTACCTGTGTTCACGATGCCCTGATCCTTCTCGTTCTTTGACAACTCCCAGAGATGAGAATGACCGTAGATCATGCAGTCGTATGGTCCCTTAGGCATGTTCTCCTTATTATATACGTGACCATGAGTCAAGAGATAGCGCTTGCCGTTATCTACCAGCAGAGCATAGGTCTCCATGATAGGAAAATCGAGCAACATCTGATCTACCTCCGCATCACAGTTGCCACGAACGGCAACAATCTTATCGGCTAGGGCATTCAGACGCTCCACAATACCCTTAGGGTCGATGCCCTCTGGAATGCGGTTGCGGGGACCATAGTTGATGATGTCGCCCATGATGCACATCATGTCACACTTTTCCTGCTCGAAGAAATCGAGCACTTTTTCCAGGGCAGGCAAGCAGCCGTGAATATCTGAAAACAGTAAATATTTCATTCTTTATACCTTTATTCTTTAATATCTTAAATCGTTTTGATGCTATATGCTATTTGAAAACTATCCGCAAAATTACGGAAAATCTCTGAAATCTCCAAACTTTTCGGGATATTTTTGTTTATTTCCTACTTACATAACTTCATTTCTTATAATATAATAAGGTATAAGG
>ERZ1026856.1737-NODE-1737-length-10542-cov-3.730810_pt1 | contig 10542 bp, 8 predicted proteins | sample MGYA00380158_ERZ1026856 | MGnify/ENA primary metagenome ERZ1026856 (study PRJEB33269, sample SAMEA4719794) | human gut metagenome | biome: human-associated habitat; feature: organic feature; material: feces | place: Cameroon | collected 2013-10 ... | reverse complement strand
GATGCCGTGGTGTCGTTCCTCGTCGGCGACATCCATCATCTCGACATGGGAACGCTGCTCGACCGCCTGGGAATTGCCGTCAGAACGGGCCATCATTGCGCTGAACCGCTTATGATACGTTTGGGCATACAAGGTACGGTAAGGGCGTCGTTCGGCCTCTACAACACAAGAGAAGAGGTTGACACACTTGTTGAAGGCATAAAGCGTGTGAGCAGGATGTTCTGACAATTACGACAAATCAGGATATAAGCACAAATCGGCCATTGGACCGTTTGTCCCCTATCGCTAATTATCACGAATCGGGCATTGGGGTTAACTCCCAATCGTCCTTTATAAGAAAGAAAATCCCCACGATTATCCGTTACGGACATCGTGGGGATTTTCTTTATGTTAAACTCAAAACAGTCATTAGACCGTTATAAAATTATTTAATGACTGCCTGCTTGGATTTTCTCTTAGTCGAGGTGATCGAGAGAGTCATTGAAGTCTTTTGGCTCACGCTCCGCCATTGGATCGTGGAAGTCGTTAGACTCATTGCTCTTGTGCTCGAAACGACGTGGCTCGCCATTGTTGAAGCGGTCGCCACGTGGACGACGCTCGCCGCGCTCCGGACGAGGACGACGCTCACCACGCTCTGGACGCGGACGGCGCTCACGTTCTACGTATCCCTCTGGTTTCGGAACGAGTACACGGTGTGAGAGCTTATACTTGCCGGTCTTAGAATCGATCTCCATGAGTTTCACCTGAATTTTGTCGCCTTCCTTCAGACCTGCCTCCTCTACTGTCTCCAGACGCTTCCAGTCGATTTCTGAGATATGGAGAAGTCCGTCCTTGCCTGGCATAATCTCTACGAAGCAGCCATAAGGCATGATAGAGCGGATAGTTCCCTCGTAAACCTCGCCGACCTCTGGGATGGCAACGATGGCACGGATTTTTGAGATTGCCTTGTCGATGCTTTCCTTGTTAGGAGCACTGACCTGAACCTTGCCCTTGCCGTCTGTCTCGTCGATAGTGACTGTAGCACCAGACTCTTCCTGAATCTGCTGGATGATCTTGCCACCAGGACCGATAACGGCACCTATGAACTCCTTCGGAATATCGAATGCCTCGATACGTGGAACCTGTGGCTTGAGCTCTGCACGTGGCTCAGCGATAGTATCGGTGAGCTTGCCGAGGATGTACTCACGGCCTTCCTTAGCCTGCATGAGTGCCTTCTCAAGGATTTCGAAGCTCAGGCCGTCACACTTGATATCCATCTGTGTGGCAGTAAGACCGTCCTTTGTACCGGTGGTCTTGAAGTCCATATCGCCCAAGTGGTCCTCGTCGCCGAGGATATCGCTCAGCACAGCATACTTGTCTTCTCCCGGGTTCTTGATGAGTCCCATAGCGATACCTGATACAGGCTTCTTCATAGGAACACCGGCATCCATGAGCGCCAATGTACCGGCACATACTGTTGCCATTGATGAAGAACCGTTTGACTCAAGAATCTGAGAAACGAGACGCACTGTGTATGGATAGTCTGCTGGAATCTGTCCCTTCAGCGCACGCCATGCCAGATGACCGTGGCCAATCTCACGACGGCCTACGCCGCGCTGTGCCTTGGCTTCACCTGTACAGAATGGAGGGAAGTTATAGTGGAGGAGGAAACGCATGTAGCTCTTGTCAAGCACATCGTCAACCATCTTCTCGTCGAGCTTTGTACCGAGGGTACATGTGGTGAGCGACTGTGTCTCGCCACGTGTAAAGATAGAACTTCCGTGTGGCATTGGCAGTGGGCTGACCTCACACCAGATAGGACGGATCTCGTTGGTCTTACGGCCGTCGAGACGTATGCCCTCGTCGAGGATGCAACGGCGCATTGCGTCACGCATCACATCGTGGTAGTATTTCTCCATGAGTGCCACCTTCTCCTCAAGCTCCTCTTCAGTGAGGTCTGCATGAGCGGCAGTGTAAGCCTCCTGGAAGTCGGCGATGATCTTGTCGAAAGCATCCTGACGAGCCTGCTTGTCGAGAGCCTGCTTCGTAACGTCGTATGCCTTTGGATAAAGCTCATCGTTTATCTGCTTGCGCAGGTCTTCGTCGTTCACCTCATGGCAGTATTCACGCTTCACGTCAGTGCCGAGTTCCTTTGACAGTTCTGTCTGAAGCTCGCACATCGGACGGATAGCCTCCTGGGCAGCCTTCAGAGCGCCGAGCAGATCCTGCTCCGACACTTCCTTCATCTCACCCTCTACCATCATGATGTTCTCAGCAGAAGCACCTACCATGAGGTCCATGTCTGCCTCTTCCATCTGTGCGAAGGTTGGGTTGATGACATATTCGCCGTTGATGCGTGCCACACGTACTTCAGAGATTGGGCACTCGAAAGGAATATCTGAGCATGCCAACGCGCATGATGCGGCGAAACCTGCCAAAGCGTCTGGCTGGTCTACTCCGTCTGCAGAGAAAAGAATCACGTTGACATATACTTCAGCGTGGAAATCTGCTGGGAATAGTGGGCGCAATGCGCGGTCTACCAGTCGGCATGTAAGAATCTCATTGTCGCTTGCTTTGCCTTCGCGCTTTGTAAAACCGCCAGGGAAACGTCCTGCTGCGGCATACTGTTCTCTGTACTCTACCTGCAAAGGCATGAAATCTGTTCCGGGAACTGCATCTTTTGCGGCACAAACGGTGGCGAGCAAAACGGTGTTGCCCATACGGAGCACACAAGAGCCGTCAGCCTGTTTTGCCACTTTCCCGGTTTCAATGCTGATGGTTCTGCCATCAGGCAATTGAACTGTTTTCGTAATTACGTTCATCTAAAAAAACTTATTGTTTTAACAACATCTGTTATATAATATCTTGTACTTGATAATTCGCACCTAATAAATCTTGGCAAAGTTAGCGAATTACTTACAATAATCGGGAAAATTGTCTGATTTATTACCTTTTTTTATGACATTAAGCCTCTGAAAAGCGAAATATTGCTGTATCAGAGGCATTTATGTGGTTTGTCAACTCTTGCGATATGCTGAAGGAGACATGCCTACATGCTCCTTGAAATATTTGCCGAGGAACGACTGGTTTGGGAAATTGAGGTCTTTGGCGATTTCCTTTATGCTCTTCGACGTGTTCTTGAGCTGCACTCTCAGTTCGAGGGTCACGTATTTGTCTATCCAGTCGTTTGGCGTGCGGCGGCTGATGGTCTTCACGGTCTCGGAGAGGTATTTGGGTGTGATGCAGAGTCGCTCGGCATACCACGACACGCGGCGCTCGGCTCTGAAATTCTGCTCCACCAGACGGATGAACTCTGTGAAGATAGACTCGGCACGGGTCTGCTTGCGCTTGTCGCCCTGCTGCACTCCATACATCACATGGCTGATGTCATATATCATGGCTGCCATGAGGGAGCGCACCACGTCCCTGCGGAAGTGGTGGTCGGTGGTCTCCACTTTTGCCTTTATGATACGGAGATATGTCATGAGGGTTTCCACTTCTTCGGCAGAGAGTTCGAAAACGGGATGGCTGCGAGAGAAGAGGAAGAGTGAGGAGAGGTCGTGTACGCCTTTTATCACTTCGTTGAAGAAGTCTTCCGACATCATGATGGCGATGCCTGAGAGGTCGTCGCTGAACCAGCTGTTGTTGAGCACCTGTCCTTCGCTGATGATGATCACATCGTTTGCCTTGACGGTGCGTTCCTCCGTGTCTACTGTATAATGTGCTTCTCCGCCGAGACATACGGCGAGGAAGATGCAGTCCATGCGCTTGGGAATGCCGAGGACTGGAAGTTCTTCAAAGTCGTCGAATATCAGCAGGTCGTGGTCGATGGAGGGTCCGTTGTAAACCTGCATGGCTGACTCTACGGAAATGTGGTCTATTTCGTTTATCATAGGTGAATAAATAATCATTGGCGGTGATAAAGCCGATGATTTTGCAAATCTACAAATTATATCCGACATACGCAAGCGTTTTTCGGCATAGAAATTTCTGAAGGCGCAATGGTCGGAGGATATATATACGAAAGCTCCCGCCTTGAATTCCAGATTCGGAATCAAGGCGGGAGCTGGATTATGTCATTATATGCCTGACGCCACGGAGGTGGCCACGGCGTTATAATATCATGGGATTACTTCTTCATGAACTTCTTGCCGTTCTGGATGACGATACCCTTGTAGTCGTCGCCCACCTGCTGACCGGCGAGGTTGAACATGCGGTTGTCTGCCGGCTTCTCGTCAACTATAGCATTGCTGATGCCGTTGGAACCTTGAACCAGACGATAAATCTGGAAGTCACCCTGCATACCGGTGTTGGTAGAGAAGAAGAGTCCGGTAGGACTGAAAGCGAAGTTGTTGTTGTCATATCTTGTCTTGGTGAACTGGATAGTGGCATCACCGCCTTCAATGTTGATAGAAGCGAATACGTTCTTGTCTATCTTCGTTGAATATCCAACGCCGGTAGATGTGGCGCTGAGATACTTGTTGCCGGTAGTGTTGTAACGGATATACCAGTCTGAATTGTTCTTTGTGAGCTTGAACTCCTGAACCATACTGTTGCCATAGAGCTTACCGTCCTCGAACTTGGTGTAAACGGCAGTGAAGAGTGTCTTCTTGGCATCTGCGGTTGCAACGCCTGCTGCCTCATTTGCAAATACCACCACATCGTCTGTCTGGAGCTGGCTGACATCGGTAATCTTCTCATAGGTACCACCATCTGCTATAGGCTCCGGCTTGGCGTTCTGGTCCTTGAAGCTGATCACGATGCTTCCGTCCGGCTGCTTCATGATGCCGTATGCAGGACGGTCGTTCTCTGTGCCGCCATCAAAGTATCTGTATTCTGTCTTGTAGTTCACGCCATTGCCGAAGAGTGAGTACTCACTGCCCAGGTCATCAGCGAGCAATGCGCCATCGGCAGGAACCACCATTGCACGCTTCTTTGTCTGGTTGGTGTTCACCGAGTTATACATCCATGCTGATGGGTTGTAAGAGATACGGGTAAGGAGGACTCCAGAACCAAAACTTTCCGGATACCATATGCCCGGCTGACGGTTCTCGAAGATGAAATACTCCATGGTGTTTTTAGGATTACGGAACATCACCGCCATGTCGCCCTCTGCTGAATTAGGGTTAGCGAGAGTAACGAGACCTGACTCCGGAACTTCCTTGATGTCGAGCCATCCCATGAAGCTGCGCTCATAGGCATTGTATCCGATTGGAGCGTAGGCATAGTCTACGTATGCTCCACCGTCCATCACTGACCAATAGCCGAAAGGAGAATCGCCCTGGTAAGAATATGTCGGGTCATAGAAGTCTGGCAGACCCATGGCATGACCAAACTCATGAACGAGCACTCCGATACCCATAGGCTGGTACTGCTCTGTAGTTCCGTAAAGTTCGTTGCCCACGAAATATGAGCTGAAGATATGTCCGCTCATGTTACCGTATGACAACGGGAGGTCGAGCTCGTGTGGCCAGATGGTGTTGTCGTCGCCACCTGTTGCCTCACCGCAACCTGCATAATATACGATTACGTTAGGAATCTTTCCATTTACCTTGAACTGGTCGAAATTGGCTCCGTTTGCTGCTGCCAGAGAAACAGCCTCTTTTACCATTGCGAGTGCGTTGACATCGCCGGTTCCGCGGCCACCGCCTGAGTTCTTGCCATAGTATGCGTATCCTTGAGAGAGCTGAACCTTGTCCAGTACGACGAATTCCGGAGTGAACATTCCGCGGCTCTGTGCCTTGAAATAATCACGGACGGAACCTTTCTCCCACTTGTTGTCTTCAGCATATCCCTCGGCATTGAGCATCTTGTCAAGCTTCTCTTTGGTCATATCCGGCTGGAACTTGGTGTCGGTGTACTCAACCATAATCACAGGTATCTTGATGTTGCCGATTGTAGGAACAGGACCTGTGGCGCTGGTTCCGTATTTTCCGAGACCGTCAGAAGTAGACGAACCTCCTACCTTCTGTGCACCGGCGAGTCTTGGTCTTGCGGAAGCAAGCTTGGCGAGTGCCTGGTCTGTAGGCTTCAGCGTGTTCGACTGTACGAAAGCAATCTCATCAGCCGTGCGGCTGGTGATGTCGTGAACAACAACGTCGGTAGCAACGAGGTCTGTACCCACGAGCTTGGCATAGCAGAGTGTGCCGTCGGCATTGCGTACAACGACCTGATGGTCTTCTGTGGTGTAGAAAGCGAGATGACCGTCACCGTTCTTGTAGAGCATCACGGTGGTACCATCGCTTTGTTTTACTGGAAACGCCTTGTGGATAGGGCGGATTGCCTGTGCCGACAATGCAAGAGCAAGCGACACAATGGTCAAAGCAAATGACTTTTTCATATTTTTAATTGCAAATTATTATAGATTGCGAAAATAAATTACTCGGCAATATAACATGTTCTTCATTTCAATTTACAAAGATAGCAAGAAATGAGATACGTCAAAATAATTTTAAGCAAAAATAACAAAGAAGAAGAAAAAGAGCACGAAAAAGCCCGTGGCAGGCGCCACGGGCAATATACTTTTGCCATTTAAGGCAAATATCAGCAAGACTTATTACTTGTTGAAGAACTTCTTGCCGCCACGGATTACCAAGCCCTTGGTAGTAGCTGGAACCTCCTGACCGAAGAGGTTGTAAGTCTTAACGTTCTTTACAGAAGTTTCTGTAACGCCATTAATACCAGTAGAATTTTTATCAGCCTGGAACACACCCTCGTCGAGAGTGATAACATAGTTCAAGTACCAGAAACCATAACCCTTCGTCTCCTGAGTTGCTGGGTCTTTCCAGAGGTTTGTTAATACCGGGAACATGTCCATAACGATCTTGTTACCAGAGAGCTTACCATTAACGTGAGAAGGTTCACTAGTATCAGCCTCTACCCAGCCTTCCTCTTTTCCTGGCTTAGTTCCCAAAATCTTGAAATATTTACCAGCTTCCTCATCCGTGATGCCAAATGGTGCTACAGGGAACGCAATCTGTGGACCTGTAAAGAGAACATTCAAATCCTTGTCAATGTCAAGAGAAGTAAGAGTGCTCAGACCCATACCGCTTGAAGGCTGGAACCATGCGTAACCGTAAACAGAAACGTTACTACCCCAGTCCTCTACGTATGCAGCGTGAACGAAATCATCATAAGTTCCCTCCTTACGGCCCGCTCTGCTATAAGAGATAACAGCGTTGGCAGGCTTCAACTCGAGGCTGAAGAAGAAGTTCCAAAGTGTCTCCTTACCCTCGATGATATTAGCGAGAGCGCCGCCCTCCGCAACGTCGAGCAGGATAGTACCATCCTCATCAACTTTGAATACGAATGGTTCCTCAGAGAATACGTACTGGTCACCAGAAGGAAGGAGAACGCCGACCTTGAACTTATAGTCCACAGGACCCTGAGTAGTATTGCCAGAGAAGCTACCGCTGCGCTGAACAGGACAAGTAATTGTACCAGCAGCTGCATCATACTGACCATAGAATGAGGTAGGTGCGTTCTCAGAGCAGAATGTGAACTTAGTGTTGTAAGTTGCACCAGACTTCTCGTCTGTAACATTAGCCTTCTCTACGAGAACGCTGTCACAGCTCCACTTTTCATCGAGTTCAGTGTAAGCTGAAATATAAAGACCATAGATACCGTCGTGAGCGATGCGGGCAGGAGCTGCCTTCTTAGCGTTAGACTGTACGTTCTTGATAGCCTTGACAGAAGTCATGTTATCAAACTTCACGTTGTTATTCAACACTGTCTTGCAGAGAGGTGTCTGCAATACCTGTGCGCTTGCTGCGAGTGAAACCACTGCTGCGCAAGCAGATAGTAAAAATTTTCTCATAATACTAAAAATTAATTTAAATGTTTTTTTGCTTTTTGAATAGAGTGAGAGAAACACGGGTCTCGCCCACCCTATTGTTTATCCACTGATTATTCTTTCTCTTCCTTGTCGCGGTCACCGAATGGGTAGCCCTTAGACTGAGCCCAAACCTTGATCACGTTGGTAGGATCGTTCAAGTCTGTCAGGATGAGGTAAGACGGATGACGTACATTGTCTGTAGTGATCTGGAATGTGTGACCATTGCCACCGCAGAATGGGTCTACTGCCGACATACCACCATACTTGTCTTTCTTGTAGTACTTCTTACCAGGGTTGTTACTCTGACCGATATTTGACTTCATCTCAACACGGTCGCCATAGTAACCACCGTTGCCATCAGAAACGGCATTGAATGTCATACCGATGATAACCTGAGACTCAGTAGCTGTAGACATAAGTAATCCAGCCGGATACTTGTCAGAAACATAACCTACAGCAGCATAGTAGAGGCGGGCACGCTTCTTGTCATTGTCAGCCTTGCCGAGCTTCTCGAAGAGAGTCTCCCACTTGCTCTGGCCGTATGTTCCCATGTCATCGTATGTGAGATACCAGAGACCACGCTTGAATGTATCGAACAATGTAGGAACCTCTGTGAAGAGCTTCACGTTCTCAACACCTGTAGCCACGAAGAAGTCCTGAGTGTCACCCTTGGTGAAACCGTTCAACTTGGTATCCTTAACAGTAACCTCCTTATAGAACTTGTATCCCTCTGGAGTTACGATGTAAGGAGCAGCAACAACCTGAACCTTGCCATCTTTGTCAGTTGTGTAGAAATTCAGACAACGATAAGTAGACTGGGTGTAGATAGCGTTTTCTGTATCCTCACCCCACTGCAGAGTGTATGTACGTGAAGTCATGAACTCCTCAGCCTCGTCAACCTGCTTCATATACTCACCCCATGACATGTCAGCAGCCATAGGATACATATAGATGCGGTCGCCATGCTTCTTGCCCTGCAACTCGATCTTCTCTGCAGAAGCAGAAACGACGCGGAACTCGAAGTCACCCTCGAAACCGGTACCTGCAGTACCGAAGTCATCATTCTTAGGTTCTGCGAAGTAATGGAAGATGCTGTTATAGTCGTCGAGAGAAAGAACGACACCCATACTCTGCTCCAGCTTGAAGTGAGACTTGCAAGTCAGTGCATTTCCGTTTGCATCATAACCGGCAGTCTGACCCTTGCCAACCTTCTCGCTTGCTACAGTCACGCTGTCACCCTCGAACTTCATGAATACATTGTATCCACCGTATGTGACATCACCATAATATTCAACTCTCCATCCGTTTGGAGCCGACTCCAAAAGAGTCCTTGTCTCTGTAAGAGCTTTCTGCGCACGGTTTGCCGCGCTGTCGCTGAACACGTCGTCTACGTCAGACACACATGAAGAGAACGCGAACACTCCCATGATGAAAGCCAAAAGACTTAAAATCTTCTTCATATTTTTATCCTCCTCCATTAATCAAGTTTACGTAAATCAAGAGAAGTTACCTCGTTTGAACGACGGAGAACGATAGAACGCATCGTATCCAGGTCAATATTCCAGCTGTTGAGGAAATAACTTCTTACAATATCAAGCTTCTTGTTGATGATCTTTGCTCCATTCTCGCCAGCCTGTTCGATGATCTTGTTCCAACCCTCTTCAGACAGTGTTACATAGTAAGCATAGATCTCGGCGAAGTCCTCGTTGTACTCCTGGCTTGCATATCCAGAAACGAATCCCTCTGTAGCAGCATCCTTATCCTTTACGTTGACCCAGTCAGTTGAGTGGTAACCACCGGCACTGATAGTCTGGAAATCAGTTGAGTAGTTCTTGGTCTGAGTAAGGATATGGCAGAACTCATGGTGCATAGTGTGGAAGAACCAATAGTTCAGGTCAAGAGGCTTTGTGTCCTTTGACTCGTATGGATCGGTAGAGTTCACACGAACGTTGTCGATATCAAGCTCGTTAACGCCGTAGAACATCACCTTCATACCCTGCTCTGCTGTACCGAGCACAATCTGACCGTTGGTGTCATACTTATAAGAACCAGAAAGCTGGATAACTCGTGGAGTATAGGTCTTCAGGAAGTCAGCGCCGGCAGCCTCTACATAAGCTCCGAGCCACATGTGCTGCATGAGCTTTGCGATAGCGATGGCCTTGTCTGTCTGTGCAGGAGTAACGTTATAGTTCTGGTCAGCCTCCTTGTCGTTGTAGTGATAGAGGAAGTTGATGTTGAACTCCTGAACATAGTTCTTGAGCAACCAGTTATCGAATTCGGAACGCTGGATAGGATTTGTATCGAAGATGCTCTTTGAGTCGAGGTCGTCCTCACTACATCCCACGAAAGATGCAGTTGCAGCGAACATCATCAGCAGCATTCCTAAATATTTAATCTTTTTCATATTTCCAATTAATTATTTTAATCAACGTGGGTTTGCTGGCAGACCAGCCTTAATAACATCGTTTGGCAACTGAACGGCACCTCTCAAGTCACCTGTCTGGAATACGAGTGGGTCCTCGCGCTGTACAAGGTGAGAGTATGCGATACCGTAACGCTTCAGGTCAGGGAAGCGGAGTCCCTGGAAGATAGTCTCCAGACGACGCATGTGGAGGATGAGGTTGATCATGTTCTCCTGGGTTCCTGCCTCAATTTCGAATCCCTGTGGGTGAAGCTCCTTGCGGATTGTGAGGTCACTCCAGTACCTGTCTCTTATACACATCTGACGC
>ERZ1026856.1733-NODE-1733-length-10558-cov-4.400647_pt1 | contig 10558 bp, 7 predicted proteins | sample MGYA00380158_ERZ1026856 | MGnify/ENA primary metagenome ERZ1026856 (study PRJEB33269, sample SAMEA4719794) | human gut metagenome | biome: human-associated habitat; feature: organic feature; material: feces | place: Cameroon | collected 2013-10 ... | reverse complement strand
CCATGATACGATGCGGGAATACCAGTGATAAATCTCCAGGCACAGCATCTTTCAATGTCGGTGTAATATTGTTTCTCTGTAATCTTTCTGCAGTTGTTCTTCGTCCTCTTCTGAAATCACCATAACGCTGAAGCAAAATTTTGCCGTCGCTTAACATATTTCCAAGCTGGGCTATATGCTTACCATATTCGATTGGTGACTTAAAAGGCTCCGTAAAATTCTTAGATACAAGGAGTGCAAAATTCGTATTCTTTGTCTTCATGTCTTTTGACTTATAAGCATGACCATTGACAACTGCAAGTCCGTTATCGTAGTACTCTGTTGCCACTTCTCCGGAAGGGTTCGTGCAGAATACGCGTACCTTATCGTCAAATGTTGGTGTATAGTATACAAGTTTTGCCTCGTAAAGCTTCTCATTGAGTTCCTTCATGATCTCATCGCGGACTTCTACCCGGACACCTACATCAACAGTACCATTCTGTGTTTTAATACCATGATTTTTACAGATTCCTTCAAACCAGCTTGAGCCTTCTCGTCCGATACCTGATACGATTTCATCCGCATAGTAAGTTTCCTCTTTGTCTGTGACGACCCCCTTTGCCACACCATCCTCGATTATGATATCCTGTACCATAGTCATGAACTTGATCTCTACACCTGAAGCCAGCAAATGTTCCTGCAGTCTTGTGTAAATCTTATATCCTTCCTCAGTTCCAAGATGGCGGATCGGACATTCGATCAGTTTGAGATTGGCACGAATTGCTTTCGCCCGGATCCTCTCGATAGCTTCGTAATCGTCAATTCCATAGACCTTCTCATCTGCCCCGAATTTCAGATATATATTGTCTGCTTCTTTGATCAGTTCTTCCGCCTTCTCATAGCCAAGGATCTCCGGCAAAGTTCCCCCTACATCTGGTGACAGAGATAGCTTTCCATCGGAAAATGCGCCTGCTCCCGCAAATCCTGTTGTGATAGAGCATGGCTTACAACCTACACAGACCTTTGTCGTGCGCTTCGGGCACTGACGCTTCTCGATAGAGCGTCCCTTCTCAATCATTAATACTTTCATATCCGGTTTCTGTCTCATTAATTCATAAGCACAGAAAATACCGGAAGGCCCTGCACCTATAATAATTACGTCATATTTATTCATATATCTGATCCACCTTTCTGTGAATAAAAAGTATAACATTTCCATATAAAAAAGACAAGGTAAGTCCCGAAGCCATACAAGCCTTCCGGCTCACTTTTCTCCGTTAATTAATTACCTTGTCTATAGTGTCCTGCCCGATAATATCAATCAGTGAATGACTGACTAAAAATTCATAAAACTTTACCGCTTCTTCTGCCGATATCTCATTCCTGTGCTTTGAGATCCAATACTTGATCCCATTGACCAGGGTCATAGCCTCATACTGCAAAAATGTCTCTTTGCTTATGATTTCTCCTTCTTTGATATGTATCGGATTACGCTCCACAACTACATGCACCAGATTACAGATGTTGTGATATAGCATATCTTCAAAGGAATTCTGCCCCTTCACTTCAAATACCCGTGCATAATATTCTTTATCCGCAGCAATCTTTTTAAATATCATCTCCAATGCAGACCTTGCCATATTCATCTTCACAAGTTCCGTCGCACTGCTAAATACATCTTCCCACAAAAGCCATTCCATTACTTCATATTTATCCCGGAAGTAATTGTAGAATGTCGGGCGTATTACCCCTGCTTCATCCGTGATCATCTTAATCGTAATCTTATCAAAAGATTTCTTCACGACCAGTTCTTTGAATTTCTGCCCTAGAAGCGCTTTTGTCATCTCGCCCTTGCGTTCCATGATTATCTCTTCCTCACAACATAATCTGTGAATTATTATAACACAGATTCCGTGTTCTAAACAAGACGGAACCTGTGCCTAAAATATCAGATTCAGTATTTCACCCCTCCATGAAATACCAAGTCCATTGTTTATTTCTGTTTATAATTCTGATAGCCTTTCGCCTCACGCGGATGCTCGCTCCAGAGTTTATCCGCACACTCTGACCAACACTTCGCGTAAGTATGACATTTGCCACACAGATGCTCCACTGTTTCTGGTGACTGAAGATCTGTGGATTTGGCACCTGTCTCATGTACCATCTGTTGCAGCAATTCCGGATTTTCCAGCATCGGACATGGTTTTAAATGATTACAGTTAAATGGCTGATGATCCCGATATGCCATAAAAAGCGGCTGTCTGAGCGCATCTAATAAAGATACTTCTTTTATATTGGCTCCAGAATAATGGATAAATACACACGGTTCCACATCTCCGTTCGGATTAATGTGGCAATAGTTTCTTCCCCCTGCAATACAACCGCCTACAAATTCACCATCATTCTGGAAGTCCATAGCAAAAATAGGTTTTCCACCGTTCGTGGAACGAATCTTACGAACTCTGTGATACATATATTCTCTCTGCTCTTTTGTCGGTAAAAGTTCCACTGCCGCATCATTTCCTACCGGCATATAATGGAAATACCATGTAAATCTACATCCTTTTTCAATGATCATATCCAGGAACTCATCGGACGTAACTGTCTCAATGTTCTTACTTGTATAACAGATAGATGTTCCAAAAATCTGACCGGAAGCCTTCAGCAGATCCATAGCATGCAATACTTTTTCATACACACCTGCGCCTCTTCTGAGATCATTAACTTCCTCAAATCCTTCCAGACTGATAGAAAGAGACAGATTGCCGACTTCTTTCATCTGCTCACAAAATGCTTCATCAACCAGTGTTCCATTCGTAAATGCATGGAATGCGCAATCATTATGTTTCTTACACAACTTTATAATGTCATCTTTTCTGACAAGCGGTTCTCCGCCAGTATACATATAGAAGTAAATTCCAAGCTCTTTTCCCTGTGTAATAACACTGTCCAGGTCATTGTATGTAAGATTCAGCCGATTTCCATATTCTGCCGCCCAGCAGCCGGTACAGTGCAGATTACAGGCACTGGTCGGATCCATAAGAATCAGCCACGGGATATTACAGTCATATTTCTTACGCATTTCACGGATTGTCTTTGTTCCGTAAAATGCTGCCTCATATCCCAGATTCAATGCAGTCTGACGAATGACATATGGATCCAATTCATCAATCATGTGGTTGACATATTTTACCCATTTATTATCTGGATCTTGAATCATCTTACGTGTAGCCTCATAATTTTCTTTTTGGAAATTGTCTCCCATATATTTTTCTGTCAGATCTACCAGTTCCAAAAGACCTTTTTCACGATCTTTCTTCACATGTTTTAACACTGCATCAATCGCGGTTCCATACGCTGCTCTGGCAGCCTTATGTGTCAATGTACCCATATCACATTTCCTCCTCGTATATCTTATTTTTTCAATATTTGAGCTGATTATCAACATTGCACATCAATACATGCAATATTGAATCACTACATCTACTCCTGCAATCAGGAACAATGCGCCACCTGCAAGATATGCCTGACTATTATGCACTGTACCAAGCCTATATCCTACATATACACCACCAATTACACTCAGTACCGTAATTGGGAAAATCGTCAGTGACTGGTGGATCATTTGCGCTTCCAAAAACCCCATTCCAATTCCCGCAAGAAATGCATCTACACTTGTAATAAGCGCCAAAAATGTCGTTTTCTTCCAGTCAATTTCATCATTGCGCTGTTCAAGAATGTTTCGCTTCTTAAGTCCCTTCCAGATCATATATATGCCTAATCCTATAAATATCAGAACTGTCACTGCCTCCCAGTGATCTGCAATTCGTGAACTTGAATTTGAAGAATCCCGGAATATCGGCAACAGAGTAAGCAGATTTCCTACAATCAGACACCCCCATTGAACACCTCCGAAAAGCAGGCATAAACCAAATAGATTTTTCTTATTGATCTTTGAAAATCCAGCCCCCATATAAGCCATCGCTACAAATACATCTAAAGACAATCCTGCTGAGATTATTACAATCTCAAGAACAGACATAACCATCACCTGCCTTGTACTCTTAATTATTTTGTGATGAACAAAACCTTTCACTTCTCATGCATTTGCTCACAAATAAGTAAAAAAGTTTTGTTCCGTCCCTTGACATCATTGTATTAAAACATGAAAAAGAAAGGAATGTACAAAAGGTGGGAAACGTTATCCAAATGCTACATTTATAAAAATATGTCGCATACATTCTCACTCTCTGGTAGAAAATGTTCTTCATCTGCCATAGGATTCACAATATAGAAAAGAACACCTTCCAAAAAATCTACATTTTTCAGAAAGTGTTCTTCTTAATTCAAGAATGCCTCGGCATTCTTGCTGCGAGGTGCGCGTCATGCAATTGCATGACATACTTCTACTGCGCACCTCTGCAATCCTGCCGGAGGCTATATCAGCTGGGGGATTGACTCCCAGCTGATATTCTATATTCTTTTTTCTTAGTGATGGAACAGACGAATACCTGTGAATGACATCACCATGTTATATTTGTTACATGTATCGATAACATTGTCATCTCTTACAGAACCACCAGGCTGTGCAATATATGTAACACCACTCTTGTGTGCTCTTTCAATGTTGTCTCCAAATGGGAAGAAGGCGTCAGATCCAAGAGCGACACCTGTCAGTTTGTCCAGCCATTCTCTCTTGGCCTCTCTTGTAAATACTTCCGGCTTTTCTTTGAAAATATTTGGCCATGCGTCATCTGAAAGCACATCCATATAATCCTCACCGATATAAAGATCAATTGCATTGTCTCTGTCAGCACGACGGATATGATCTACAAATGGAAGATTCATAACCTGTGGAGATTGTCTTAACCACCAGTTATCTGCTTTCTGTCCTGCAAGTCTTGTACAATGAATCCTGGACTGCTGTCCGGCACCGATTCCGATTGCCTGTCCATCTTTTACGAAGCATACAGAATTGGACTGTGTATATTTCAAAGTGATCATGGAAATTGCAAGATCAATTTTAGCCTGATCTGTCAGTTCTTTATTCTCTGTAACAATGTTGGAGAAGAAGTCATTGTCGATCTTTAATTCATTTCTTCCCTGCTCAAATGTAATTCCAAATACTTCTTTATGTTCAATCGGATCCGGTACATAATCCGGATCGATTTGAATAACATTGTAATTACCTTTTTTCTTCTCCTTCAGAATCTCAAGCGCTTCCGGCTCATATCCAGGAGCGATCACGCCGTCAGATACTTCTCTCTTGATAAGTTTTGCTGTATCGACGTCACAGACATCAGAAAGTGAAATAAAATCACCAAAAGATGACATACGGTCTGCACCTCTTGCTCTTGCGTAAGCGCTTGCAAGCGGTGACAGTTCACCAAGATCATCTACCCAGTAAATCTTAGCCAATGTCTCATCAAGCGGAAGTCCCACTGCAGCTCCTGCAGGTGATACATGCTTAAATGATGTTGCAGCCGGAAGTCCTGTAGCTTTCTTAAGCTCACTGACTAACTGCCATCCGTTAAATGCATCCAGGAAATTGATATATCCTGGTCTGCCGTTCAATACCTGAATCGGAAGATCCTTTCCATTCTTCATATAAATCTTGGATGGTTTCTGATTCGGGTTACATCCATATTTTAATTCCAGTTCTTTCATGATATTCCTCCTACTGATTCTTATTTATGATCTTTGTCTCATAAGTTCCGGTTGCAATATCAATATAACGCACAAAAAGTGAAACTTTATTATCTGCATTCAGACTGTTCCATACAAGATCTGTAAATGCTTCCATATCATCCGGAATGCTGACAAGCTTTGGCTCCCCTTCAAAACTTGGAAGTGGATTACCATCACACTTGTATGTATGGATAAAATGTCCCTCTCCTGCTGCTGGATTCTCATATGCAAAGGTATAGCGGTGTGAACTCTCCGGATTACCATTGTTGCTCTTTAAAATAGACATTGCATAGTTGTATGTTCCATTCTCAATATGCATGATTCCGGAAATACGAGGAGTATAATTCGGTCCGTCCGGCTCAAATGTACGACTTCTCAGTGACTGTTCAAAAGTGAGCTGCTTGTCCATGCCTTCATAAACCGTGTCTGTCTGGTCGCCATTCGTCACAATGGTCTTATTACCAAGCACACGCACCGGTGCATAAATGATCAGACTTGGATCTGTAAGCTTTGACGGATCAAATGCCTGTGTACGGATTCCTTCTCCGTCTTCTACGAACACGCGGTTTCTGCTGTTCTCACTTCTTCCCATAATAAAATATGCGGTCACAGCCTTCGTACCGTCCGCACTTCTACCAATAATAATTCCACGTCCCGGGTAGGAATTACTCTGTAATTCTTTTTCAAGATTCAACATTTCCATGAATATTCTCCTCCACAAGTATTCTAGTAACTGATCAAATCACATAATTGATTATATCATCATATGATTACCGATTACTACGCGCTATGCGCTCTCACAACTATTATATAAAAAATAATGATGTTTTTCCAGTCTTATTTGTGGTATATTATAAATAACTATTTAACCATTTTCATACATGGTTTTATATTTATCTGAATACGGAGGAAGAAACTATGAAAAAAAAGCATTTATGCCTTGTGTTAACGCTTATCTTTGCGTTGTTACTTGGCGGATGTGCCAGCGGTGAGACCGCAGACAAGTATGTAGGAGATCTGATCACTTCTATCAAAAAAGAGGATCCGTCTTCTTTATCTTCTTTTCTGGAACAGGGAATTTCAGATGAGAACGAAACGTATGTACTTCAGTTTCCGGACGAGCTAAAAGATTCTTATCTTAAGTTCCTTCAGGCATCATTTAATGCCGTAGAATTTGAGATAAATGGTGCTAAAAAAATTGACGATGAACGTTATTCTGTGCAACTTACTTTTACTCCACTGGATATTGAAGCAACTACAAAAGACACTTGCGAAAAATATAGTCCGGCCATCTCTTCTACAGATTTGAATACTGAGATGACAAAGCTTCTCGAAAAAGCAACGGAAGCTGTAAAAAGCTCTCCTTCTTACGAGGACTCCACTCAGCTTACACTGGAGGTTAAGAAGTCAAAAGACGGTTACAGCCTAGATGACGAGCAGTTACAGGAATTATTCTCTGCTACTATGGATAATATTATGGCACCATATGACAGTGTATGCGAGATACTGGACGCTCAGGATTACCTCACATCCTGTCTGAATGCACTGTTTAAAAATGATGTGGCTGAATATGCAAAACATACTGGCGAAGACGAGTCTTCTGTCCAGTCTCAATTAGAAAGTTCTATGTACGCACCACCGGAAGAACTCAGCGCCTCATACACAGAGCGTTACAGCGCCGCGCTGAAAGCAATCTGTAATAACTGTCAGTATTCTGTTGGAACACCAAAGAAACAGGACGGATTATTCAATTACATTATTGATGTAACCGTAACTCCGAATACAAGCTTCCAAAGTGCTATGAATGAACTCGAAAACGGAACTTACTATTCTGAGGAAGAAGTAGATCGTGCTCTTGTAGAATTGATGGAAAAATACGCTGCTGCACCAACTTATGGTGCACAGACAACGGTTACCGTTTCTCTGAACTTCAAAACACTGTCAGCGGCCGGTGCCGAAGATTCTGAGATCACTTCATTAATTGATACCATACTTCCAGTAGAATAGAGCATTCAGAATAAAATTGTATAAAAGAACCTGCCCCAAAATTGTGAGGCAGGTTCTTTTATACTTATATCACTATGGATCCAATATTGAATCTATTTTGTCAGAAGCATCATAATATCATTGCTTCTCTGAACAAATGCTGTCATCTCTTCTGGATTTAATGGCTTATGTGCCAGCATAGCCAGATCATACAACTGCTTGCAGATCAAAGATGTATTTTCTCCATCTTCATGGTTCTGTACATACTGTACCAGTGGATGATTTGCGTTCAGGATCAGGGTATTCTCTCCACCCATATCCATTCCCATGGAATCCATTCCATACATCTTCATCATCTCCTGCATACGGCGGCTCTGCTCTGATAATGTCATAATAGAAGCTACATTGCTGTCTTTCAGTTTCTCAACTTTCACATCCAGCTTGTCATTACCAAGCTCTTTGCGGAATGTTGCAGTCAGACTGTCTACAGTCTTCTGGAATGCTTCCTTTTCGTCTTCAGCAACTTCCTCTTTTGCATTATCTGTAACATCTGCATCAATTCTCTGGAACTGAACATTCTGATAGCGCTGCTCAAGCTGTGTAATGAACGGAGAATCAATGTTGTGTTTCAGTACAACTGCATCCTGTCCCTGTGCACGGAACATATTGATATACTGACTCTGCTGAATCTCATCTGTTACATAATAGATAGTTGTCTTCTTCTCTTCTGCATTTTCCTCGGCATTGTCAGGTGCCGCATTTTTATCGAGTTCTTTCAGCTCTCCACCATTTGCTTCTACGCAGTCTTTCAGTGTCAGATATTTTCCATCGATATCCTTAAAGAGAACTGCATCTTTCATCTTGTCACAGAACTTCTCATCTTTCAGACAGCCAAATTTTATAAATGGACTGATGCTGTCCCAGTATTTCTCATAATCTTCACGTTTTGTCTTGCACATACCTGCAAGCTTGTCTGCAACTTTCTTGGAAATGTACTCAGCAATCTTGCCTACAAATCCATCATTCTGAAGAGCGCTACGTGATACATTCAGTGGGAGATCCGGACAATCAATAACTCCCTTTAATACCATCAGGAATTCCGGAATGACTTCCTTAATATTATCTGCAATAAATACCTGGTTATTATACAGCTTGATCGTTCCTTCAATTGAATCATATTCTGTATTAATTCTCGGGAAGTACAGGATACCTTTTAAGTTGAACGGATAATCCATGTTCAGATGGATCCAGAACAACGGCTCTTTATAATCCAGAAATACTTTGCGGTAAAACTCTTTGTAGTCCTCATCACTGCACTCATTCGGATGTTTTGTCCAGAGCGGATGAATATCACTTAAGGATTCCGGACGCTTTTTAATCTTTACTTTATCTTTTGCAGGTGATACTTCTACAACTTCTTTTTCACCATTTTCATTCTCTTTTTCTTCGGTCTTGGCATCTTCATGAATGTGCTCAACAACCTCATCGTCCTCTTTCAGGTCTGCCTCGTCAATTATCTCATACTCTGGCTCTGCATTTGCCTTTGATAAGAAAATCTCTACCGGCATAAAGGAACAATACTTCTGGATAACTTCTCTTACACGATACTCGTTCGCAAACTCCAGACAATCATCGTTCAGATACAATGTAATCTCAGATCCTACAGTCTGCTTGTCTCCTTCTGTCATCTCGTATTCCGTTCCACCATTACTTACCCAGCGTACCGGTGTTGCTCCGTCTTTGTAAGATAATGTGTCAATATGAACTTCATCTGCAACCATGAATGCAGAATAGAATCCCAGTCCGAAATGACCGATCATATCGTCTTCTGTTGTCTTGTCTTTATATTTTTCAAGGAACTCTGTAGCTCCTGAAAATGCAATCTGAGTAATATATTCTTCAACTTCCTCTGCTGTCATACCAAGACCATTATCAATGAACTTCAAAGTCTTCTCTTCCGGATTCACTTCTACATGAATTGATGCCTTATAATCATCCGGTAACTGATATTCACCCATTACATCCAGTTTTTTCAATTTTGTAATGGCATCACAGCCATTGGAAATCATCTCTCTGACAAAAATGTCATGGTCAGAATATACCCATTTTTTAATAATTGGGAAAATGTTTTCACTGCTGATTGAAAGACTACCTTTTTTTGCTTCCATTCTAATCACTCCTGTTTCTGATATTTTAAGCTGATTTAATCATTTGTGTTTTTGATGCCAGGGATAAAATCGAAACCTACATGAACTTACTCATAAGTAAGCAAATACAAAATCTTGAAATCTCCCCGATTAAATCTATGATAATCCCTTGCTTTTTAAAAGTCAATAGAAAATCAGCACTCTTTTTCATCGAGTGCTAACAATTCTGTGAATTTTATTAAGAAATAATAAACTTCCTTACGTTCATAGTTTGTTCATGTTTATTTTAAAATTCTTTCATCTCTTTAACATTGTTTCTCCACAACTCTTACATATAATAAAATCATCAACAACAGAAGTTCAGTAATACATTTTGAATAAACTTTTTCATAATACGTGCCGGGTGCCGCTTAGCGGTTACCCGGCATCCTCCCTTTTATGAACCTTTATATATTATTCTTCGTCTGCCTGTTCCTCTTTCGCACTGTCTTTTTTGCGTCTACACAATACCACACCGGTCATTATTAATAGTATTGTTATTATACTTCCAATCACAATCCATTTCAACATGACAAAATGACGGTTTCCTTTTTCTCCTTGCCGATTTTTCTGCTTCTTTTCTGTCTTTCCAGATAATATTTTTTGAATTGGCGCTGCCGCCTTTTCCAATATCGTCTTCTCTGGAACAATTTCAAATGATATATTTTCTTCTGCTTCATTCCCTGCCAGATCCGCTGCTGTCACGCTTACTTCATATT
>ERZ1026856.1726-NODE-1726-length-10597-cov-3.688105_pt1 | contig 10597 bp, 9 predicted proteins | sample MGYA00380158_ERZ1026856 | MGnify/ENA primary metagenome ERZ1026856 (study PRJEB33269, sample SAMEA4719794) | human gut metagenome | biome: human-associated habitat; feature: organic feature; material: feces | place: Cameroon | collected 2013-10 ... | reverse complement strand
TCTACACAGAGTAGATCGTCGGCAGCGTCAGATGTGTATAAGAGACAGCAATTACTTAAATTATTATCATGAACATAATCAGCACAAGTACAAAATAATGCATAATCTCTGAAACTTTCTTTATTTTCAGCAAACGGTTTCTTTACCGAAATATATCTAGCCATTATTCTACTTATTTTTACATTATCAGATGAAATAATCTTTATAAAACCAGATTTTTGCAAACTATCATATTTATTTTTAATATCATTTTGAGTAAGAGGCTGTAATTCAAAAGTTGGAATGTTTTGCATTTGAATTTGTTTCAATATTTCAAGATTTTTCTTTATGGTAGAAACGGAATCTTTACTCTTTTTTATTGTATGTTTTGTTAATTCAGCAATTACTACATCAGGAAGTAAAATTTTGACTTTTCCTTTTGAAAAAAGAAGTTCTAATTTTTTCTTTTGTTGTAAAAAAGGGTCATTTTCAAGAATACTTGTATCCAAAAATACATATAGCATACTACTTAACCTCATACTTTCCTAATCTTTCATACATATGGAAGCCTCTCCAGCCATTTATTTGTTCTCGCCGTAATAGCCGTGCATTGAATATTTAGACCACATTTCAAACATTGTTATGTAATTCAATTTGATGTATTTTCTGATTTTGTTCATATCTGATTCGGAAACTGTTCCCTGACGCGTAACTATAGTATCTCCATCTGGCTTTACAAACAGCTTCGCAGAGCCGGATTCTGTAAGTTTTGTGTCGCTGGCGTGAACGTGCATACATTCAATGGTACAAGCCATTGTAAAATAGAGATAATAACCGGCAACTTTAAACGCTGTATATTTTGGCATTTTATTCCTCTATAAATTCTTTATTTTTTAGGTAATATGACTGCACTAATGCCAGTTTCGCATCGTCCATTGTTGTTTCAAGCAAGTCGCCATCTTTTGTAAGAACAGCGGCTTCTGTCGGATTTTCCAAATTCAAGACACGGATCTGATTTTCTTCGTTTAACGAAAATGAATAGCCGGCGATAATAAACTTTGCTTCTGCTGCGATTTTTTCAATTTCATCTTGTGGCATAATCTAATTTTACCTCTTTTATTGGATGCAGAAAGTTTTCCGGTTTTATGTATAAGTTTTCGAGAATCGGAATTAAGTCAATATAATCTTCCACCGCTTCATCTGTATGAGAATATTTTGCTGAAACTACAAGATAACCGTTATCCCATTCCTTAATCTGCTCAATCCGTTCAAGGCTGTACGGACCTTTAAAGCGGATTTTTGTGTTTCCGTATTTGAACTGAATTAAATCGCCCTTATTATTCAAATATGCCACATTTTCCATAACAGCCTCCTGTCATTATTACTATATAATATAGCACATTTTTTATGTTTTTAAACGTTTCGAATTCGATGCGTTTACTTTTTTATCATGCCTCCTTAATCAATTCTAAAAAACATAGACCTGATTTAAGGGATTAAAACAAATAAAATTTTCTCCAGATGCAAGAATGCTTTTGCCTGGCAACGTTTGGAGAAAAATAAAGCCATGGAGAATGATACTGTGCTTCAGTATGTTGAACTTTGCTTTATGAACAAAAAGGTTATAGGTCAAAATTCGAGTTTTGCAACGACAAGACAGCTTGGCAAAAGCCATTGTTTTTCATCGTCAGCGGGGTGGAGCAAAAATGCCGAAATGCTGTAGAAAAAGTGGCGGAACATTCCAGCCACGCTCCTTGCGCGGTGGTAAACCAGATTGTAGTTCAGCCTCATTACCGACCAGACGTTCTCAATTCTGTTGCAGTTCAGCAGAAGCCGGAACTGTTCATGCGTAAGCATGCGCTTCATGTTTTTCCTTGTGGCGGTGCACGGCTGTCATGCTCCTTGCCCGGACGGAAGCGGAGGCTCAGCAGTGTTCCGTCGGATGTGCAGACCCCGTGCAGCCTGAAGCCGAAGAACCATCATTTTGTTGATTTTCCGCGGCTTGACACTAACGCGGAGTTTTATTAAGCAGGAAAATATGAGATGTAATGGCTTCGGGCATTCTTATGGAATGTCTTCAGGTCTCCGGTGTGGTCGAGTATCCGGGCGATGTTCAGGGGGGGGGGACGACATCGACTACCGCCATGCGGCGCTTAGGCCCGCGTCTGCCGTAATACAGCGCAAGGTTCTTCTTTCCCGCGGAAGTCTTCAAAAACCTATGGATAAAATCATCCACTATGCAATATAATGTGATCAGGCTGTTTTCAGTTATGGCAATCCCCCGTTGTTTTGTCTGTGGTGATTCAAAATTTTACAGGGAATGCCTTTTTTTGTAAATTCATCTGAAACTCGAAATTTGACCTAAATGAAAAGTTATTTTCCGTAACAGACAGAGAAGAATCCGTTAATAAAAAATCTGCGTATTTTTTTTGAATCTAGGGAGGGTCTAATTCCCCGATGCTCTGCGTCGGGGAGCTTCATTTGAAATCTGTCTGTAAAGTTCCCTCAAATTCCCATATACCGAATCTTGTGTTTTCTGTTTATTAAATTTATATTTTACAAACTTTGAGAAAAACACAACTCATGAACTTGCAAAGATTCCAAAAGTTATTGCCAGAAGAAAGTCTTATTGTATCCATTTTAAATCGTAAAAGTATTGGCTTGAAATATAAGTTAGTACAAGAAAAAGCAAGGAAGTAATTGAAAAGAAATATATATTCTTTTTATTTTCAGATATATTTTAATCTTCTTTTAAACATCTATCACCTTTGGTGAATGCATTGAAAGAACAGCGTTTAATCCGTTCTCTTTTTTAAGTTTATTAAGAGTTTCATTATCAGGAATTAAACCATCATACGGAATGGCAGATATTTCAGAGTAGTTTTCTACTGTGACAACATAATAAGTTTTTGCATTATTCATTTTCCTGCTCAACAGTTTTCCCAGCTGTTCAGCAGTCATTTCATCTATTTTACATCGATTATAAGCTTGCTTTAATTCACCATGAATAAAATTCTTTTTGCCACTTGTATATCCAATAAACTCTGAACAAGAATCAATATACGGATGCATCGGAAGTCTTACAATCTTTTTCGCTTTTTCATCATATTTCGTAGCATAAAAATAAAAGATAAATGATTTATCAACTCCAGAAGATACTTCTCTGAGCCGCTCAATTTTTACAAGTCCAACAAGGAAATGTTTTTTATCATCATTTATTTGAATTATAGAATTATCATTTTCATTATGATAAAGATAATTTGCGGTCGGAGACTTCTGAATCAAATTGAAAACTGAATCTGTCTCTTTATCTTTTCCTAGATAACAATCCCAAACTTTCTGTGGTTTTAATTTTATAACCTGAACACTCGGCAATTCGCTGAATCCAGAATGCTGAACTGTCCAATATGGAATTTCACCATAATTTTGATTTTCAATATCTTCGCTATCAAAAGCTGGAATCAGAAAGGCATTTGCAATTTCGCCGATTTTGAATGTATCAATAAAAGATTTTAAGGCAGCATTGTAAATGTATTGCTTTACGACATCTTGAATTCCGGGGTTTCCATAAAGATTATCGCCTTCGACAGAAAGCAAATAATACTTTCCGTCAAGAATATACATTGCAGTGTTGCCGGAAAGTTCATTTCTCAAGGTTACAATATCAGGGATCAAATCGCCTTTATAATGCTTAGGATTTCCATCAATCTTCCATTCCGGGATTTCTATAAAATCTGAAATTATTTTTGACTCATTGCCTTTGATAAATTCAGAAGATATTCGCCCTGTTTCTGCGATTCGTTCCAAAGTCCAGAAAGAATCATACATATTTTCAAACATTGCTCCGCAGGCTTTTTCCCACACAAGGTTGAATGTATTTGTTCCGTAAAGGCTGAAAAAAACATCGCTTTGATTTGATGAAAATTCGGAAATGTAAGTATAAAGTGTTTTCAATAAACTCTGCTTGCGGCTTACAAACTGATTTTTGATTTCACGTTCAAGGCGGTATTTTATATAATCAACATCGCCAAAATCGTCCAAGGTCTGCTCTGTCAACTCCGCGCCTGACAAATCAAACAAATCCAAAAGCTGCTTATTTTTCAAATCATTTGAACACTTGGAAATGATTGCAGAATGCAGGCGACGGATATAATCAAAATCATTTTCCGTATTATCATGAGTATATACATCAAGATAGTATGGCGTATTATTTTTTATGAATGCAAAAGTTTCGTTTATAGTTTTGTCCCAAAGAATTTCACCGTTGCCATTCAACTCAATAATTTCTTCTTGATTTGAATACAAGCCATTTTCAAAATAATCTTTTAAGATGTGAAGAGAAATTGCAAGCTTATTAAAAACTTTGCTTTCAGCATCTCCATTATAAAGATAAACAAGCTGTTCTTTCTGATTATATTTTTCAAGAACTTTTATTACCGTTTTGAACTTGCTGAACAAATCATTTTCATCATCAATATATTTTGGATAACAAAACAAAATCAAATCTTCAAACAGAATCACCCCGACAAAAGTAAACTGATATGTAAACTCTGCTGAATCATCTGGAATCTCTCCGACAATTATGTCTTGATCTGAGAGTTCTGAATATTCAGTTTTCTCTTTCCTTACAGTTTTTAGAACATAATAACGCTTTAACGTGCTGATTCGTGATTTAGTTTTTTCCGTATCGAGCGAAAACTTTTCTTTGAGATTTGAGAATGAATAATGATAACCTTCGCGAAAATAAACGGATTTCACTAACAAACCTCCTGAAGAAACCTATAATTGTCGCAACGGTGTTGCGACAATTAAAAAGATTAATCTAGAAAAGAGCCCCATTGGCAGACTGAAAGGCAGACTCGACATCTTCAATAACAACTTTAGAATTCTCCATTAAGTTGAAAACTGTTAATCCATCATTTTCAAACTTTTTGCAAATTTCAGAATAAATATATTTATCGTTTGGCAAATTAAAAAGCTGTCGAACTTTCATCTTCGCAGCATCTTCAAACAAATACATTAAAACTTTACTCTCGAATGACTTGATGAAATTACTATCTTTATTCATAGCATTTTCGAGCATTGTTTTATTCAAGAAGAATGGCCCCAAAAGTTTATCCTCGTTTATGCCAAGTTCTATTAATTTGTCATTGATAGCTTTGCGAAGTTCATTCCATTTTACTTTCTTTCTTTCACAGATTGGAATATAAAAATTCTCAACATCTTTCTCATTTTTATCAATTCCTATGTATTCAAACTCCCATCTACGCTTAAATGCCGTATCCATTGGGAATACACCTTGGTCTGCACTGTTCATTGTTGCCCAGATATACATATTTGATGGAATGGAAAGAGAATCTTCTTGAATACCATTTTTAGCAAGATATTTTTTTATATCTTCGCTGACAGCAATAGGATATTCGCTAGCACCATCTGATTTTCTATCAAGAAGCTGGAACATATCACCAAATACAGCAGCAATATTTGCACGGTTAATTTCTTCAATAAGAAGCAAAAAATTTTGTGATGGATTTTTCTTAGCAGATACATATATCCTCATAAATGGACCGGGTACATATTCATATTTTATTTCATTAGTACTATTATCTTCTGATAAAAATACGAATGGTCTAATTGCCCTTCCATGATTTCGTTCAACTCCATTATCATTGGCAGCCGGTGAACCGTCAATTTTTCTCGTTTTGAATTCATCATCAGTGAAGATTCCCAATAATAATGGAAGTCTTGTTAAATTATCTTGCTTGAACTGTTCATATAATAAATCATATTTTTCTTGTCCAGTTTTTGTTTTGTCTTGCAATACATTTAATATTTTTTCTTGTTCTTTTGTAATATTTTTTGTATTTGCCTTGTTAATTGTTATAGGCTTATAAGTACCAACAAATTGAGCATAACTGTAGTTTGGATGGAAGGTGACGCGTTCAATGTTTTTTCCAAAAGGAGAACTTTCATCATTTAACTTATGGCTTTTTCCTGTTCCTGGAGCACCAAAAACAATGCGATTATGTGAATACGGAATAATTACCGTACTTTGTATTGCATTCTCAAATTTTTCAATACTCACAGGCGTTTGAGTTCCAAGCTTATAAAAATCCGTACATTTTGAAAGGGGGTCAGCATTTTTATCAGAACTTCGTATTCCAACTAAATCGTATTTTAATTCATTTCTATGCTTCAAAAGTACAAAAAAATCATTTACACGCAACAGTTTTCTGAATTCAATAAATTCCTCATCATCAAGAGACTTTATTGATAATTCAATTTGGTCATCTCCGTTATTTCTACGACTTCTAAGGACACTTGCTTTTACAGTTTTTTTATCTGAACTATAATTGAATGAACTAATAAAGCCATTTGACAGTGCATCTGTATTTTCTTTATAGATTGTTACAGGAATCTGCAAAGTAAAATACTTTTTCAAATCATCATCTTTGCTTTCATACCCAACATTAAAATATCCGTCAGCATTTAGAAATGGAAAGAAATCTTTTTGCCTGCCTGTAAATGCCATATGAGATTGATGAGAAGCCCCTGTATCAGAAATTGTATTTGTAGCAGCCAATTTCTTAACGATAATTCCGTCATAATCGTTATTCCTTAGAAATGGACAAGAATCCAAAATTAAATTCAAAACTTCAATAAATTCCATATTCAACCTCTATAAATATTCCTTGACAATCCTAGCTATAGCTCTTCCCAACAACGGCGGAACAGAGTTACCAATCTGCATATATGTTTTAGTGTATGCACCTCGGAAGAAGTAATCATCTGGATAAGATTGAACTCTTGCGGCTTCTCTTGGGGTAAGACCGCGAGCCTGTGTCGGATGAATGTACATATTACAATCAAATTTCATGTGAGCTGTAATTGTCTTACAAACATTGTTTTCTACAAGTTTGTAATATTTATCTTTGAAGATTCCGTTGCGACGGGCATACGGCATAATATCCGCAATCTTAGGATCATCAGATTTATCGCCTTGATACATTCTTCCGTATATTTCAATATCTCGGTCGTTGTTATAACGAGCCTTATGATTGTATACAAAATCAATCTTACGATTTTGATTTATATAATTGATATAGTCATTTGTCTGATTCAATTCATTTTTTTCAATGACAAAACCAGACTCTTTTGTTCCTGCTTCGGTAGAATTTCTAATTCTTGATGCCTTTAGTGGTCTAAGTCCGTAAATTGTATCTCCAAGTACATGATTTGGAATTGTCGCTGACAAACCAAAAATGCGAGCAAAAATCATTTCGTTATCTATGCCAAGTCTGTTGCCAATATAAATCAATCTTTCTCGATTTTGCGGAACACCGTAATCTTTTGCATTTAAAATATGACATTCAACTGAATATCCAATATTGCGGAAATCTTCTTTTACCTGCTCCGCAACGGAAAGCATTCCTTTTACATTTTCCATCACGAAAAATTTTGGCTGAACCTTACGTACAATTTCCACATAGTTTTTGTAAAGATGATTTCGCGGATCATCTATTAAACGCTGACGATTTGCCATACTGAATCCCTGACAAGGTGGACCACCAACAATAATATCTATTGAATTTATATCAACAAGATTTTCAATATTGTCAGCAACATCTTTTACATCACCAAGTATAATCTTATTTCTTGGAGTTTCAGAGTGATTATGTGCATATGTATCAACGCAACAATCCTGTATATCATTTGCCAGAGCAGTTACAAATCCTTCTTGTGTAAATCCAAGAGAAAGACCTCCAGCTCCGCAAAATAAATCAATCATTTTAAGAGCATCACTTTTTACAGAACTGCGGCATTTATTGATAAAAGAATTGCAGTATTTTTTTACAGGGCATTCAGCACAATTTTGTTTTTCTGAATTACATAGATTGCTTAACTTATAAAAAATATAATTAAAATTAGAGTCTTTTTGAACTTCTGTCTTTATAAATTCTGCACGGTTATCAAGAAATTCTTCGTTTGTATTTTCAATAAATCGTGTTAGCACGACAGAATTATCCTGCAAATCAGCTTTATCAAATGAGAGATTTATAATATCTGATATTTCTTTTTTATCTGCTTGAAAGTTCATTTCAGTTCCATTCGCCCAAATCTTCAAGAGTATTCCGTACTGACTGAGCTACAGCACGAGAGACATTTACCGTTACAGCATTTCCAAATTGTTTGTATAACTGACAGTCTGAAGTTCCTTCAATAGAGAAACTATCATCAAAGCCTTGCAATCTTGCACACTCACGCGGGGTCAAACGGCGGATTCTTTCATCCGAAAGATTCTGAATTTCTGCAATCTTATGTCTTTGGTCAGAAACATAATTATCCTGACAAGCTCTGTGCATTTTTGCCATAGTTGCACAAAGCGGACGAGCAATATCAAGATTTATTTCCGAAGTAGCAACATAGCCACCAGTACCATTTGAACAAATTGTTTTTTTCAATTTATCAGAAAGATAATATTTTTCGGGAACATGTCTTTCTAAAAGTTCGCTCATTGTCATTGTGAGTTCCTGTCTTTCGGGAAAAATGAAATTTGCATTTTCATTTGCAAAGCAAACAATATAAGTCCTGTTTCGTGTCTGAGGAACACCATAATCTGCGGAATTTAAAACATCACAAAAAACTCTATATCCAAGTTCATCTTGCAAAATATGATGAATAGTTTCATAAGTTTTTCCATGATTATGAGTTTTTAAAGCCTTTACATTTTCAAGAATTATCGCCTTTGGCTTTTGATTTCTATCTATTCGGTTTTTTATTATTTCTGCGACACGAAAAAAAAGAGTTCCACGAGCTTCATCAAAACCTTTTTGCTCTCCCATCATACTGAAAGGCTGGCAAGGAAACCCACCAATGAGAACATCAAAATCTGGTATTTGATTGAATGGTATTTGATTTATATCACCATGAACAATTTCATTGTCATAATTACGGCGGTAAGTTTCAACTGCATATTTGTCAAAGTCATTTGCCCAAATAACATTGAAGCCGCTGGCTGAGAAACCTTTGTCTAATCCACCAATTCCGCTGAAAAGTGAAACTACATTCATTTTGCGACACCTTTCAATATAATATCAGCCGATATTTTCTTGAATACCAGCGATGTCGGCGGCACTGCAATTTTTATTCCGCAAACATTTGATGATGCTGATTGAATTTCTTTCTTAAAATTAAAAACTTTAGATTCTCGTGGGCTCGGAGATGTGTATAAGAGACAGTAATTAAAGCACTCAAAACATTTTCTAAATTTATTAGCATCTTCACGCAATGAAAAAACTCTATAAACAGAATATTTTTTTTCATCAATAGTATTGATAAAGTCAATTTCTCCATCACTGAACATCAAAGGCTGCTCAAATTTAAACTGAGTTGTTTTAACATCAATATATTTTTCTTCACCTGCTGTAGAATTAACAACAAAGTCAAAAGGCTTTCCTGATTCTCTGCTTTTATTTACCCATTCAAATGCAGAAATCTGATTTTCGTTTTTTTGCATTTCGAGGTACTCATTAATTAATTCTTCACCAGTTCTACCAGTAATTTTGAAGCGTTTCTGTGCTTTTTCAATATCAATGGTTCTATATTTTTCTGATTTTATTGAAGTTTGGCTGACAATCTCCAAATCTTCCTGCAAGCCAATTGATAATTCATCAATCTTTGATTCAATAAATTTTATAAGAGGTATAAACATTATTTCCGATGTATCATAAACTTTATTTTCGTTAGGAAAGAAATCCTTCAGTTTTGCATAATCAGAAGATGAATTGTCTATGAGCCAAAAAAGAAGTTCATTATTTTCAAGAGCGAACCATATAAGATAATAATCCCGATTAGGATTCAGTTTTGCAAATTCACGTATTTTTCGGACTACAGTATTCTCATCCTTATCTCCCAGACTGATTTTTGGACTTCTATAAGTTCCGTCTGAATTCTGAATTCGCTCAAAATTACACTGAAGCACATCAAAATAGTCATTATAAATGAGAATTGCCGTCGTAGTATCTTCATTTTTCAAAAATGAAAGCATATTTTTTCTTTCATACAAACCAATATGAGTTTGGTGGCTGCTTCCTTCTGTAAGTCCCAAATCCGCGTTAGAGAGTTTTTTATATCCGATTTTATGTTCTGAATGCAGTGTAAAAAACATAAATTTAGCTTCCTTTTTTTCTTTGACATTTTTTTCTAAATAATTTCTTTTATATCCCGTCCGTCTGTTTCAGACAAATCGATTGTATTCAAATCTGAAAGAACTTTTTCAAAAGATGTTTTTAACTTGTTCATAAAGTTATCTCCCATTATTGAATACATTATATAATAGTTGGGGCTGTTCTAGAAGTTAAAAATGCGGTGGTTGAGCTTGTCGAAACCACCATACATAGTGTACTTAGTCATTTCGACAAGCTCAATGACCTCTAGAACTTAAACTTATTGGACATCCCCATTTTTTATAACTTGTCATCTTTTAAAAGTCTGTTTAATGTTGGTTCAAATTCCTTTTCAAGCTCATTAATATTTTTTCTTAACATTTGATGGAACACTTCATCTATAATATATTTCTGTCCATTAACTTTTATTTCTTCTCCGAGAGAAATATGTC
>ERZ1026856.1725-NODE-1725-length-10613-cov-31.601345_pt1 | contig 10613 bp, 11 predicted proteins | sample MGYA00380158_ERZ1026856 | MGnify/ENA primary metagenome ERZ1026856 (study PRJEB33269, sample SAMEA4719794) | human gut metagenome | biome: human-associated habitat; feature: organic feature; material: feces | place: Cameroon | collected 2013-10 ... | reverse complement strand
AGCTGCACCCAACTTTAAGCGGTATAGCACCCCCCACCTTTAGCAAGGCGGTCCCTGCAAGCCTGTCCCCACTCCACCCCAGGCGGTCCCAGCCCGCACAATCTGGCGAGACCTTTGATTGGTCCGCCAACCTTATAGCGTAGCGGTTCTGAGCACCGGAGGGCGGTTACATCCCTTGTCCCCTGAGGGGAAAAGGGCTTGGGTAAAGAGGTGGAGCCCTCCTTGGAAGGAGGGACGGGGTGGTTCGAAAAAATTACAATCTTAAACAAAAAAGTAAATCTTTAAGAAAGAAGTAAATCTTTAATAAATTTTTCTATGAGAAAAATCAACTTAATCATTATTCACTGCTCTGCAACCAGAGCCAACCGCAATTTCACGGTAGAAGACCTCGAAGCCTGCCATAAGGCTCGAGGTTTCAAGACCACCGGTTACCACTACTACATCACTAAGGATGGCGAAATCTACCCATGCCGTCCCGAGGAGATGATCGGTGCCCATGCCAAGCATTACAACGCCCACTCAATAGGAATCTGTTACGAGGGTGGCTTGGATGCCAACGGCAATCCCGCCGATACCCGAACAGAAGCCCAGAAGCGCTCGATGATAGAGCTTCTGAAGAGCCTCTGCCTCGACTATCCCGATGCCGAAGTCATCGGCCATCGTGACCTCCCATGGATCAGAAAATCCTGTCCCGGCTTTAATGTAAAGCAATGGTTATCACAAGTAAACTTCCACATTTAGAAGAAATCAGTAAAAATTCAGCCCATGTATTCATCCCAATCCGTAAGTTATTCAGCTTACAGATTGGGATTTTATCTTTTCGTTTTGCCAAACAAATCAGAATGAGTACCAGTAGTTAACATCAACAGTGTCAATTCCGTATCATTCTGTTCCCATATCAAAAGCCAATCTGATTCAATATGAGCTTCCCACTCACCTTCATGATTACCATGAAGGATATGTGGTTTGTATTCAGCAGGTAACCTACCATTTTCTACCAATAGAGAAATCGCTTTCTGTAATTTCTCTATTGGATAGCCACGCTTCCGACAAAGTTTCAACGCTTTGTCGAATCTTTTAGTTGTTCCTAATTTATACATCACTTACCAAGAATAGTGTCAAACATTTCATCAACAGAGTTCCATTGTGTAACTCTACCTTTAGCAACATCCTCTTCTGCAAGTTCCAATTCTGTTTTCTTAGGTTTCAAAACTGAAATAGAACTTACACCATTGAGCATTTGAATGGCACTTTTTAGTTTATTGACCAAAGATGGGTCTGATATAGAAACCACTAACTGTGGTTCTTTTAATGCTAACGCTTTTGCTTTCATAATCTTCTCCTTTTAAACGTTTAAAATGAATTCAAACGCAAAAATACATTTTTCCCCTCACACCGCCAAACTTCTTGTATTATTTTAACGCAAACGATTCGTAAAATCCCATCTGAGTCTCCAGAAGAAGTGCCATGCCCTAAAGAATGGTTCACTCATAGCCTCAGCAGGAAAATACCTCACGAGCCTCATATCCCTATACACCCTTTGGAGATTATGCCCCAGCCTTGATCTCCCAAACCGATTCCTTTCATCATGCTTTCCGAAGTTTCCGGCTTCCAGCACCTCATTCAGCACAAACTTACCATACTTCTCATTCTTTTAGGCAAATCTTACCAAACCACTTTTCTCTGCTTTCGATATACTCCTTTTATGGCTTTCATTTTATTCTTATGTCACTTGGTTATAAAAAGAGCTACTAATCCCTCATCCCTATTCACTCAAATAAAAAGGAAATAGGGAATCATTCACCCATATCTCTATTATCTATTTTTTTACCTATAACTCGTTATTTTACTCAATTGCACAAATAGCGAATAATGATATTGAGCCGCCATATAGAGAACTTGCATCATATTAGCCGTTTGTTCCTGGGAAGCAGGTCCAAGAATAATTCCACTTAAGCGGAACGGATACATTCTATCTCCTTCGCCTTCTCTCTTAATCTTCCTCTCTATAAAAGGTGTCAGAATGCCGTTATCACGGTTAATAAACCATCCATCAGTTTTCTCACTATTTACCAACAATCGATATTCCTTCTCAGAAGAATAATCAGATAGTTTCATGAAATGCTGGTATTTCTTCAAGAGGTTCATGCGAAATCTGATAGAATTATCCTTTAATGCATCTTGTAAATTTGCAATTTTCTCTAAAGTACCAGAATCTTCATCAATGTAACTAATCTTATAAAGTTCATCACTATCCTTGTTTACACGTTCAAACACCATACATACACCACGAGCATTGTCACCATATAACCTCCACATATCAAGGTCATCAATACGGGTAGTAAACGAAGTGATGAATTCCTTATCTGCAAACAGATACTTATCACATTCTTCATCAAAGTCTTCCTCGTAGTTTCTAATATATTCCTCTAAGAAACCTGTCTCTGTCTTGTCATTCATCGACACAATACTATTCATTCGTATTTTCCTCGACTTCAATACATTAACAAGCGTATCCAAAGTGGTATATTTGGCTATTCTATCAGGCTCTGTAGCTCTTTCAGGCTTAATATTTTCCAACATCTTTAGCTCTTCTTCTTCCTTCAAGATGAAGCATTCTGATGCTGGATCATATAAAATACCTGTTATTGGAATATCAAAACCATATATAGAATGAATCTGTTCAAGTATCTTCTCCTTTTTCAAATCGACATCTTTTGGCATCTGAAACACCACTTGCATCCATTCATCGAACGTTTTTTCTTCTTTCAGTAAATCATCTCCCTTATATGCAGATAGATGACCTCGATGCAGGAATTCTATCTTCCAGCAAGGTATATCATATCCCATTATACGTGAATCTGTTCTAAAACGATGCCCTAATCGGTATTCAAGTTTCAAGAATGGCTTGCCACATATATAGAACATATCAGAGAAACTACACAAGTCAATTTTCTCCATACTTTTGCCATGTCTGAAATCCTTCAGTCCCATGTTATCTAGAGCCTTTTCAACTTTCAATACACTTTCAGTATAATCATTCAAGCTCTGCTTCATATCCTTCAGTTCCTGCTCTAAAACAAACTTCGTTGTATTGTAGTTGACTATTCTTTCTGCTCCCAAACATTGACCCACGAGTTCCATTTCCAATATACCATTATTAGGGCTATATCTTTGGGGTTTATTGAACCATGCCTCTAATTTTGGAAACTTACTAAGTTCATATTCTTCAATGAAAACATCATTTCCTTCGACATTCATCCTGAGAACAAATAGCATCTCAGGCTTATTATTATAACATTCCATAATTTGTGTATTTATATAATCGCCACCAAAATTACGCTTTTTTCTCGAAACCACCAAGAAAATCACAAGAAATCTGCCAGTTATCAGAAAAATACCATCGAATTCTAAAATTACCTCCTGTATTTAAGCCTCCAGAAGAAATGCCATGTCCTAAAGATTGGCTCACTCAAAGCCTCAACAGGATAATATCTCACGAAGTGCATATTTCTCCAAATCTTCAAGCACCAATAAGTCATCATTATTCACTACATAGTATTAATCAATGATTTGCCTCATTCCAATTCATTCATCAAAAAATTGCTAATACCATCGGGATTACAACAAGCAAATTATAATTCTTCTTGCAGATATTCAACAACGCTATCAAACAAATCAGCATCTAACTTCATGTCATCGGCATAGTTTATTCTCACTTTTATACGAGTTCGAATCAACGAATTATTAACTGAAAAAAGATAATCATTCAAAGCCTTCAATTCCGGTATCAGCCATTCATGCTTTTTCATCATCCAATTGCAGAGTAACGTACATTCTGTACTTTGGCAAGTATATCCAGACTCACTTTTTATATCAATACAAATGGAATTATCGTTCAAAGTACACTGACAATATTTGCATTTCTTACATTGTCCACTTGTCGCCAAATATTTAACATTCAAGAACAAATCTACTATAAGCGTTTCCAGAATAGGCTTACTGCACAAATCTCGCTCAGGAAGAACGGTATAATCGGCATCAAACTCTAATTTATCCGTTACCAAGTGGGATATCCAATGAAATTGTGATACCTTAGGTAAGAAATTTAAATTCTGCCTTAACAAATGATAGTTCACTCGCTCATTGGAAACATCAAAGAGATCCGCCAACCGAATCAAAATCATCAAATATTTCACACTAACGGTATCACTCTTAGCTCGCGACTTTAATCCATAGACATCCATAACATCCCATCCATGGCTGTCTGACACTTTTGAAACAAAAGACAACAAAGTCGGCTCCAAATAGTTTAGCAGCGAATTAGACTTCGACAATATAAAGTTTGCACTATCCTGCGGATGTTGGCTCCTTACCTTATTTTCAAAATATCCATATACACCATTGAATACCTCTGCCAAGAATGTACCAGCCTCTTTCATGCGAGCATTTTTGGTATCGCTTTCATTAACAACAGAAAAACATTCTACTGCTTTTTTCATCTTCAGCATTTGTTCAGATACAAACGCTATAGAATCGCTGTTGGAAGCACCAAGTACATACATATCAGGATGAATCACCATACTAATATCATGCAAATAGCAAGCCAAGTATAATATGTAATAGTCAACGTTCTTAATGGTTAAGTAATCTATCGTCCGTACTATATGAACAGATTGATTGATAAGCGTAACGGCATGCTCTTCATTATGCAATGTATATGAGTTCAGAAATTTAGAGCCATTGTACCACAATCCCTTAGTAATACGATGCGTCAGAATCAAACTGTCTATCCATTCAGGGTTTCTGACAAACCGGACAAAGATTCCTACCACACTCAACAAGGCCATATCTATGCCCATCTGATTAGAAATATCCTTATCCTCCAGTTTCCGAATGAAAGCACAGAAATCATCCAGCTCAAACGTCCAGTTTCGCAATCGAATCAAAATGCGCAATTCCGTATAATTCATAGTACGGGAGTTGGCTTTGATAAACGAACAATTGTCTGAACATAACACACCAATTGTCGCTGAATAAAAAGCATTCAGAATCCTTCGTTGGTATTCCGAAGAATTCAACAAAACGAATTTGGTATATCCCTTCTTTCGGAAACCTTTATCTTGAATCTCTTTAAAATCATTGTTTAGAAATTCTTCAAACTCTTTAAATTGTCTATTTTGGAGCATTCCTTCAAACTGGCAATAGTTTTCTTTCACCCATACTTTCAAAGAAGCGTAGTTATCCGTAGCATAGCTTTTCATTATTTTAGAACAAATAGCATCCTTCTTGAAATATAGATAATCAGAGCTTGCCTGTGATTCATTTCTTTTATCCTCCAATACTCTTTGTTCAAAGTCAACAACACTTTCTACAACGTCTTGTCCATCTTCCAACGAACTCTTTTGAACCAAAAGCCTATACTCTGCCTGAAAAATTTCTTCTTCATTTTTATCAAACCATTTGTTTAAATCTTTTTGGTCTAAAAAGCATTTCTTAAATTCATCACGAAGTTCATCTACTGTATTTTCACCTGTTTTTAACTTCAACATTCTAACACGAAAAAGATAAAACCTCTTGAATCGTTTAAGCATCTTTAATCGAGAAGCTTCCTTCTGTGCCAAGCTATCCCTTTTAGCTCTAGACTTTAGCGTTGAGATTTCTTTATCAACAACAGTGATGATTGTACTTAACTTCTTATAAGAGATAGAGTCATCAATATCATCTAAATTCTCAAATAAATTTGAAGACATTGACGTCTCTCGTCGGATAGTTTCAATACCATCTAAATAGTTATCAGCATTGTCAATATGACAAAACGTACTTTTTCCGTCCTCATGGAAACAAATAATATAAGACAATTGGTTTTGAAAATCAAGATACTTTTGAGAGATTACCTTACGAATACCCTTTTTAGAATATTCATGTTTTTTACAAAAACTTTCCAGGCACGAATTCAAATCTTTTATCCTATCGTTAAAAGAGTGTTCATCCATCTCCGCCTGTATGTAGATAACCGAATCATCAACATAGAAGTAAGCATCACCCTTAAATATATTTTGCTTCATCAACAGTTTCTTGACCTCTATCATGCATAGATTACCGAAGAAATAAGACTGAGGCAAACCTTGAGGAATACCATAATTCATGAAGATTCCTCCTTCTACTTCATTAACAGAGTCCTTTCCATAGTAATCTTTTATCCATGGCTTAACATTCTCTTCTTTCACTTTAAAGAAAAGCAACTTAGAAACAGCCATCCGCAACATATCCTTATCTTCCTCAGATGTATATGTAGCAGATAATTTATCTAAAATATAATCATACAGAAACTGAGGAGATACCGACGGGAAAAAATTTTTGATGTCTAAACATACTTCTGTCAGAAAGCGGTGAGTCTTCTGATAAGTCCTACAATGCTCTATGACATTTTGAGTATATTCCTGATATTGCGATTGCCAACGCTTAAACAAATACTTCACATCCGAGCTTGGCACATTTCCATAAAAATTATGGGGTATAAGTTTGGATAAATCAGATAATTTTCTCTTCTTGTCAGAATCATCAAACATCAGGCACATGAGAATGCTAACCATACATATCATATCCAGCAAACTGGCTGTATGAAGAGGTCGCAATTTCAAGGTCTTAGTATTCTCATCCAATCCCTTCAACTTGAAAAACACGGATACTTCAAACAAATCCTCATTAGATGCCAACATCTTATTTAAACGTTGTTGGCAGACTTCTATCACTTTGTCTATCAGCTTGAAATTAAACTTATCTCCAAGCGCATAAAAAAGTTCTAAATCATTGTTTGCAAGTATTTCTCCTTTAATACCTTTCACCGGCGTAGCAATATCAAGCAGTCCTTTTTCAAAGATATACGACTCCATACAATATATTGCATTATAGATATTTCTATCAGAGATGATCTTATCTAACAAGCTCTGTTTTGTCTGTTCAAGCTTCTCCATTGTCTTTAGTATCTCTAACTATTTTAAACTCAGATATTTTTCCTAAAAATGATTCTAAATCACAATTCTTATAAGTACAAAACGATGACAACAATGTCATGCTGCCAACTTTAGCTGTGATAGTAAATCCTTTCTTTACAGAAAAAATCTGTTCCATATTTTCCCAAATAATATTCGTAGTGGCTAAAAGCTTCTCACCCTGAAAGGAAACAACAAAAAGATTTGCAAAAACGAACTCAATATCATTATCAAAGTCAGAACATTTAGATTGCAACTGATTAATACACGAAATCATCTTAAGAACAAAAGTAGAAATATGTTCCAAGGTTTCTGTATATTTATCCCACTGGCTTCTTTGATAATTCCAAGAATAGTCAAATTTAGAATTAGAAGCCAAAAAGCAAGAATAGCCAAATAAAGAATCATTTTTTGACAACTTTAAATAAATGCTATTTTTTCTATTCTCTTCTGATTCTTCTGCTGCAGATTCAACGACATTTATTAGATGTTCTATCACCTTCATTTTAAGAAGTTTATCACGATGGCTTGCATCAGTATCCGAATCTTCTTCCGCCACATATTGAGCACTAATATTATCCCATAGCCTACCTATAGAATAATCATTATTATCTTTTTCCTTATCCGCCATATTGTATCTTGTAATAATCACTATAATCCTTGAATCCTTCAGGAAGCCGAATAGCCTTCAAAAAAGTCAGCTGCCTGATAAAGAAACGTTGAAGACAAACAAAAGCCTGTTCTCCTGCTTCATCCTGATCTGGATACATCCGTAGCTTAAATTCAGTTAGCTTCATCAGATCTTTTTCAGGAAGAATCGTTGCACTCGGAATAGCTACAGCCTTCTTTCCTGAAGAAAGCAATGCCAAACAATCAGTTATACCTTCACTAATATATAATTCATCATTACGGCTCATTGTTTTCAAAATCGGCAAATTGAAGAGATGCGTTTTCTTAGAAGAGAGAAACTGAAATCGGGGTGCACCCTCACTTGTACCCAGATAACGTGACTGCAAACCAACTAATTCTCCATTTACATCAAAATAAGGAATTATCAAACATGGGGTGAATAACCGAAGGTAGCACTTACCATTACTTACACGAACAATTCCACTGTCAGCTAGAGTCTTCGCGTCAAATCTTTCTTCCATCTTACGTAACAGTTCCCAAGGTGTATCTATAGATACAATCTTAAGATTATGTATAATTTCTGGACGAAGTTTTCTTTCTTCAAAAAGAAAATTACGAGCAGCTCCTGTAAGAATACTATTTTCTATGATAAATTCAGCCACCTCTTTGGCAAAAAACTTTCTTTCTTCTTTTATCTTCTGTATCTTTTGGGGTTGAGTATGGCAGACTGCACGAGTTTTATATTTTGATATATTTTCACCCATATCAATGCCATACCTAGAACATAGCCAAGTGCATGCTTCCACAAAGCCACATTCCATTTTTTCACGAACCAAATCAATAGCATTGCCTCCTTTTTTGCAACTAAAACAATACCATCCCTTCCTGCCTTCACCCAAGAAGGCAAGGCTTGGATGTTTATCAGAATGCATAAAGCAAAGAGTATGATGCATTTTTACATTCAGACCTAACTTTTCTGCAACATCTTCACATGAAAGATCTTTCAAGCGATTGAGTACATCTTCTGAAATTTGAGCCATAATAAAAAGTTTAATTTATAGCATCCCAATTATTATCGGTACTGGTATATCATCAACTTACAAAGTCTTGATTTCAATAAAATCCGGCATAAGAAAATGTGTCATAAGCTCATGACGCACCCTCAGAAGGGCTATATGCCTTATCTACTTCACACTACACTAAATCCACACAACACATTATCACACAAACACTTATACGAGTGCAACATCAGTCTTGACACTACACGCACACTACACGACACTACACTAAAATCATACGCTTCATGCAAATAGCAGCAGATACCCTGCATTATCTTACGATGGCACAACATTGCCCTTCCTTGGGCAATATAGCGCCATCGCTATGCATAAGCCGCTACGTCGTAATCCATTTTTCCGATTCATCAATCATCTCTGAAAGAAATCGAACTGAGCCTCTTTTGAATTTGAAGTGAGGCTCAAACAAACTTCAATAGAGGCTCACGTAAACTTTATCTAAGCCTCAAACCAATTTGAAATAAAGCTTACTTCAAAGGCAAATGAAGCCAGTTTCAATCGCAAAAAAGCCTTTTTGCTTAACAGCATAAGCAAAATCGTGAGGGATGAAGCCCAAATCGTGAGGGATGCGTGAGGGATAAATTCCCTTTTTTAGGTATCAGTCACTCATAACATTCTCTGATTATCAATAGCTTATCCTATTTCTTCCAGAAAATCGTGATGGGTGATAGATGATTTGCAAAAACTTTTTTAGTAGCATGAGTCATCTGAGTCTCCAGAAGAAGTGCCATACCCTAAAGAATGGCTCACTTATAGCCTCAGCAGGAAAATACCTCACGAGCCTTATATCCCTATACACCCTTTGGAGATTATGCCCCAGCTTTGATCTCCCAAACCGATTCCTTTCATCATGCTTTCCGAAGTTCCCGGCTTCCAGCACTTCATTCAGCACAAACCTACCATACTTCTCATTCGGAGGAACGATAAGCCGAGAGGCAGGCATGCCGAACACCTCCTGCATGATATACATAATGGCACCGGCAAACTTCCACAATCCCAACTCCTTCAATTCCTTCTGTACTCTATCCCTAATCAATAATAAATCATCACTAATCAATACATAGTAGTAATCCAGCAGCTGCCTCAACCCAATCCCCTCATTCATCAGATGAGCATAGATATGAGTCAACTGGAAGATAAGATTGAATTCCACCGTCGAAATCGCAATCTCCCCTTGCTCTCCCAACATTACCCGATGCGAGAACTGCTCCTCCTTCACCCTCTCATAATATTTCTGAAGCTTTCTGTTATGCCAGAAGCACAACAGGAAGCTAGGCCGATAATGCACTTCAACCTCCACACCCTTATACGATGGGAACTCGATGTGGTGATAGCACGCCTTTTCATGAGGCGAGATAGAGCGGACAAAGGAGATGACCCGCTTGTCGCCCCCTTCCACCCAGATATCAATATCACCAGGCGTGCGATGCAAGCCATTGGGATACAGCAGCGCATTCCCCTGCCCTTTCAGGATGCAGGTTCTGAATCCCTTCTTCCTGAACCACTCAGAAACCTGGATGGCAGCATCATTCAGCCGCACATTCGCCTTCTCCAGCATCTGGCATTGCATCATCCATTGCAGAAGCAAGTCCTTGCTCATCCCCACCTCAGCCGGTGGCAACTTCTGGATGCCATCAAAGAGAATGCCCACCAAACACTGCTTTTGGGCGATACGATACAGCTCCTTCCAATCCGCTTCCTTCAAGGAAGAAGGAATCTCAGACTCCGAGCCAATACAGAACCTTAGGAATTCAAAGAAAATCTGATGTTGCTTCTCCACCCTACTCTTTCGTCATGTTCCACAGGAACAGGCTATTGCCGATGATATATCTGCGCCACATACGCTTAGGCTCCTTAATCAAGCGATAGAGCCATTCCAAACCATGGTCCTGCCACCAGATAGGGGCACGCT
>ERZ1026856.1723-NODE-1723-length-10620-cov-6.946427_pt1 | contig 10620 bp, 13 predicted proteins | sample MGYA00380158_ERZ1026856 | MGnify/ENA primary metagenome ERZ1026856 (study PRJEB33269, sample SAMEA4719794) | human gut metagenome | biome: human-associated habitat; feature: organic feature; material: feces | place: Cameroon | collected 2013-10 ... | reverse complement strand
CCGACAGAGGCGGTGCTGTCGCGGCTCCGGGATGCCGGCGTCACGACCTTCCGCACCGATATGCAGGGGGAGATCACCGCGGTCAGTGACGGCCAGACGGTGAACTTCAGCGTCGCGAAGAACGCTGCGGCAGAGACATTGGCGAATGCCGGCGCCGGACAGAACGCAAACCAGGCGGGTGGCACGGGCTCTGCAGCGCAGAATGCCGGCGGCGGAAACGAAGGTGGCGCAGCGGGAGCGAGCACGACAGCGGGAAGCTATGTGCTGAACACAAACACCCACAAGTTTCACCTGCCGGACTGCGCGAGTGTGGAAACGATCAGCCCGAAGAACCGAAAAGACGTAAACGAGTCGCGGGAACAGATCATCAGCGAGGGATATGCGCCGTGCAAGCGCTGCAATCCGTGATAACGCTTATGCGCCTGCCGCATCAATAATAGAGATATAAATCATTTTACGCATGAATGGGCGTGCGTTATAATCGCCTTAATATTCTGAAGGAGATGAAGCTATGAAGAAGGATCTGAAGATCGTGGTGGTATATGGTGGCATTTCGACGGAGCGGGAGATCTCGCTTCAGAGCGGACAGGCGGTGTTTGAGGCGCTGAAGGAGTATGGCTTCACGGATGTGACGCTGTTCGACCTGCACCATGACAACATCGGCGAGCTGCTCGCGATGAAACCGGAGATCGCGTACCTCGCGCTGCATGGAAAGGGCGGCGAGGACGGCTGTATCCAGGGGGTGCTGGAGCTTGCGGGCATTCCGTACACCGGCCCGGGCGTCGGCGCGAGTGCTGTCGGCATGGACAAGATCTACACGAAGAATATGCTGAAGGCGGCGGGGCTCCCGACCTCGGAGTATATTGCGGTGCATAAGAGTGAGATGAGTGTGGACGAGATTGCGGCGCTGATTGTCGAGAAGATCGGGCTGCCGGCGGTGCTGAAGGCACCGTGCCAGGGCTCCAGCATCGGCGTCGAGATCGTGAAGGAGGCGTCGGCTCTGCCGAAGGCGATCGAGGATATCTTCTCGTATGAGGACCAGCTGCTCGCGGAGAAGTTCGTGGCGGGCACGGAGATCACGGTGCCGATCATCGGAAACGAGGAGCTTCAGGTGCTGCCGGAGATCGAGATCACCTCTGAGCGTGAGTTCTACGATTATAAGGCGAAGTACACGCAGGGACTCTGCCACCACATCATCCCGGCGCGGATCAGCGAGGCGGACCGCAGCGCGGCGATCGGGATCGCGAAGCAGGTCTACCGTAAGCTGAACCTCTGCGGCGTATCCCGCATCGACTTCATCGTCGGCGCGAGCGGCCCAATCGTCCTCGAGGTCAACACCCTCCCGGGCATGACCGCGATGAGCCTCGTTCCGGACGCAGCCCGCGTCGCCGGCATCAGCTTCCCGGAGCTCGTCGCAAAAATCATCGACTTCGGCCTCCATGCGAAGAGAGGCTGAGAGACATGACCGGGAGGCCGAGTGGGAGTCAGACCCCCGCGTAGATGGAGCGACCACCTTAAGAATTTCGTAAGGGGGTCTGACCCCATAAACTTCACGACCATAGAAGCAAAAAAGAAAACGTCCCCGGCATAGAAGTGTGCCGGGGACGTTTGACGTTGTATCTTAAGAAATTTCGGATTTCGCGTTTATCTTGGTGGAGAGGTATTGCAGCAGTTTCAGTGCATTGCCGGGTAAGCTTTCGCCCTTAAAGACGCCGATATAATCACTTCTGGATGTCTCGAGGTGGGACTTCAGTTTTTCTCTGGCGAGTGCATAATCCTTATTTTTCAGGGCGCTCACGATGGCCTGATGCTCATCGCTTGCCTTATCCTGAAAGGCGGAATTCAGGTAGGTGAGCAGGCGGAGACGCTCCAGCTGAAACGTCAGGGCGTCGTAGGCGATGGTGATCCGCTTATTTCCGGCTGCATGAACAATCGCAGAATGAAATTCCTGGTCAGCATCAAAGTGAGATTCGGTTTCACCATGATTCTGCTTTTCGACCATCGTATCCACGATTTTCTGAAGCTTTTCGATGACACTGCTGTTGATCCGGCCTTTTTCGCACGCAAGTGCCAGCGCGGATAATTCCAGTGTTTCTCTGTAATCAAAAATATCCTGGATTTCTTCTTCTGAAATCGCACTCACTTTATAGGTGCTGCTTGAGCCCGGTACTTCTTCGAGCAGACCATCATTTTTCAGCATCTGAAGAGCCTGACGGATCGGCGTACGGCTCATGTTGAGCTGCTTGCTGAGAAGAAAATCACTGACCGTCTGCTCCGGCAGAATATCAAAATTAAAGAGCTTTTCTTTTATATAAGCATAGGCTTCTTCCGTCAGGTTATTCTTATCACTCATGATGGATCCTCCCCATATTCTACAGGATTGTATACGTTGCAAATGTTATCTTTGATTATATAGTACGCCATCAAAGAAGACAAGAAGAGGAGATGAGTGTATACAAGAAATGCAGGAGATTAGTGTATACAATTGTAAGAGCACACGAGTGTATACAGGCATATTGTAAAAAGTGTATTCAAAAATGGTTGACTGATGTATACAGTGGTTATATAATGCATATATCAAACATTATTCAAGAAACATCGGCTGTGCAAAATGGACAAAAGGCATCGCTCTGGTGTTTCTACAGGGAAGGAGTTTTATTATGAAGAAACGAATGGCAGCATTACTGGCATCCCTTATGGCACTCCAGCTCGTTGCGTGCGGAGGCGCAGCGGGAAATGCAACCCAGAGTGCGAAGGAGACGACAGCAGAGACCACGACAGCGGCAGAGGCGAAGGATACAGAAGCCGCATCTACAAACACAGACAGCACAGGAGATGGAGCAGTTACCATCAGACTTTCATGGTGGGGCGGTGATTCCAGACACGAAAAGACCCTGGAGGCAGTTGATAAGTTTATGGAGGCTTATCCGGATATCAAGGTCGAGTGTGAATATGGTGCATGGAATGGCTGGACCGAGAAGATCTCGACGAGCCTCGTAGCGGGTGCATCCGCAGATGTCATGCAGACAAACTGGAACTGGCTGTATCAGTTCTCTTCCGATGGAAGCAAGTATGCGGATTTAAATGATTACGCCGATGTCTTTAATAATTTTGCAGACTACGATAAGACAACCCTTGATACCTGCGTCGTTGCCGGAAAGCAGCAGGCGATTCCGATCTCGACCAGTGGTAAGGTTTTCTACTGGAACAAGACAACCTTTGATAAGGCCGGCATTGCAATCCCGACGACTTTCGATGAGCTGATCGCGGCAGGCGAGACCTTCAAGGAGAAGCTGGGTGACGACTACTATCCGCTTGCGCTCTTTGAGTATGAAAGATATCTGCTGATGGTTTACTATCTTGAGTCGAAGTATGAGAAGCCATGGGCCGTTGACAATCAGTGCAATTATACGGTGGAAGAAATCACAGATGGTCTCGAGTGGATCAATTCCCTGGAGGAGCATCACGTACTTCCGTCCATCGAATATCTGAAGGGTCAGGGCGTAGACACCATCGAGAAGAATCCGGATTGGGCATGCGGCAAGTATGCGGGCTTCTTCGAGTGGGATTCTGCACAGAAGAAGTTTGCAGAGGGCCTTCAGGAAGGTCAGGAATTTGTTCTGGGCGATTACATCACCGGATTCGGAAAGAAGGTTGCCGGTATGTATAAGATCTCGCAGGCATGGACGATCGCAGAGTCTTCTCAGCATAAGAAGGAGGCAGCGCTCTTAATCAACTTCCTCGTATCCGATCCGGAAGCGGTTAAGATTCTGGGTGTTGAGCGAGGCGTCGTTGTAAACAAGGCAGCTGAAAAGATCCTCGAGGAAGACGGCCAGTTAACGGGTCTGACCTATGAGGGCAACAAGCTTGCCATGGCCAATGCCAACTATCCGCTGGATCCGAACTTCGAGAACTCTTCTCTGAAGGATACGACCGGCTCCTACTACACGACCATGGAGTCGCTGAGCTACGGCGATGATCCGGCAGAGCTTGCACAGAATCTGCTGGATGATATCAACAGCGTATACGCAGAGAATGCATATTGATCATCAATGAAAGGTGAGAAGATGAACGGTACAGACTGGAAAAATAAAGAATTCACTATGAAAGAGCTCTGCGCGGATATGCCGGAAATCGTGGCATATGAGACGCTCGAGCATGCGAAAGAAGGCTATCAGGATATTCAGAGAATCTTCGCGCAGGCATACGAAAAGGTGTGTGCACCTCATTCGGATATTTCTCATGAAGATCTGTCCTTTTATCTTCTCGCCCTTGCCAGAACAGCGCCAGAGATCGATGAAGAGGTGTTTGATCATAAGATGAATCTGGTGACGCAGTACAGAAAGGTTCTGAAAAAGAACCTTTCTGCCTTTGAGAGCTGGGACCCGGATTCTGTAAAACGCGTAAAAGAAAGCATAAGGATCGCCTGCGAAAACAGAATGCTGCTTCGCGAAAAGTATGAAGACTATATCAGGGAGATGTGAGATGGATTTTAAGATTATTTGGAAATCTTCAAGAGCGGTATGCATCGAGCTCGTCGATGAAGGCATCGTCTACACGGATCACTATACGGTTTTCATCGATGGAGAGCCAATGCTGACCTCTGATCGCGTGGTGCAGTCCCTTTATGGGCTGAAGCCGGATACGGAGTATCGGCTGACGCTGTCGAGGGGAGATCAGTCATCCGCAGAGATGACGTTTAAGACGGAGCCGGAGTTTGTCACACTGAACGTACGCGATTTTGGTGCGATGGGTGACGATGCGCATAATGATACATTGGCCATACAGGCAGCGATTCTGAGCTGTCCTCCGCACAGCCGCGTATATGTTCCGGAGGGCGTCTATAAAGTCAGCAGTCTTTTCATGAAGAGCGGCATCGTGTTCGAACTTGGAAAGGGTGCGGTGCTGTCGGCCTATACGGATCGTACGTACTTCCCGATTCTTCCGGGCCTCATTCAGAGCTATGACGAAGCGTCGGAATACAACCTGGCGAGCTGGGAAGGAAATCCGCTCGATTCCTTCGCGTCCATTATCACCGGCATCGGTGTTTCGGATGTGACGATCTGCGGAGAAGGCACCATCGAAGGAAACGCGACCTATGAAAACTGGTGGGAAGGAGAAGGCCGTAAGAAAACGGGTGGCGCCTTCCGTCCGAGGTCGATTTTTCTCAACAGATGTAAGGACGTGACCATCCAGGGCATCAGCATAAAGAACAGCCCGGCGTGGACAGTTCATCCGTATTTTTCTGAAAATATCCGGATCCTGGATATCTCGCTCAATAATCCGAAGGTATCCCCGAATACCGATGGTATCGACCCGGAATCCGTGAAAAATCTGGAAATCGTGGGCGTGCACTTCTCGCTGGGCGATGACTGTATCGCCATCAAGTCCGGCAAGCGTTACATGGGACATGCCTATGTGACCCCGTCAGAGAACATCGAGATCCGACAGTGTCATATGAAGTATGGGCATGGGTCGGTCACACTCGGAAGTGAGATCAGTGCGGGCGTAAGAAATCTCTACTGTCATGACTGCATCTTCGAGGATACCGACCGCGGTTTACGTATCAAGACAAGACGTGGAAGAGGCAAGGAAAGCATCATTGACAACATCCGATTTGAAAATATCCGGATGGATGGAGTGCTGACGCCGTTTGTACTCAATTCGTTTTACTGGTGCTGCGACCCGGATGGAAAGAGCGAGTATGTAAGATGTAAGGATCCGCTTCCGGTGGACGACCGGACGCCGACGGTGGGACGGATCTCCTTCAAGAACATCGAGGCACGGAACTGCCATGTGGCGGCGACGTTTATGTACGGACTTCCGGAAGCCAAGGTCGAAGAGCTTTCGTTTGAAAATGTGCATATCTCTTTTGCGGAAGATCCGAAGCCGGATTATCCGGCGATGATGGCCGATGTGGAACCATGTACGCGGAAGGGCGCTTTTATCAGAAACTGTAAGAAACTCGTATTAAAGGAAGTCCAGATCGAGGGTGCAGATGGCGAAGCATTTGACCTCGATGGTATCGACTTGCTGGAAAGGTAAACAGGTAAGCTCCGATGATTTTATCGGCTACGTATTCGGATTACGAATTAGCGAAACGTTCCCCCATCCTTTATCGGGGAGAGATGTCGGCGTGCTTCGAACAGATCGCGCAGGACGGCTTCCAGGGAGTGGAGATCCACTCGAAGGATACAGGCAGCTACGATGCAGACGAGGTGAAAACACTTCTTGATCGCTATGGGCTTCGGCTGACCTCACTTGGCACCGGACTTCTCCGACAGAAGGATGGACTCAGTCTCACTTCGGATGACGAAGCCTGCAGAATACAGGCGGTTCAGCAGCTGAAAACGTTTATCGACTTTGCGTCACATTTTGAGGATGTCGTGGTGATTATCGGACTCCTCAGAGGCAAACTGTCGGAAACGGACAGTAAAGAGCATTACTGGGAAAGACTCTCGAAGCATCTGATCGAATGTGCAGATTATGCCATGGAGAAGCAGGTTCGACTGGGACTGGAGATGATCAATCGATATGAAGCGGATACACTGAACAGCTCACAGGATGGACTTCGCTATCTGAAGGAGCTGGGGCATCCGGCGATCGGTCTTCACCTCGATTCCTATCATATGAACATCGAGGAAGCAGATATCCGACGTTCGCTGGAACAGGCTGCAGGAAAACTGGTGCATGTTCATCTTGCAGATAACGACCGCTATTACCCTGGACATGGACATATGGATTTCCAGGAAATCTTTGAAACGCTGGATGAAATCGACTATACAGGCGTGGCGGCGGTCGAAGCCCTGGCGAAACCGGATCCACGGACAGCCGGAAGAGAGAGCGTTCGTTATCTCGAGAAGTATTTGCACTGAAAGAAACATACGCACTGAAACAGGATGAGCAGCCGGCTGTGTTGCGCGCGAAAAATGCGTGAACGCCGGGATGCTTATGAACGATGAATAGTGGGGCATCCCTTTCATTCTACGATGAATGGAAGGGATGGCTCATTATTTTTTTATAAACAGGATTCGACAGCCTCCGTTTCTGCTATGATATAGGAAGCGTCTGGAATCACCAGTGCAGAGATATGCGCGGACCTTTCATCTCTGCTATGATAAGGAAAGCATATACTAAAGGAGGAATCATCATGGAATTATATAAGGCACTGAACATTCGAAAGTCCATCCGTTCTTATACGGGAGAGCCGATCACGGATGCGCAGCTCGAGCGCATTCTCATCGCAGCGTACGAGGCGCCGATCGGCATGAAGCGCTACGACAGCATTCATCTCACCGTGATCACAAATCCGGAGCTTCTTCATGAGATCGATGCCAATGCAGCAGCCGCGAGTGGAGACCCGTCCCGCCACCCGCTCTATGGCGCACCGATGCTGATTCTCGTGTCGTCGAGCCAGACCAGTAACGTGGCAAGCGCGAATGTAGGCATTGTCATCCAGAACATGTCCCTCGCTGCCGTCGAGGAAGGCGTCGGTCACTGCGACATCTATGGTGCCATCCGCGCGCTCGTAAAGAACGAGGAACTCGTCGCGGAGCTGAACATCCCGGAGGGCTTCGTTCCGACCGGATCGATCATCCTCGGAAAGACCGACGAAGTGTATGCGGAGCGGGAGATTCCAGAGAGCCACAAGTACAGCATGAATATTCTGAAATGATGATCAGGTAAAGGCACGGAGGAAAACACGATGGCAAGATTAGATGAGTTTATGAAGCTCTTAACCGGACGCTTCGATAATCGGGAGCAGTTTGAGGCGATGCAGGCGGCCGGAAAGGTCTACCCGTTCGCACAGCATGTGAATACGATCTGTAACGATAAGATCCGGAACATCCCGGCGGATTTCCAAGGATACTTCATGGTGGAGGAGAGCTACTACGAGACGAATGGCAAGCGCCATGCATCCCCGCATCTTTTCCTCTTTACGGAGGAGGGCGAGGGTGTCCTGCTTTCGTCCTATGATCTTCCGGCAGGCGCAGACCGTGCGGCGTTCACCTATGAGAAGATGGTGCCAGTCGAGTTCAGCGAGCTTAAAAAATCAGCGACTTTCACACCGGCCCTCTACCTCTGGAAGGATGGCGCCTGGGAGGGCGGCAGCACCAGTCACTTCAGCCCGGTGATGACCCTGAAGCTCTGGGAGCGCTTCTCTGAGGACTGCCTCGAAGTGTCTGAAAGCATGGAAATGAACGGAAAGCGGACCTTCGGCTACGACGACCCGATTCTTTACAGGAGGGCGAAATAATATGACTGAACTGATGGAGCGGAGCCACGCGCTTCGCGATGATACGACGACACACTACAACTGCGCGCAGGCGGTGTTCATCCCGTTTGCCGAAAAGAAGGGCTTAAGTGCAGCGCAGGCGCAGGCCATCACCGCAAACTTCGGAAGCGGCATGCGTGCCGGTCTAACCTGTGGTGCCATCACCGGCGGACTCATGGCCCTCGGCCTCTATGACGCCGGCGACGCAGAGGCGTCCACTGAATTCATGCGCCGCATGAAGAGTCTTCACGGCGGCCTCTCTGACTGCCGCGACCTCCTTCGCGAAGAGGTGCACGGCCCGGCGGAGAAAAAGCCACACTGCGATGGCATGGTGTACGAAGCCGTGGAAATCGTCGAGGAAATGCTGAGGGCGAGAGAACGGCTGTGAACTGCGAGAACACCAAACAAAAACTGGATAATGAAAACGTAAAGGTCGCAGGGTAACAGTTTAGGCAGGATGGTTTCTTCATCCCGACTGATTTTCAAGAGACGTCCATAACGAGCGTCTCTTTTTGTTTGCCTGCCCACCCTAGTGTACATCTTTTATCTTCTTACATATCGGCCCCACCCCATGCAGACAAACAAAAATCGACGCCCATACATCCTGACTGGAAAGATATGTTGAAAGCCTGGTGATCGAAGTTTCAGAAGGCAAAAAGCGTATCACTGGTCATGGCTGTTTCTGAAGTTTTCATAAATACCGTTTATAGTATTTCAGTGCCATTAGATTTTTAAATGGTTGTTACAAACAAGCGGTTTTTGGGCTGAGCGACATTAGATGATTTTCGCAAAGAAGAGATTTTAAAGTGTGATGCCATTATATTTTCTGGGTTTTGTAACAAACGGGGCATTTTCAAGATTCATGCCATTAAGTGCCTTTTACAAATCATAAATTTCAGGGAGCTGTGCCATTAGATTATTTCACAGACGGGGAAATATACGAAGCTGTGACATTAAGTATGTGGCGTTGAGGCACGCTCAGGTGGTGGTTTGCAGCAGATAGGCAGGGCAGAGATAAAGTCACTACTACAAAAAAGGGCGGTTTTGCGTCAAAAATCGAGATTTCACTCGGATAATACTGGGCGAGAAAGACTTGACTTAATGTCACAGGCTCGCCAGGATAGGAAAATGTGAAAAAGCCTAATGGCATACGAATGAGATAAAGCAAATTTGTGAAAAACCAGGCCAGCCAGAAGTTTGAGGGCTCCCATGAGCGGGGGTGGGGCCACAGCATACAAACATCCAATGACTCCATGGGGTGGGCGAATGAGGAGCAACCTCAAACTTTCCAAGGGAGCCAAGGGGGTGTCTGAACTGTTACGCCGCAGAAATACTTGGGCCTTTTGTAATACATCGTTGCTTGAGGAGCAGAGGCAGAAATCGTATAATATACATGAAATCGTAGGAACTGATTGGTACTGATTGATGAAACGAACAGGAGAATGGTATGAGTACAGATACGGCATTCTTATCAAGCAAAGGTCGATACATTATCTTCTCGTGGAAGAACAGGACGATTCGTTTCAGGGGGCCTTATAGCTTGGAGCGAATCGAAAGAGTCAAGGAATGGGATGATGGATATCTGGTTGTAGATGCGAAATATCAGCATAGTACGGAAGAAGTGGAAGACTACATTGATCTTGTGCCTGTTCTCGAGAGATTATATATAAATGCAAAGGACTTCCTTTCACCGATTAAGAAAGTCGAGGTGCGGTATGCCGGATAACGAACTTAAGAGAATTGCAGATAAGGCGGATATGATTATCGCTGGATATTCTTTCACTAAAGACGAGGATGGCTTCATAAGAGTTTTAAATTTAGAGAATCCAGAAGAAGCATGTCTGCTACAGAAGGATGGAGAAATGATTGAAACAACAATGGATGACATTACGCTGCTGAAAGTTCAAGCCTACTATCTGAAGAATAAGGAATTCATGGAGGATAGTGATGCCTAAGTATTTTCCATTCAAAGTAGCTGGGTATTATCTGTATTACACGATGGAGTGTGTGATTGAATGTATGCATGTCCATGCCAGTGATGCGAGATTGACAGAGGGTGGATCCGCAAAGCTTTTTGTTAAACCAGATGGAGATACGATTATTCAGCATAAAGGAAAAGTATCTGATGCCGATATGCGGAAAATTCAGAAGTATATAAAGCTAAACCATGAAACAATGTTTGAGATGTGGTCACGAAATTCTGAACATGGTTATTATGGTGAGAATAAATGATTTGTTTTGGGATAATTGAGGCCGCTCGAACTAAAACAGGCGCCGATTTTTTGTTTGCCTGCATGGGGCGGGGCCGATATGCAAGTAGATAAACGTAGTACACTGGGGTGGGC
>ERZ1026856.1721-NODE-1721-length-10624-cov-8.276753_pt1 | contig 10624 bp, 6 predicted proteins | sample MGYA00380158_ERZ1026856 | MGnify/ENA primary metagenome ERZ1026856 (study PRJEB33269, sample SAMEA4719794) | human gut metagenome | biome: human-associated habitat; feature: organic feature; material: feces | place: Cameroon | collected 2013-10 ... | reverse complement strand
ATCACTTCAGGTATGGTTTAAAAGCTTTCAATTGGTAATTGATGGTGAAAAAGAACATAGATTCCACAATGGCTAATTACCACAGCGAACCCTTTTTATTAACTTTCAATTTATTTTTTTTATGAAGTTAAATCGGCTCAGGAGAGGTTGTCTTATCCACGGACAATCTCCCCTGAGCCATTTTTTTATGTTGCTTGATTTTTATTTAATCTAGATCATTATTTAATGATGTATTTCTTGCCATCCATGATGATGATGCCTTGCTTGCTCTCTGTTCTCTGACCAGCCAGATTGTATTTCTTGTTGGCAGAAGAAATCTTGCCGTCGGCTTCGATTCCCTCGATGGCTGTGGTAGAACCAGGGAAGACGATGCTCAGGAACTTGGCAAGTCCTGTAGTGGCTGGCTGCAGATAAGCCTTGCCGGCAGGAACCGTAATGCTGGATGTTACCTGATAGATGCCAGCTTCGCCGTTCTTCACACCGAGAATATAGGCTCCTTCGGTGCCAGCGAGGGTAGTGGCTGTAAGGCAACCCTTGATCAGGTTGATGCTTACGGCATCGCCTGTTTCTGCAGGGGTAATCTGATAGGTGGCATTTGGCTCACCCTTGATGAATACGCCTTCGTTGGCTGGAATGTGAGTCACAGGTTCCAAGGTAACGATGTTGTTGTCTACGGCTGTGCAGACATAAGTCTTGGCTTCGCCAGAAAGGGTGGTGTTTTCTGCTGCGCAGAATGAAGCCCAACCGGCTGCGTTGGTTGTTACGAGATAAGCATTAGCCTTGATGCCCAAACCGCCATTCTTGTTGGCTGCGCAAACGGCATAATTGCCGGCACCATCGATGGTGAAGGATGTAGAGGTGGTGTTGCCCAGGTACTCGCCATTCTTGAAGATGACGTAGCAACGGGCATCTGCTACTGCCTGCCATGAGAGGGTGTTCTCCTGGATGGTTACCTGCTCAGGAGCAGCACACAACTTGGTTTCAGAAATGGCGTCCCATGAATCGCTGCCGCCCAATACGTTGCGCAAGGTGAATTGTGCTGCCTCCTCGTCGGTAAGGATAGGAGAGTACTGGTTGAGTGAAATAGGTGAGTTCTTGCGGGTGCTCAAATCAATGAGATTGCCATCCTTGTCGTATGACTGATACTCATAGAAATGAGTTGCGAGATTACCCATGCTGGTCCATCCGGCATTGCTACAGAGAACTTCCATCCTGGTGTTCAGATAGTAGGTGCGAGGCTCGTTCTGCCATGGTCTGCCGAGGTTCCAGTTGCCATCTGCTACCAGCGAAGCTCCCTCGTCTGCCTTTACCGTACAATTCTGGAATACGTATCCCCACTTGGTTGCTGCGTCTGTGCTTGGAGCAGAGATGACATTGCCGGTTTTGTTGCCGAGTATCAGGTTGCAGCGTTCAAAATAAATGTTGCCACCGCCACAGATGAAGTCTGTAGTACCATAGATGTCGCAATCCTCCAGATAAGTACGCTTTCCTGTAACGTAGGTATCCTGGCTAGCCTGCAAGGCTACATTCTTCAATACGGTCTTGTTACCGCCATTTATCGCAACGCTCACACCCTTGAGGGTAGAACGGAAATCATAGTTGTTGCGGATGGTGATGTCCTGCAGATAGTTGCCTGTTCCATCGCCGAGGTCGAGGGTGGATGAGGTGATGCCATCTGTGGTTCCCTCGATGAGTACGCCTTCCTTGCTTTCGCCAATCAACGATACATTATAGATGTTGTTCTTGTTCTCCTTCAAGGATACGTTGTGCTGGTAAGAACCGGTATGGGTTCCGTAGGTGTATTTTCCGTTCTTCAGGAATACCACCTTGCGGGCTGCATCGGCAGTCTTGTTGCTTTCTCTCAGGGCTGCGATGGCTGCGTCAAGTTCTGCAGCATTGCTAACCACGTAGTCGTAAGCGGCTTGCTCTACCACTGGTGCGGCTGCGGTTGAGAAGTTAACAACGATGTCTTCCTTGGCATGGTTGCCATAGTTGTCTGAAACATTCTTTGCCGCAAGCTGGAGGGTATAGTTGCTGTTGTACTCCAAATCCCAAACGGCAAACTGAAGAGAGGTGCTGCCACCATCTGCTGCCAAAGTCTGGTTGTTGCAGGTTGCTGTGGCTGCCTTCACCTCACGGTCGAAGTTGACGGTGATAACGGCGTGGTTATCCACAACAGTAGAGTTGGTAGAAACTACTGATGGGTTTCCTTCCGTGGTTTCCTCTACAGTGAGTTCAATCCAGGTAGTAGGCTGACCGGCCTTAACGAGGTTGAAGACAAGATCCTTGCCAGTCTGATGACCTTCGATATTTACATAAAGATCGTATTTCTGGTCTTTCGTTGCATCTCGACGGGTTGGCATCTTGATGGTAGCTCCTTCAGAAGTTACAGAAGAGATAGATGCATTGCCATCGTAGTTGTTACTCAGATCCTTGAAGATGATTTGCTTTACCTTGATGTTTGATGGAATCTGGATGGTGTATTTTGTGTCGTTCAGTTTGAACGAACTGTTGTTCCATCCGTCAAGGCTTGATGAAAGGAGAGAGTATAAGCCATTGCTCCAGTTTCCTTTTCCATCAGCTCCCTCGTTGGTGTATTTCAGCTGTACGGTCTTGTCTTTTTCTCCTGGGGTATAGATGTTCAAACCCTCAACGGTAAGATTTGCCTCGTAGTTAAAAGCCTTGATGGTATAGATGACGCTAGTTCCTTCAATGGCAGATGTAACATTGGCTTGGGTATTGTCGTTCATCCACGCAATGAGTTCTGGCACCTGGGTATAGGTATTGCCTGTAAGGGTGTAAGAACCCTTGTTGTCTTTAAGTGCCTGGAGTGCTTCTGCAGGAAGAGAGAGACCATCCACCTTTGCGCTTATCAAGGTAGTGGTTGCATCAGGGGTGTAATCTGCACGTTTGGTTACTCGCAGGTTTTCGAAGTCCATGACGTAACCTCCTGAATTGGTAAAGGAGAGTTTCATGGTCTTTACGCCCTTGCTCAACGGATAGCTGATTGGCATCGCCACTTCCTTGCCGTAACCTTGTGCCAGGTCTTTGGTGATGGTGATGTTCTGGTTCACTTCTTCTGCTCCTGTCGTAGTATCGGTGATAGTAACATTCATGACACCTCCCTTGTTATAGCTCATAGCCATACAGAGATTGTAGTAGGCTTGCTCTGTTACGTTGATGTCATAGCTGCACCAGCAGCTGTTCTTGATATAACCCACTTTGTAACCGCCTTCGGAGGTAGCATTAACAATGGGCTTGGCTCCACTATAGGAACCATCCTTCAGGTTGATGTAGTTTCCCACATCAGTAGGGCTGCTTGCGCTCCACATGCTCACTTGTCCGATGATTGCCAGAATCAGGACAAGCAGAAATCTCAACGATTTGTTCATTTTGTTAAGTAATTAAATGTTTTGAAAGGAAGGAGTTAAGGCAGAAAACCTTAACTCCTCTGTATTCTTAAAACTATTTTTTTATATATTTTACGCCATTCAGCACGTAGATGCCACTAGGTAGCTTGTCGTAATCATTCGCTTTGCAGACATAGGAGCCCATAACAGAATAGATGTGATCTGTCTTCTGTAAGGAGCGAGAGTTCTCTACGGTTACAATCTCCGTTGTTGGCGAGGAAATATAGGTTTCCTTTGATACTCCTTCTTGAGTGTGGATATTGGCAGTCTGACGAACATCTGAAGAAGAAGCTGCAAGTTCCAACGTTACTTGAGCATCCGCCACCTTGAACTGATGGGTATGGGTGTTGAAGTAAGAGAATTGGTCGTATTTTACTGGGAAGGTGACTTGTGCTGATTCGCCAGCCTTCAGTTCAATGCGTTCAAAACCTATGAGCTTCTTATTCTTCTTGCCGTTTTCTCCAATGCCATTCCAGTTGGCATACAGCTGAACAACTTCAGCCCCATCGCGACTGCCGGTATTCTTGATAGTAGCAGTTACATTGATGATATCATCTTTGCCGATGGTTGTCGGTGCCGCAAGATTGCTATATTCGAATGTTGTATAAGAGAGCCCGTATCCAAATGGGAACTGTGGTGTGGTGGCTTGACGGCCATGTTTGGCCTTGCCATAATACATGTAGGTGTACCCCCATTTGTCAATATCGTAGAACAGCATGCCATGCTGGTCGCGTTTGAAAACTTCAGATTCCGCAGTCTCATCGCTGCGCAATGGAAGTTCCTCGACGTTGTTGTACCATGTAGAGGTCAACTTGCCAGATGGATTGATATTTCCATAAATGGCATCGCAGATGGCCTGACCTTGTGCTTGCCCTCCGTACCAGGCTTCCATGATGGCTGGTACATTTTCTTTTGCCCACTTGATGTCCATTGAAGAACCGGTTTCCAATACCAGTATGGTATTTTTGTTGGCTTCATAGAGAGCCTTGAGCATTGCTTCCTGGTTGCCAGGCATTCCCAATATCCATCTGTCATGTCCCTCTGTACCTGTATGATGGTCGTCTGGTTTCTCGTAGTTGGTACCTGTGAGGAACAGAACCACATCGGCACGTTTGGCTACATCTACAGCACGTTTGATCTGGTCGTTGGTGAAGCGGTCGTTTACGCTCGAAGTAGGACTGTATAGATAGAGTGGTCCTGCTGTTTCCAATGCAGGGATAGGCTCTTCCACAGGATTGGTAGGATTCGAGAATTTAAACGACTTGTAGTTGCCGCAATAGCTGTTGCTGCCCGAGAACTTGATGTAGAGATGATGAGTTCCCTTGACGATGCTAGGATCAACGGTAGCTGTTACCGTTTGCCATTTGGTCCAACTGCCAGTATTCAGATTGTCTACGGTCAAGAAAGGTGTTCCGTCTTCTGAATCAAGGATGAAACTTATCTGTCCTACACCATTGCTCTTGGCACCGCATTGCATCTCGAAGTTGGTACATCCATTTTCTCCAAAATAAACATTCTCGTAGAGGAAAACATCGCCAGGAGCCGTATTCTCCAGATTTCCAGCTCCCTTGTCGTTACTTGATTCTCCACGCTTGCTGACTACGGCTTGGTCGAAAGGAACGGCAGCCACATCGCAGGAACGGATGTCGTTCTTAGGTGTAACGAAGTTCAGCTCCTTAGAGAAAGCCTCGAATGGAGTTGTGGTATAGGTAGGAGTTCCCGAGTAATCGCCCAGCATAATGGCATTGGCATATGGACCGATGAGCGCCACCTTCTTGTCTTTACCGATAGGAAGGAGGTTGTCTTCGTTCTTCATCAGCACAATGGCTTCTTGAGCAGCCTTCAAAGCCATAGCCTGGTGCTCTTCTGTTTCAAGGGCTGGTACGTTGTTGTTCCAAGGACAATCGTCTTTTTCAAACTCGCCGAGGGCAAAACGCGTCTCAAGCATAGGGATGAGAGCTGCATCGATATCAGCTACAGTCAGGTTGTCGTAACCTTGGAGATCTAATGATGTAGCGTTGACGCCTGCACGTTGATAAACAGACGAACGGCTCTTGAATTCGCAGTTGGTGTTGCAGCCTGCCTTGATGGCAAGTGCCGTGGAACGGGCTTCCATGCGAATTTCATCTTCGGTGCTGGAACCATAAGGTGCGTGGATGGATGTGAAATCTGTTCCGTCTGCAATGGTTCCTGCAGTGTAGTTGCCGAAATAAAGATGCTTGGTTGCACGATGGATGCAAGCGATAGCTGCACAGTCGGATGTTACATATCCGTCGAATCCCCATTCTTTGCGCAATATGTCGGTAAGCAACATCTTGTTGGCAGACATCGGGAGTCCGCCCTTTCCATCTGCATATCCGGCACCTGCAGGATTTTTCTCTGTTGGGTCGATGGAGAGAGCATTGTATGCAGACATGAGTGATTTGACGTGGGCTTCCTTGACGCAAGCTTCAAAAGCTGGCAGGTAATACTCGCGCATGTTCTTCTCGTTGACAAAGGATGTGGTGGATTGGCGACCTTGTTCATAGTTGTTGGCGGCAAAATGTTTGGCACATGCCACCAGCTTGAGGTAAGGCGTATTGCGTGTTCCGTCGAAATTGTCGCCCTGGAATCCTCGGATGAATGGCACGGCAAGTTCGCCGGCAAGAAATGGATCTTCTCCATAGTTTTCTTCCTCACGTCCCCAACGTGGATCACGTGCCATATTGATGGTTGGCGACCAATAGTTTAATCCCTTGCCCTTGTCTAAATAGTAACGGCGTGCTTCATCGGATGTAACGGAAGCACAATCATAGATGAGTTGACGATCCCATGTAGATGACATGGCTTTCGACTCAGGGAAGCTGGTCGCGGCTCCTGAGCGGGCTACGCCATGGATAGCTTCGTTCCAATATTGATAGGATGGAAGAATGACTATGCCATGGCGCTTGATAGGTTCTGATATAATGTTTCCTAATTGATCAATCTTTTCACGCAATGTTAACTCCTTGCAGAGTAATTCAGCCCGCTCGTGAAAAGACTTTGATGTGTCTAGCCATGGATATTTGGCTAGATCTTGTGCCATTAAGTTCATGCTCGTGAGCATGACTAGCGTAGATATAAATACTTTCTTCATAATGATATTTGTTGTTCTTTTGGTTTAAGACTTTTTTGAATTGTGATGCAAAAGTATCATCATTTTTGTTGGTATAGGTGGTAAAATTATAAAAAAAGAGGGATAATTTTGTTATTTTATACGTTTTTTACTACCTTTGCAGACAAAAATACTAGCTTATGAGAATGAGTAGATACATATTTATCATATTGTTTACCCTGTTGCCTGCCATAGATATGGCAAGCAAGGAGGTGATGCGCTATCGCCGTTACACCACGGCGGATGGATTGTTGCAGAATTATGCCACCACTTTTGCTCAGGATAAGGATGGATACATCTGGATTGGTTCCCGTTCGGGCCTCTGCCGTTTCGACGGAAACCGGTTTGTTCCCTTCAATCTTACTGCCGACGGCAAGAAGATTGGATGGGTGCGACGGATACGTGTGGATAAGGACGGACATGCCTTGCTGATGAAAATCAACAATGATAAGTTTGTCTCCTATAATCCGGCTACCCGTACGCTTACTCCTTTATCCGAAAAGATAGAGCTGGGTGACCAGAAATTGCCGGCTGCTGTGTTCAGCTATGGTGAAAAGGGAGTGATTCTTCACCATCATGGCGAGGAACACATGATAGCCTACATGGGTGCAACCCCATCGGAAATCCTGCATTGCGAGAATTTCATCGACAGGCAGGGAAACATCTGGGCCAGCTTTGACAATGCCGTCTATCAGATTACCTTCTCGAAGGCCGACTATCATATATATAAAAAGGTGGGAGATGCTGCTGGTACCGATTTTACGGGGGATGTGAGATGCATCACCCGCCTGAAGGATGGCACCTTCCTGGTGGGAACGAAAGCCCGGCAGTTGATCCGCTATTCAAAAGAGTGTTCTTTCATGGGCTTTATCAATCAGCAGGGAAAAATGCAACTGCAGGCTGCGGAGTTCCTGGGCTCTGCCTATAATGTGCAGCAGGATAGTTATGGCAGATTGTGGATAGGATTGCGTACCAAAGGACTGGTCTGTATCGACAAGCCCTTTACCAGTCTGCAGAAACTGTATCATTATCAGAATCAAGACACACCGCGCCTTCCGAAGAATCAGGTCTTTGACCTCCATCTCTCTGCCAAGACGGGGTGGCTCTGGATTGCCACCTGGGGAGAAGGCGTTGTCTTCATCGATACCCGATCGCCAAAGCTCAACCTGAATTCCCTTTCCGCATCCATCCAGAATGTGGATAGCCCGGAACTGGTAAAGGTGCGCCGTATCCAGGAACTGGGTGATACCGTGGCGGTGAGCACTACCACGGGCATTTTCTTGTATACCCAAAAGGGTAAGCTGATTTCTCGTATCGGAGACATGGATGTGTCGGGCATCGTTCGTGTGGGTAAGCAGCTCTATGTGGGTGCCTACAGTCAGGGGGCTTTCTTGGTAGATAAGGCCAATGAGTTGCAGCAGATAGATATTCCGGGATTGGGAGATTGCATCCATTCCATACAAGGCTGTCTGGGCAATCAGGTATTGTTCACGAATCCCGATGGACTAATCTTGTATGATACACAGCGGGGAAGTGTCAGATATTTCGATCATAGTTATTTTGGCGAGGATGTGGCTTTTAGCGAGATTCAGCCTCGTCTGGAAAAAAATATGCTGATAACGGGTCTGAAGAATGGAATCCTGCAGTTGCAGCTGGGCAATCATCCTTCTCATTCTTCTTTCCGTCCTACTCTTCTGATTCCTAATGCCGGAACTTCGGTGAGCATGGGTGGCGAACTGATAGTTAATCCTACGGTTATCGACTATCGTGTTCCACGCACGGTGAGCTATGCCTGGCGCAACAAGGGAGATAGCACCTGGCATTATCTGACGGGCGGAAAGGATGAGATTGCCCTTTCGTGGATTTTGCCGGGAAAGCACGTCGTGGAGTTCAGAAGCACGGATGCCTTAGGGTTCTGGGTGAATCAGATTGCCGAAGCCGAGTTCTATGTTGTTCCATCCTGGTGGCAATGTTGCATTCTGGCACTGTTGGTAGTGGCTCTCGTGGTGATAGCCTGCCTGGTATGGAAGGTGCTGCATCCTAAGCTGATTACCACTTCCGATACCACCGTGGATACGGCGCAGGACATCTTTCCGTCTACCCCTGATGTTACTCCTTACGACCGCCAGTTGGCAAAACGCCTGGTGGATTGCATTGAGCAGCATATCGACAATCCGGATTATGATGTGGAAAAACTGGGTAATGATATGGGTATGAGCCGTTCGCAATTGTATTCACAATGCAAGGATACCTTGGATAAGACACCTGCCGCTTTCATTCTGGAGATACGCATGAAGCGTGCCATGCAACTGATGGAAACGCATGATCTGCGTGTCAACGAGATTGCTTATCGGGTGGGATTCACAGACCCGAAATACTTTGCCAAGGTGTTTAAAAAGCGAGTTGGTGTATCGCCTACGCAATATTCCCAGCAATTTAAGTCATCAAAACAGTTAATAAGATAATGACAAGAAATAGCAATATTTTCTATCACCTCGTCGCTTTCCTCACGGTGGCGTTATAGGGTACCACCTTTGTAGCTGCCAAGGTGCTGATGCTCTGCTTCAACCACCGCCGTTTCCTTGCCGATTGGACGATGGGGGCTGAAGTGATTCGGCATCAACTGTTGCCGCAAAATGTCGGAATATCGGGTAATCTGGCTAATTATCAGTCTGATACGCAGCATCAGAAGGCGATGGAAACCAGTGCTTATCTGCAGTATTGTCAACCTTTGAGCGAAAAACTCCTGATGGAACTGGGAGCAAGGGCTTCGGGTTACCATTGTCAGAAATCTTATTATCGGATGATGCCCCATCTAGGAGTTCATTACAATCATGTGAGATATGGTCCGTTTAATTTCCTGATGCCGATTATGCCATCCATCAACTATTATTATAAATTTTAAAGATTGGGTTATGAGAATCAGTCATAGTTATAGAGTCATGATAGTATTGGCTTTATCTTTTTTATTGGGAGGATGCAGCCAGGATGCTTCCACTTCCAGCCAGTCGCAACTGGTAGTTGAGGGGTGGATAGATGCCGGCGGCTTCCCGGTGGTCAAATTAACCCGAACGATACCGTTGAGCGATAAAGAGTTGGCGCTGGATAGCTTATCTCGTTATATAGACCGATGGGCAAAGGTAACTATTTCTGATGGTGAAAGAACTGAGATTCTGGCAGGTAGGTATGATAAAAAGTATTTTCCACCTTTTATATATACTACTTATGATATGCGTGGTGAGGCAGGCAGGGAATATGTCTTGAGGGTTGAAGCTTCGGATGGCAAGGTGGCGGAAGCCAAGACCCGCATACCTGTGTCGGCAAAGATAGATTCATTTCGTGTAGAGCCTACAGATGTTGACAGTCTTTTTCAGCTCTATGCTTATACTTCTTATCGTGGAAAGTGCAAGCTTTTTACGCAGGTGGTTGGTAAGCAAAGGGAAATGTCGTCAGCAGAGTTGGGCCTTTTTGATGATGGGATGATAGGAGAGGATGGTAAGTTATCCGTGAAGCGTGGCAGGGATAACCTGCAGAAGGATTTCACCCCTTTTTTCAAGAAGGATGAGGTTGTAAGGGTAAAGTTATCCACCTTAACCGATGAGGGGTATGCCTTCTGGCGCAGTTTCGAGGATATGCTGGCATTATCCAGAATCCCCCTGATGCCAGTGAATTCCAATCTGAAGTCGAATGTGCATGGTGCCCTGGGCTATTGGCAAGGCTACGGCTCCAGCTTTTATGAAGTGAGGATTATATCCATCATGGTATCCGTCACGCTATAAAAGTATTTGTATATAAGTATGTTAAGGAGGTTTTTAACTATAAATTGTGATGGGTGATAGATGGATTGAAAACTTTTCCCTGCGTGCGAGAAATGTGTTTATCCAATCGTAAGCGATATTTCTGTTATGAAATTCTTCGTTACGAAATTTTTCGTAAAAATCGGGAAAAATGCAATGCACTGCAAAAAATACCTAAAATCGGAAGAAATTTGCAGCGCGCTGCAAATTTCTAAGAAAAGTTTCGTAAATTTGCAGCGCAATGCATTTTTTATTGGCTAATATACGATTGGAAATATGATAGA
>ERZ1026856.1720-NODE-1720-length-10626-cov-3.596443_pt1 | contig 10626 bp, 7 predicted proteins | sample MGYA00380158_ERZ1026856 | MGnify/ENA primary metagenome ERZ1026856 (study PRJEB33269, sample SAMEA4719794) | human gut metagenome | biome: human-associated habitat; feature: organic feature; material: feces | place: Cameroon | collected 2013-10 ... | reverse complement strand
CGCCCGCCAGCAGCCAGGCAGAAAAAGTATCTGCCGCGCTATGAATTGCGCCAACGGCGGTGGCCTGTTCGGTATTCAATCGCAACCGCTCACCAGAAACGGCATAGTTCGTTCGCCAGTCGCTAAACTCTGGTGTTTCACTTGCTAAATCACACAGACCTTTTTTGCGTAGCGCCTGCAACGCGGCATCATTAAATTCGAGCGTGGCGACCTGGTCGCGCCAGATTTTGCCTTGCCGTAACGCCGCCAGCGCCTGTTGTTGCTTGGGGGAGCGTTTCAGGCTGTTCAGATCCACCGCCTGGCCTTGTTCAGTGGCAAACCAGTACCACATCGGCGCGTTCGCCGCAGGCCGCCCCTGGCGTAGTAAAATCGGCAAGGCATGAAACAGCACATCGCCAATCGGATGATGATAGTAATCTGCCGCCCATAGCAGCAATCGCCAGACGGAGTGAGTAAACACCGGCTCACTATCCAGCACTTCGACTACCGCTTTTAGCTCATTGAGCGGCAGTTCGCTGGCATCGCTAACTGATACCACAATCCCGATGCGCTCCTGCTGTTTGCCAAACGGCACGCGCACGCGACACCCAGCTTTAACCGTCATGCCTTCTGGCAGCAGATAGTCAAAGGTACGAGGAAGCGGAACGGGCAAGGCAACGTGGGCAACGGGCATAGCATCATCCTGACTTGAAATTCGGTGGGTTAGTATACACATTGCCGTAGAAGAGTGCGGATCAGTTTGCATACGCTGGTTAATTTCTGTATGATTTCGCGCCTTCGTACGAAATGATCGTATTGAAGCTATACTTTTAACATCGCGTGGTGTCTGGCGTTAGGGCTGGAAGAGCGACGCGGCCTTAAACCGAGGTTTTCCCATGAAAAAAGATATTCACCCGAAATACGAAGAAATTACTGCTAGCTGCTCTTGCGGTAACGTAATGAAAATCCGCTCCACCGTTGGTCATGACCTGAACCTCGACGTGTGCAGCAAGTGCCACCCGTTCTTCACTGGCAAACAGCGTGATGTTGCTACCGGTGGCCGTGTTGACCGCTTCAACAAGCGTTTCAACATCCCGGGCAGCAAATAAGACCGGATTTCCGAAAAAAGCGCCGCACGGCGCTTTTTTTGTGCCTGAATTTTGGTCGTATTACCACGAAAACAGCGGCCATTCTTTGGCGACCGTGGTGAGTTGTGGCGCATCGAAAACGGCTTGTGGCGAGACCACCGTTTCCTCAAGCGGAATATTCTTGCCGTAACGTTCTTTGAGCTTTGCCTGAACTTGTGGGCTGCTCAGGTCGAACTCTTTCAACTTCTGCTGCTCGCCCACGCGCATTCCCAGCGCGTTCTGGTAAACCTTCCACACCACTTCCGAACAGTACTGGCGATCGTCGCTCCATGAGAAGCTGAAATCATACGGTTTACCGAGATAACGTTTTGCCGTTTGCGCCAGTTTTTGCTGTTGTTCAACACTCAGTCCGCCTTCAACGCGGCGAACGACGTATTTGCCCTTTTCACCATGGGCGATCCACTGCTTGAGCGGGGTGTATTTCACCGGGCCGACTGCTTCAAAAACGTAGGGCTTTTTGTTGCGTATCACCAGCATACCGGTGTGGCTATAATCGGTATGGGTCGCCAGTTGGATCGCTTTACTTTGCGATGAGCGAGAGATCTGAAAGATGATGTCGCCGGTTTGTGGCTGCCAGGCAAAGGCAGGTACAGAAACCAGCAGGCTGAGGATCAGCAGCCTGTTTTTCATAGTTAAACGTCCATGTATAAAAAGCGGTGGGTCGCAGACAACGTGCTCGTTGTTTATGCCGGATGCGGCGTGAACGCCTTATCCGGCCTACAAGTTCGTGCAAATTCAATAAATTGCAATATGACGTAGGCCTGATAAGCGTAGCGCATCAGGCGGTTCCACTCCGCGCCGCTCTTTTCCGCTTTAGTATTCCCACGTCTCCGGGTTAATCCCCATCTCACGCATGATCTCTTTTGCCGCTTCCGGGATTTCGTCGCTGCGCTCTTTACGCAGATCGGCATCATCCGGCAAAGGTTGCCCGGTAAAGGCATGCAGAAACGCTTCGCACAGCAGCTCGCTGTTGGTAGCGTGACGCAGGTTGTTCACCTGACGACGCGTGCGTTCATCGGTGAGGATTTTTAACACCTTAAGAGGAATGGAAACCGTAATCTTTTTGACTTGTTCACTCTTCTTGCCGTGCTCAGCGTATGGGCTGATATATTCGCCGCTCCATTCAGCCATGAGATACTTAATCCTCTTCGTCAATAAATTGAGACCAGACCACACAGTTGATGTGGGTACTGACCGTAAACCCGCATAGTTTACCGTACAGGCGTTACCGTGACATCGTGTAATGCACCTGTCGGCGTGATAATGCATATAATTTTAACGGCTATTTGGGATTTGCTCAATCTATACGCAAAGAAGTTTAGATGTCCAGATGTATTGACGTCCATTAACACAATGTTTACTCTGGTGCCTGACATTTCACCGACAAAGCCCAGGGAACTTCATCACATGACGCGTAAACAGGCCACCATCGCAGTGCGTAGCGGGTTAAATGACGACGAACAGTATGGTTGCGTTGTCCCACCGATCCATCTTTCCAGCACCTATAACTTTACCGGATTTAATGAACCGCGCGCGCATGATTACTCGCGTCGCGGCAACCCAACGCGCGATGTGGTTCAGCGTGCGCTGGCAGAACTGGAAGGTGGTGCCGGTGCAGTGCTCACCAATACCGGCATGTCAGCCATCCATCTGGTAACCACCGTCTTTTTGAAACCTGGCGATTTGCTGGTTGCGCCGCACGACTGCTACGGCGGTAGCTATCGCCTGTTCGACAGCCTGGCGAAACGTGGTTGCTATCGCGTGTTGTTTGTTGATCAAGGCGATGAACAGGCATTACGGGCAGCGCTGGCAGAAAAACCCAAACTGGTACTGGTAGAAAGCCCAAGTAATCCATTGTTACGCGTCGTGGATATTGCGAAAATCTGCCATCTGGCAAGGGAAGTCGGGGCGGTGAGCGTGGTGGATAACACCTTCTTAAGCCCGGCATTACAAAATCCGCTGGCATTAGGTGCCGATCTGGTGTTGCATTCATGCACGAAATATCTGAACGGTCACTCAGACGTAGTGGCCGGCGTGGTGATTGCTAAAGACCCGGACGTTGTCACTGAACTGGCCTGGTGGGCAAACAATATTGGCGTGACGGGCGGCGCGTTTGACAGCTATCTGCTGCTACGTGGGTTGCGAACGCTGGTGCCGCGTATGGAGCTGGCGCAGCGTAACGCGCAGGCGATTGTGAAATATCTGCAAACCCAGCCGTTGGTGAAAAAACTGTATCACCCGTCGCTGCCGGAAAATCAGGGGCATGAAATTGCCGCGCGCCAGCAAAAAGGCTTTGGCGCAATGTTGAGTTTTGAACTGGATGGCGATGAGCAGACGCTGCGTCGTTTCCTGGGCGGGCTGTCGTTGTTTACGCTGGCGGAATCATTAGGGGGAGTGGAAAGTTTAATCTCTCACGCCGCAACCATGACACATGCAGGCATGGCACCAGAAGCGCGTGCTGCCGCCGGGATCTCCGAGACGCTGCTGCGTATCTCCACCGGTATTGAAGATGGCGAAGATTTAATTGCCGACCTGGAAAATGGCTTCCGGGCTGCAAACAAGGGGTAAAAATGAGTGTGATTGCGCAGGCAGGGGCGAAAGGTCGTCAGCTGCATAAATTTGGTGGCAGTAGTCTGGCTGATGTGAAGTGTTATTTGCGTGTCGCGGGCATTATGGCGGAGTACTCTCAGCCTGACGATATGATGGTGGTTTCCGCCGCCGGTAGCACCACTAACCAGTTGATTAACTGGTTGAAACTAAGCCAGACCGATCGTCTCTCTGCGCATCAGGTTCAACAAACGCTGCGTCGCTATCAGTGCGATCTGATTAGCGGTCTGCTACCCGCTGAAGAAGCCGATAGCCTCATTAGCGCTTTTGTCAGCGATCTGGAACGCCTGGCGGCGTTGCTCGACAGTGGTATTAACGATGCGGTGTATGCGGAAGTGGTGGGCCACGGTGAAGTGTGGTCGGCGCGCCTGATGTCTGCGGTACTTAATCAACAAGGGCTGCCAGCGGCCTGGCTTGATGCCCGCGAGTTTTTACGCGCTGAACGCGCCGCACAACCGCAGGTTGATGAAGGGCTTTCTTACCCGTTGCTGCAACAGCTGCTGGTGCAACATCCGGGCAAACGTCTGGTGGTGACCGGATTTATCAGCCGCAACAACGCCGGTGAAACGGTGCTGCTGGGGCGTAACGGTTCCGACTATTCCGCGACACAAATCGGTGCGCTGGCGGGTGTTTCTCGCGTAACCATCTGGAGCGACGTCGCCGGGGTATACAGTGCCGACCCGCGTAAAGTGAAAGATGCCTGCCTGCTGCCGTTGCTGCGTCTGGATGAGGCCAGCGAACTGGCGCGCCTGGCGGCTCCCGTTCTTCACGCCCGTACTTTACAGCCGGTTTCTGGCAGCGAAATCGACCTGCAACTGCGCTGTAGCTACACGCCGGATCAAGGTTCCACGCGCATTGAACGCGTGCTGGCCTCCGGTACTGGTGCGCGTATTGTCACCAGCCACGATGATGTCTGTTTGATTGAGTTTCAGGTGCCCGCCAGTCAGGATTTCAAACTGGCGCATAAAGAGATCGACCAAATCCTGAAACGCGCGCAGGTACGCCCGCTGGCGGTTGGCGTACATAACGATCGCCAGTTGCTGCAATTTTGCTACACCTCAGAAGTGGCCGACAGTGCGCTGAAAATCCTCGACGAAGCGGGATTACCTGGCGAACTGCGCCTGCGTCAGGGGCTGGCGCTGGTGGCGATGGTCGGTGCAGGCGTCACCCGTAACCCGCTGCATTGCCACCGCTTCTGGCAGCAACTGAAAGGCCAGCCGGTCGAATTTACCTGGCAGTCCGATGACGGCATCAGCCTGGTGGCAGTACTGCGCACCGGCCCGACCGAAAGCCTGATTCAGGGGCTGCATCAGTCCGTCTTCCGCGCAGAAAAACGCATCGGCCTGGTATTGTTCGGTAAGGGCAATATCGGTTCCCGTTGGCTGGAACTGTTCGCCCGTGAGCAGAGCACGCTTTCGGCACGTACCGGCTTTGAGTTTGTGCTGGCAGGTGTGGTGGACAGCCGCCGCAGCCTGTTGAGCTATGACGGGCTGGACGCCAGCCGCGCGTTAGCCTTCTTCAACGATGAAGCGGTTGAGCAGGATGAAGAGTCGTTGTTCCTGTGGATGCGCGCCCATCCGTATGATGATTTAGTGGTGCTGGACGTTACCGCCAGCCAGCAGCTTGCTGATCAGTATCTTGATTTCGCCAGCCACGGTTTCCACGTTATCAGCGCCAACAAACTGGCGGGAGCCAGCGACAGCAATAAATATCGCCAGATCCACGACGCCTTCGAAAAAACCGGGCGTCACTGGCTGTACAATGCCACCGTCGGTGCGGGCTTGCCGATCAACCACACCGTGCGCGATCTGATCGACAGCGGCGATACTATTTTGTCGATCAGCGGGATCTTCTCCGGCACGCTCTCCTGGCTGTTCCTGCAATTCGACGGTAGCGTGCCGTTTACCGAGCTGGTGGATCAGGCGTGGCAGCAGGGCTTAACCGAACCTGACCCGCGTGACGATCTCTCTGGCAAAGACGTGATGCGCAAGCTGGTGATTCTGGCGCGTGAAGCAGGTTACAACATCGAACCGGATCAGGTACGTGTGGAATCGCTGGTGCCTGCTCATTGCGAAGGCGGCAGCATCGACCATTTCTTTGAAAATGGCGATGAACTGAACGAGCAGATGGTGCAACGGCTGGAAGCGGCCCGCGAAATGGGGCTGGTGCTGCGCTACGTGGCGCGTTTCGATGCCAACGGCAAAGCGCGTGTGGGCGTGGAGGCGGTGCGTGAAGACCATCCGCTGGCATCACTGCTGCCGTGCGATAACGTCTTTGCCATCGAAAGCCGCTGGTATCGCGATAACCCTCTGGTGATCCGCGGACCTGGCGCTGGGCGCGACGTCACCGCCGGGGCGATTCAGTCGGATATCAACCGGCTGGCACAGTTGTTGTAATTTCAGAAATTTAATAATGCCCGGTACTCATGTTTTCGGGTTTATGGTTTCTAATGAAATATATTGAATTATCATAGGATTAGGCCGGATTAAGCGTTTACGACGAATCCGGCAAGAAGCAATAAGTACATGGTTAGTTTATATTTGCAGTCCGGTTTGCTTTGCATACCGGATTTTCTTTTTCTTACCATCCTGAAGTTTTTTCATCTTCCCTGATTTTTCCTCACCATCATTGGTCATTTTTCGGTTGACGCCCTTCGGCTTTTCCTTCATCTTTACATCTGGACGTCTAAACGGATAGATGTGCACAACACAACATATAACTACAAGCGATTGATGAGGTAAGGTATGAGCTTTTTTCACGCCAGCCAGCGGGATGCCCTGAATCAGAGCCTGGCAGAAGTCCAGGGGCAGATTAACGTTTCGTTCGAGTTTTTCCCGCCGCGTACCAGTGAAATGGAGCAGACCCTGTGGAACTCCATCGATCGCCTTAGCAGCCTGAAACCGAAGTTTGTATCGGTGACCTATGGCGCGAACTCCGGCGAGCGCGACCGTACGCACAGCATTATTAAAGGCATTAAAGATCGCACTGGTCTGGAAGCGGCACCGCATCTTACTTGCATTGATGCGACGCCCGACGAGCTGCGCACCATTGCACGCGACTACTGGAATAACGGTATTCGTCATATCGTGGCGCTGCGTGGCGATCTGCCGCCGGGAAGTGGTAAGCCAGAAATGTATGCTTCTGACCTGGTGACGCTGTTAAAAGAAGTGGCAGATTTCGATATCTCCGTGGCGGCGTATCCGGAAGTTCACCCGGAAGCAAAAAGCGCTCAGGCGGATTTGCTTAATCTGAAACGCAAAGTGGATGCCGGAGCCAACCGCGCGATTACTCAGTTCTTCTTCGATGTCGAAAGCTACCTGCGTTTTCGTGACCGCTGTGTATCGGCGGGCATTGATGTGGAAATTATTCCGGTATCTAACTTTAAACAGGCGAAGAAATTTGCCGATATGACCAACGTGCGGATTCCGGCGTGGATGGCGCAAATGTTCGACGGTCTGGATGATGATGCCGAAACCCGCAAACTGGTTGGCGCGAATATTGCCATGGATATGGTGAAGATTTTAAGCCGTGAAGGAGTGAAAGATTTCCACTTCTATACGCTTAACCGTGCTGAAATGAGTTACGCGATTTGCCATACGCTGGGGGTTCGACCTGGTTTATAAATAGTGTGGCTTTTGTGAAAATCACACAGTGATCACAAATTTTAAACAGAGCACAAAATGCTGCCTCGAAATGAGGGCGGGAAAATAAGGTTATCAGCCTTGTTTTCTCCCTCATTACTTGAAGGATATGAAGCTAAAACCCTTTTTTATAAAGCATTTGTCCGAATTCGGACATAATCAAAAAAGCTTAATTAAGATCAATTTGATCTACATCTCTTTAACCAACAATATGTAAGATCTCAACTATCGCATCCGTGGATTAATTCAATTATAACTTCTCTCTAACGCTGTGTATCGTAACGGTAACACTGTAGAGGGGAGCACATTGATGAGCACGTCAGACGATATCCATAACACCACAGCCACTGGCAAATGCCCGTTCCATCAGGGCGGTCACGACCAGAGTGCGGGGGCGGGCACAACCACTCGCGACTGGTGGCCAAATCAACTTCGTGTTGACCTGTTAAACCAACATTCTAATCGTTCTAACCCACTGGGTGAGGACTTTGACTACCGCAAAGAATTCAGCAAATTAGATTACTACGGCCTGAAAAAAGATCTGAAAGCCCTGTTGACAGAATCTCAACCGTGGTGGCCAGCCGACTGGGGCAGTTACGCCGGTCTGTTTATTCGTATGGCCTGGCACGGCGCGGGGACTTACCGTTCAATCGATGGACGCGGTGGCGCGGGTCGTGGTCAGCAACGTTTTGCACCGCTGAACTCCTGGCCGGATAACGTAAGCCTCGATAAAGCGCGTCGCCTGTTGTGGCCAATCAAACAGAAATATGGTCAGAAAATCTCCTGGGCCGACCTGTTTATCCTCGCAGGTAACGTGGCGCTAGAAAACTCCGGCTTCCGTACCTTCGGTTTTGGTGCCGGTCGTGAAGACGTCTGGGAACCGGATCTGGATGTTAACTGGGGTGATGAAAAAGCCTGGCTGACTCACCGTCATCCGGAAGCGCTGGCGAAAGCACCGCTGGGTGCAACCGAGATGGGTCTGATTTACGTTAACCCGGAAGGCCCGGATCACAGCGGCGAACCGCTTTCTGCGGCAGCAGCTATCCGCGCGACCTTCGGCAACATGGGCATGAACGACGAAGAAACCGTGGCGCTGATTGCGGGTGGTCATACGCTGGGTAAAACCCACGGTGCCGGTCCGACATCAAATGTAGGTCCTGATCCAGAAGCTGCACCGATTGAAGAACAAGGTTTAGGTTGGGCGAGCACTTACGGCAGCGGCGTTGGCGCAGATGCCATTACCTCTGGTCTGGAAGTAGTCTGGACCCAGACGCCGACCCAGTGGAGCAACTATTTCTTCGAGAACCTGTTCAAGTATGAGTGGGTACAGACCCGCAGCCCGGCTGGCGCAATCCAGTTCGAAGCGGTAGACGCACCGGAAATTATCCCGGATCCGTTTGATCCGTCGAAGAAACGTAAACCGACAATGCTGGTGACCGACCTGACGCTGCGTTTTGATCCTGAGTTCGAGAAGATCTCTCGTCGTTTCCTCAACGATCCGCAGGCGTTCAACGAAGCCTTTGCCCGTGCCTGGTTCAAACTGACGCACAGGGATATGGGGCCGAAATCTCGCTACATCGGGCCGGAAGTGCCGAAAGAAGATCTGATCTGGCAAGATCCGCTGCCGCAGCCGATCTACAACCCGACCGAGCAGGACATTATCGATCTGAAATTCGCGATTGCGGATTCTGGTCTGTCTGTTAGTGAGCTGGTATCGGTGGCCTGGGCATCTGCTTCTACCTTCCGTGGTGGCGACAAACGCGGTGGTGCCAACGGTGCGCGTCTGGCATTAATGCCGCAGCGCGACTGGGATGTGAACGCCGCAGCCGTTCGTGCTCTGCCTGTTCTGGAGAAAATCCAGAAAGAGTCTGGTAAAGCCTCGCTGGCGGATATCATAGTGCTGGCTGGTGTGGTTGGTGTTGAGAAAGCCGCAAGCGCCGCAGGTTTGAGCATTCATGTACCGTTTGCGCCGGGTCGCGTTGATGCGCGTCAGGATCAGACTGACATTGAGATGTTTGAGCTGCTGGAGCCAATTGCTGACGGTTTCCGTAACTATCGCGCTCGTCTGGACGTTTCCACCACCGAGTCACTGCTGATCGACAAAGCACAGCAACTGACGCTGACCGCGCCGGAAATGACTGCGCTGGTGGGCGGCATGCGTGTACTGGGTGCCAACTTCGATGGCAGCAAAAACGGCGTCTTCACTGACCGCGTTGGCGTATTGAGCAATGACTTCTTCGTGAACTTGCTGGATATGCGTTACGAGTGGAAAGCGACCGACGAATCGAAAGAGCTGTTCGAAGGCCGTGACCGTGAAACCGGCGAAGTGAAATTTACGGCCAGCCGTGCGGATCTGGTGTTTGGTTCTAACTCCGTCCTGCGTGCGGTGGCGGAAGTTTACGCCAGTAGCGATGCCCACGAGAAGTTTGTTAAAGACTTCGTGGCGGCATGGGTGAAAGTGATGAACCTCGACCGTTTCGACCTGCTGTAATCTGACCCCGTTCAGCGGCTGCTTGCTGGCAGTCGCTGAACGTTCTTTACCAGCGTATAGTGGGCGAACGAAAACTACACACTGGATCTCTCATGTCTGCCGCAGGAAAGAGCAACCCACTGGCAATCAGTGGCCTGGTTGTGCTCACACTTATCTGGAGTTATAGCTGGATTTTCATGAAGCAAGTCACCAGTTACATCGGTGCCTTCGACTTTACCGCCTTACGCTGCATTTTCGGCGCTCTCGTTTTATTCATCGTCCTTTTATTACGTGGTCGCGGAATGCGCCCGACACCGTTTAAATACACCTTAGCCATTGCCCTGTTACAAACCTGCGGGATGGTTGGTCTGGCGCAGTGGGCGTTGGTCAGCGGAGGTGCGGGGAAGGTGGCGATCCTGAGCTATACCATGCCGTTCTGGGTGGTGATTTTCGCCGCGTTGTTTCTCGGTGAACGCCTGCGACGTGGGCAATATTTCGCGATTCTGATTGCCGCTTTCGGTTTATTTTTGGTGTTGCAGCCGTGGCAACTCGATTTCTCTTCGATGAAAAGTGCCATGCTGGCAATCCTCTCCGGCGTCAGTTGGGGGGCGAGCGCGATTGTTGCTAAACGTCTGTATGCCCGTCATCCGCGCGTGGATTTATTGTCGTTAACATCCTGGCAGATGCTGTATGCGGCGCTGGTGATGAGTGTGGTCGCTTTACTGGTGCCGCAACGTGAAATTGACTGGCAGCCCACCGTGTTCTGGGCGCTGGCCTACAG
>ERZ1026856.1718-NODE-1718-length-10627-cov-4.485906_pt1 | contig 10627 bp, 4 predicted proteins | sample MGYA00380158_ERZ1026856 | MGnify/ENA primary metagenome ERZ1026856 (study PRJEB33269, sample SAMEA4719794) | human gut metagenome | biome: human-associated habitat; feature: organic feature; material: feces | place: Cameroon | collected 2013-10 ... | reverse complement strand
AGTTTTTGTAAAATTTTACCTATAATATAAAATTTTTCTAATATTTTTATAGCTATTATTCTTCACTTTTATTTCAAAAAAATCCCTAAACCAGCATAAGCAGTGTTCCCGCAATAATAAGGACAAGTCCCGCAAAGGATTTCATCGTCAGCTTTTCCTTAAATACTATGTATGAAAATACGATAGTCACAACTATGCTCAGCTTGTCTATCGGCACCACTACGCTTGCCAGTCCGTCCTGCAGCGCCTTATAGTAGCAAAGCCATGAGCCGCCTGTAGCCAGCCCCGAAAGACAGATAAAAAACAGCTCCTTTTTCTCTATATGCTTTAGCGTATTCTGCTTTCCTGTGACAAACACTACAATCCATGCCATTATAAGCACAACAATGGTCCTTATTGCCGTGCCGAGGTTTGAATTGATTTGTTCCATGCCCATTTTTCCAAGTATCGATGTAAAACTTGCAAAAACAGCCGACAGCACCGCATAAAACAGATAACTATGAGACCTCTGTGACTTGTCCCGTTTTTCCCCGGAATTTTCTTTTTTGGTAATCATCATATATGTGCCAATTGCAATAAACACAACACATACAAACTTAAAAGGGCTGATTTCTTCCTTGAAAAAAATAAACGCCAGTATGATAGTCAGAATCGTGCCGGATTTATCAATCGGCACAACCTTATTTACATCGCCAATCTGAAGTGCCCTGAAATAGCATAACCATGATGCTCCCGTGGCAACACCTGACAGCACCAGAAATATCCATGTCTTTACAGAAACCTCCGTTATCTGCTCCTGTGCTCCCACGACATATACCATAATCCATGAAAAAATTAAAACTACTATTGTCCTGATTGCAGTTGCTACATTTGAATCAGTTTTTTTAATTCCGCACTTTGCAAGAATTGACGTAAGTCCTGCAAAAAATGCAGAGCCGAAGGCATATATTACCCACATTTTTTTCATCTCCCAACTCTGTTTTCCTTAGTGTTTCATTAAATTATATGCCATTTGTACTGCTTTTGCAATTTTCAACTGATAAAAGAGACAGCCGCGTAACCGCGGCTGTCTCTGAGGATAAATTTTACTAACAGGTTAGTGAATTGCGTATTATGGCATTCCAATGATGGTTGGGTAATCATTGCCCTCCTTGATTTCCCATACTGTCTGACCTTCAACTCTGTTTGTCCAAACATTGAGCTTTTCTAACAATGTCTTACCTCTTGTATTTGCTTCACAATTATCGTTCATTGCTTCATTAGGACCATTGAATGATGCTGTCTTCTGACTTTTAATACCATATTTACCACCATTTTTACCATATGCTCCTTTTGAACCTGCACATCCTGACAGATAATAGCACTGATCCATTGTTGTGCCTTCATCTTTCTTAAAAATGCCATGACTTTCTGTAAAGCCAAGGATTGCTCCTCTCTGTGAATCTCCTCCTGTTGTATATACTGTACCTGTATTGTAACAATTGTATATTATGTCCTTATGATCTGCGTGACCTACAATTCCTCCGCACTGTGAATTTCCCTTGCCATAAACTAAACCAAAGTTTACACAGTTCTGAGTCCTTGTACAATCGCTCCATCCTACAATTCCTCCTACATAGTTATTGGCAACCACTCTTCCGAAATTCTCTGCTCTGTATATTCCTCCCCATACGCTGTATCCGGCAATTCCACCAATATGATTATTTCCATCAACTACCGCATGGCTTACACAATTGCTTACAGTTGCATTATCAAGCTTACCAACTATTCCACCAACAATGCTTCCATTGCCAAAGTAAGAATTGTCAACATAGATATTATAAATACCCGCTTTATATGCATAACCAACAAGTCCCTCATAACTCATGCCTGATGATACAAGTCCTGTCAATTTATGATAATTTCCATTTATCGTACCTCTAAAACTGCCCCAGGCGCCAATTGGTATCCATAGGTATTCAGACATATCTATATCTGCACCAATGACAATTGTCTTTCCTGACATATCATTTCCATCGCAAACAATTTTTGACACTCCTGCTAACTGAGCTGCTGTATTTATTGTAAATGTTGTATCTTCGCTATTATACCAGCTTTCGTCTGCATGTTTGTCCCATGTTTCTGATGGTATAGCTTTTGTTGTGGCATTTTCTATATATGTCGCATTTGTCAGATCATTGTAGTTCTCATCATTTGTTATATTAACATAAACCGTATAATCTGTTTGTGGAGACAGCTTGTCAATCACATCTGAGTCCGTACCGCTTACACAAACATAAGACTCTCCTCCGCCGGTATTATTTACAACATAACTTACTAAAGCATTATCATCCAAATCATCAATCTTTGATTTGTCAATCTTTAGATAAGTATATCCGGCATCCACAATCTCACCATCTGCTTCTATCTTTCTGTCAGCCTTATTGATGGTCATAACTGCATCATAGGTCTGCTCGAACTTAGCATAGGTATTGTCACCCTTTCGTGCCACTGTCACGTTATATGTTCCGGCCTTTAAAGGTTTTTCTACATAATCCGAATCACCCTGACGCATAAACTTAAATGTGAAATCATCTGCTGTAAGCTTACTTCCCTCTGGCAGCTTATCTGCATTAAAGGTATATTCAACTTCTCTGTAAACACCCTTTTCATATGTGAATGTCTCAGCCTCTCCGAAATCAAATACATCCTTGCTGATATCCACAAGCTTCTCCCAGTGTGCGTACAGTGTCTGGTTAGCTGTGATTTTTACAACTGTATCGGCAGTAATCTCATCGCCACCATCAGCCGCTGTGAACCAGCCTCTGAAGCCATAGCCGGTCTTTTCAGGTGTTGGAAGCTCACCATAGGTCTTGTCGAATGTAAGCTTCTTTGTCTGCTTATCAGCTTCCAGCTCGTTACCACCATTTACCTTAAAGGTTACAGTGTACTCATTTGCTGTCCACTTTGCATACAGCTTTGTGGTACCTGATGGCATCTTTCTCTCTGTAAATTCTTTCTTGAATGTGCCATTGTCTGTGAACCATCCGCCAAATGTGTATCCATCCCTTGTCGGTGTAGGGAGTTTTCCTACCAGGCTTCCCTCAACCTTCTTTACAGGAGCCACTGAACTACCACCGTTGCAGTCAAACTCGATAGTTGCTTCCGGTCCCACGAGCTCTCCACATACAACCTGATATGTTGTATCTGCGTCTGCGCGTCCAAACTCAGGTGAAATATCCTTGATTGCCATACCCTCGTCTGATACGATTGCCTCTACCTCTGTAAGATCAGGTGTTGTACCCTTCTCTATTGTCTGAGATACATCGCCATGCGTAATTCCTGTAAATACAAAGGTTATCTTTGCACTGTTGTCCACATAGTTTGCAGTTGCGCTAACTCCATCCTTGAGTGTTGCAGCCATTGCTGAATTAATCTTTGCTGTGAGGTCGAATGTGCTGCCTCCGACTACAGTTGCCTTTGTTGTCAGCTTTGCAAACTTTGTATATTTATTATTTGTCTTATCACAGGTCTTTGTATCTGCCAAATCTGAGAAATCAAATGTCTCTCCGAATCTAGCATAATAATCCCTGCTTTCTGTTGTGCCATCCTCCTTCTGAATTCCGTTTACAGTTACCTTGTACTTTTTATAATTTACGTTATAATCAAATACCTTGTTGTCAATCAGTGTCTGGTCCTTTGTCTGGACATCACCATAGCCTGTTCCGGCCTCGTACTTGTCATCATTCCAGCCTATAAGTGCCTTTATTTCGTCGTCTGTCGGAAGGTCAAAGCTCTTGTTCTTTATGAGCTTTTTGCTCCATACTGTCTGATAGCCGTCAACATCGTTACCCACTCTGACAGAAGCTGTATAGTATTCGCTGAGCTCTGCTGTTGAGAGATTGGTCCATACGAGTGGCACTGTTACAGTCATATCATACTGAGAAAATGCCAGCTTGTTGCCCAGATATGTGATTGTCATATCACATTCCATGTATCTCTCGCCCTCAGGCACCTCAACACTTATCTTTCCTGTAGCTTCGTCGAACTTAAAGTGAGAGTTTGAAAGCGTTACGTTGTACTTATCATATGATACAGTATTGTTTCCTGTTCGTACAGGCTCCTTTCCCTGAATACCTGTATTTAAATCCATATATGAAAGTGCAAATACAGTGTCAGGTGCTTTCATGCTAATGCCGTTTGTACTGTTACCATCCTCATCCTTTACTATTACCTTCTCATCAGGTTCAGGTGAATATGCATTATTATAATAATAACGTGCCCTTCCTGCTGTCAGCAGAGGTATCTCTGAATTTATAAAATCATAACTGTATGAGAACAGATTTCCCAGTGCGTTTGCATCAAATCCAAGGCTGAAATACAGTCCAAACTCCATAAAGAGTGCTCCTGCCATTCTCTCAGATGTGCTTGCATATGCTGTATTTTTCGGTCTCATCTTCTCATATTCGTATACGAAGAAGCCGTACAGCTTCACATATGGTCCCATCTCTGCACTTATGCCTACCGATGCGAGCTTTCCACTTCCGATTGCCACATAAAGCCTTGCATTGACGCCTGTCTTTACTCCAATTCTTCCCATGCAGTAGAACTGGAACCTGAATCTCTCATCAATAAGATCCATAGAAGAGTTTCCCGCCTCAGGTCTAAACAGTCCAATCTTGAACCAGAAGGTGTATCTCTTACCAACCTCATACTCCAGGTTAGAGCCAATCGCGATACTCATATCCGTGCGGACAACAAAGTTGGTCTCTACACCGATTACAAGTCCGTAGAAATTGACCTTTGCAGATGCTATCTCCTTATTTACAAGCTCTATCCAACTTGTATCCTGCTGTACTGTATCTGAGTATCTGTTCATGAGTGCCTGCATTGACTCAAGGTACTCTGTAGATGCCTCCGTCTCATTTGTCATGTTCATCATGTCAAGAAGATCGGCTGCAATATTTGACTTGTCTAGGTTCTTTCCCATTTCAGCCCAGGCTTCTTTGGTGGTTATGCCATTTGCCTCAACAAATGTCCAGAGATTGTTCAAATCCTCTCTGTAGCCGTCAAGCTGTTCTTTCTTCTCAGAAGCCTCATCTATTTTCTCCTGAAGCTCCTCTATCTTTGTCATGACATCGCCGACTGTCTTAAGACCGTTTACTATCTTGTCAGCACCCTTTAAGCCCTCTACAAGCTTATCGTCATTTATGAGCTCCTTAATCTTCTCCCAGGTGCTCTTTTCCTCAGGTTCAACTGTGTAAATCTGCGCATTGAACGAGAATGCAGAATAGCTCTTTATATCTACTGTTGAGTTTACCTGTACACCTATCGGAACCGGTATAAACAGTATCTTCTTTGTTACGATACTTCCTCTTACTCCCGGCTGTATTACTACCTCCTGAACAAATGTTGCGCTTAATGGTATATTTACACTGCCGCCGTCTGATGTCTCTGCAGCAAAATCTGCCTTTACATTAACCGCAAGCTGTACACCATTATTGTAATGAAGCTGGTCCCCCTTTGTGATAAGCTCTACAGAAAGATTAACCTTATCTGAAAGCTCAAACTTGCCTGCTATATTGTATTTTGCAAGTGCAAGAGGTGTGATTTCTTCACCGTTTTCATCAGTAACCTCAGCGTCCTCAAGTCCACATGTGGCAAGTGCTTCCTCACCTGAAGCCTCATCAACTACCGCAGCTTTATCAAGCATATCACTGAGTGCAGTTGCAGCGCCTGCTGTGAAATCACTCTGCTGTAACTGATAAAGTACAGTGTCCTCTATCTCTTTCTTTTCCTGGTCTGTGATATAATCATCACCTGAAAGGTCAACATCGGCATTCAGATCCATACTGTCAAGAATTGCCTGACGTGTTGTCTTTTCATATGTAATCTCATGAGTCTCACTATTGTAATCAGTAATCTTTGCATAGTATGCAGCATCCTCTGATGTGAGAGAATCCTGTGACTCATAAAGTGTGATGAAATCTCCCTTTCCTGCCTTTTCAAGGGCATTTGCCTTTGTACCGTCAGTTTCACCGAGCATTGTCTTATACATATCGGCATCAAGCTCGTCAAGACTTACTGTTCCCTTATCTGCTGTTGGCTTTGCCTCTACCTTTATCGGGAAGTTGTCAGGTACCTCGTACATCTTTGACTGGTCTTCATCCTCTAATGGAACGAATGTAACCTTTTTACTGTCAACACTTGAAACCTTTACATATACCGCCGGATCTAAAAGAGCTTTTCCGTCATCGCCCTTTCTCTCTCTTGGGTCCTTTCCCACATATACACAGATAATATCATCCTTTGACAGCTTATCTGCTTTATCATATTCAAACGCTCCACTGTCCTTATCTGACATTCCTGATACAATATCATCTGAAAGCTCAGTATATTTTCCATACTTTGTTCCACTTATAACGTAATCAATATTGTCTGTGTCCTTGACATATTTGATATCCTCAGACATCTCAAGGTTTTCAACCTTCTCCATCTTTATAGAGAATGCCGCCGTTCTTATTGTTGCATCTTTTCCGTCAAATACCCAGCCGTCTGCAAGATTCAGTTCATATGAACAGCCCTTGTTAAATCCATCTGGTGCCTTAACTGTGTATACACCATCATTATCTGCATCAGCTATATCAAGCTTAACCGCTGCGGAACCATCCTTTACAGTAAGCACGGCTGCACTCTCAGGTGCATTTTCCCCTGATACGCGCTTAATGTTAAAGGTTACATCAGGTTCAGCATCCATCTGTGTAAATGATGTTATGTTGAGTGCTTCTGTACTCTCAAGCTCCTGATACTTGGCATACACATTCATACTCTCAGTCACAGGATCCTCTGCGTAGAATGGCTGTGTACATGCACTGTCCTTATAGTATCCAAGCAGCGTAGCATTTTCCTTAGAGGATTTGGCTACTGACGGAACCTCTCCAAGAGGAGACCCCTTCTCTGCCGGGAGGGAATCGATTAATCTTTCTCCGTCGTAGAAGTTTACTGTCAATACGTCCGGTCCCAGTTGTATATCATATTCTGCAATATATTTCTTAATAAAAAGCAAATCAATAAAGTCTACTTTACCATCAGCATTTACATCAGCATTTTCCGGAACATAATTCTTCGGTTCCTTTTCCGCAATATGCTTTTTTAACGTGAGGACATCGATGAAATCTATCTCTCCGTCTCCGTTTACATCACCATATTTTCTCTCGCTCGTCTTTGCCGTTGCCGTCATAGGAATTGATGTGAAAATCATGGCACCGACAAGCAGCATGCTTATTATTCGTTTTTTCATACGCTTCTCCTTTTATCATCTGCCGGTTTTCTTCATAACAAAGAAATAAAGTCCGGCGCCAATTGCTCCTATTGCTGCTATAACCACAACGACAACCGCTGCCTTTGGCACACCGCTTGATTTTTTGACCTCTTCTTTTTTTGTATCCTTCATGGTATCTTTCTTTTCCGTCTTCTCTGTTGTCTCAGTAATTTCTGATTCACTCTCAGTTTCTGCGACAAGCTCTGTCTCCGAAGCCTTTTCAGTAACTTTTTCTGTTTCTTTTTCAGATGTCTTTGCTACGTCTGCAGTGTTCTCTTTTGTTTTCTTACTCTTTGTTTTTTTGCTATCAGAAGTTTTTTTCTCTGTCTTCTTTTCTGTATTCTTTGCCGTAGCTGTTGTATTGTTGTCTGGCTTTTTCACTTCTGCTTTCTCATCTGATTTTGGTGAATCAGACTTTGAAGGAAGCTTTTCAATCTTTGTTCCTGAAGCTATCAGCTTTCCACAATCCTTACAATATGTATCTCCTGTGTAGCCTTCAGTTGTGGTTGTTGCATCAACCTTGTTTCTTATCTCTGTATTTTTGTGACCTGTAGCCGGAATTTTGTTTGTTTCAAATACTTCACCACACTTTGTACATACAACCTTTGTTTCTCCTTCTGTCTCGCAGGTTGCTGCTACTGTCTGTGTCTTTTTATTATGTATGCATTTTTCAACAGTAACTTTTCCGCTTCCACCGGATACATCTACATCGCTGCCATCAACGTTCTGCACTTTTTCTGATTTAACAGAGACATTACATGAAGCCGCATCAGCGCCATCCAATACCTTAAATTCAATTGTAAAAAGTGTGCCGTTTCCAGTCACATTATTAAAATCGCTTGAATTTGCAATATATATACCTTTTGCCTCGTTGCACATTACCTCTGATGACTGAAATACATTTCCGTTAGATATTGACTTAAGCTGCAACACACTGCTGTCATACTCTGCCTTTACCTTGATTCCCCATATTCCCGGATTATTGGACAACGACACATTGACCGTTACCGTTCCTCCTTTTTCTGCGGAAACAGATGATACGCTTAATGCCGCTCCCGCTGCCTGTACACGTGTTTTTCCGCCTGCAATCGTCATGATCAGCACAAAAATCAGCCCGATTACAGCGATGATTCTTATTCTTTCACAAGTTTTTCTCTCCTGCATGCTTTATCCTCCTAAAAATTATATATTAATGTTATTTATAGTACCAATTATACAGGATTTCCATTTGCTTTTTAGTACCCTGGTGTGAAATGTAACTTTTTAGGCGCGAATTGCAAAAAGACCTGTTTACGCTTTTTAAAAAACAATATATAATGTCTATATTAATGTTAAAGAGGTTTTTATATGTTTGAAATAATTATATGTGATGATGACAGCGCATGCCTTGAACAGACCAATCAGCTTGTTAATGACTGGATTGAAACAGCATCTGTTCCGGTCACCGTAAAAACTATAGATAACGGTGATATGCTGCTTAATTACTGCAATAAATACAACCCTGATGTGATTCTTTTAGATATAATGATGCCTTTGTTAAACGGCATGGATGCGGCAAGAGAAATACGTGAGCACAATTTGACCTCCAAAATTATTTTCCTGACGTCATCCCCTGAATTTGCCATCGAATCCTATGATGTAGATGCCAGCGGCTACCTGCTTAAGCCAGTAGACAGAGACAAGCTATATAAGCTTTTAAACAAATGTCTTTCTGAACTTTCACAGCCTGCGGATTCAATTACAATCCACTCAGCCTTTGGATATCAGAATATATATTTACACAACATCGAATATCTTGAAGCCCAGAATAAAAAAGTCATCATTTCTATATCTAATGGTGATAAAATTGAAGCTATTGGTACACTTTCTTATTATGCGAAGAGTCTTACATTGGAAAAGGGATTTTTCAAATGTCATCGCAGCTATATTGTCTACATACCTGCTGTGGATCATTTCTCCGGCACCGAGCTCGTAACCAAATCAGGCACGCGGATTCCAATTGCCAGAGGTCTTGGCAGGACATTTCAGGATACATATTTTTCATATATGTTTCGCGAATAGTAAGTCCGCCATCTTTTAGCCAGTGTTTCGAATTGTTGATTTTATTTAATGCTAACCGGAATGATTTTTATAAGGGGTTTATATGATTAATTATATTACAGAAATAATTAGACACATTCTTACTCTATACTTTGGAGTTTTTGTCACAACTGCCATTATAGGAATTAAAAATAACAAAAAGAATTTTCTGATAGTTAACTGCTTTTGCATACTGGATCTGCTTCTACACATGATTTGCTCTATGTTAAAGAGTTCTTCCCATGTTTTAAACGCCTATCCGCTGCTGACACATCTGCCATTACTTCTTTTGCTGATATTCATATTCAAAAGGAGTCTTTTAAAATCGCTGCTTGCAGTCACAACAGCATATCTGTGCTGTCAGATTAACAACTGGATTTCAATCATCCCCGAATCACTCGGCTGTGCTCAATGGATTATAGACCTGACATATATTGCAGGCATTTTCATTACTTACCATGTTGTTTACCGATATATTGCATCTGCCCTGTCAGATGTTTTCTCAAAACCGGATATAGAGCTTATACCATTTTGTATAATGCCGTTTTTCTATTATATTTTTGACTATGCTACTACTGTTTATACAAGTCTTCTTTATGACGGAAACCGTCTAGTATCAGAGTTTTTTCCTTTTGTAATGAGTATATGTTACCTCATTTTCTGTATCGTCTACTGCAGGCAGTTTGAGCGTCAACAACAGATTTCCACGCAGAATTATTTCATGCAGATTAAACAGGCACAGTTTCAAAAGGAAATAGAAAGCATGCAGCGAAACGAAAAAAATGTATCCCTGCTCAGGCATGATATGCGTCATTTCTTGAATAATATAGCTGCATTTATAGAAAACGGTGAAGATGATAAGGCCTTGGACTATATCAGAAGTGTTGTAAAAACCTCTGAAAAAACTGTTAATAAACGCTACTGTTCAAATGACATTATCAATATTATTCTTCTGTCGAATGCTGATAGCTTTGCTGCAAATAACATTGACTTTAAATACTCCATATCAGCTCCTACAAAGCTTGATATATCAGATATTGACATGACATCAATACTACAGAATGCTTTAGAAAATGCCCAGCATGCTGTTATGGCACTTAAACCTGACAAGAGGTTCATCAGTCTTTCAATTTCAAAAAAGAATGATAAGCTTCTAATATCGGTAGAAAATCCATATGCATTCAGGCCAAAAATGATTAATGGTATGCCTGTTGCCACTGAAACAGGTCATGGTCTTGGAACAAAAAG
>ERZ1026856.1716-NODE-1716-length-10634-cov-16.516211_pt1 | contig 10634 bp, 9 predicted proteins | sample MGYA00380158_ERZ1026856 | MGnify/ENA primary metagenome ERZ1026856 (study PRJEB33269, sample SAMEA4719794) | human gut metagenome | biome: human-associated habitat; feature: organic feature; material: feces | place: Cameroon | collected 2013-10 ... | reverse complement strand
GGAACCGTTGCCCGCCCGACCAAAGAGGGTCCGGCGATGCTGTTTAATAATGTAAAGGGCTTTCCGGATGCGAGAGTAACGATCGGTATGCTTGCCAGCCGTAAAAGAGTTGGAATGCTGCTTGGCACCGATCCGGAATTTCTGGGAAAGTATATGGGCGAAAAGCTCAAAGAGACAATTCCTCCGGTGATGATTCCGGAAGGCAAACATATCGACTGTCAGGAAGTCGTTCATTATGCAACCGATCCTGATTTTGACCTGCGGACGCTGGTTCCGGCACCGACCAATACACCCGAAGATGCGGGTCCGTATATTACGATGGGACTGTGCATGGGAACGGATCCGGAAAACGGAACGAGCGACGTGACCATTCACCGTCTCTGCATTGAATCCAAGGATGAGCTGGGCATGTGGATCACTCCCGGTTCCCGTCATCTGGGCGCATTCTTTGACAAATACTGTGCACAGGGAAAAGATATGCCGATTTCCATTTCCATCGGTCTTGACCCGGCTGTTTACATGTGCGCAGGTTTTGAAGCACCGACCACACCTCTTGGCTATAACGAGCTGCAGATCGCAGGGGCACTGAGAGGCGAAGCAGTAGAACTGGCAAACTGCCTGACCATTCCGGAAAAATGTATCGCAAATGCAGAGTATGTCCTGGAAGGCTATCTTTGCCATGACAAGACCGTCAGAGAGGACATCAATTCCAACACTGGCAAGGCGATGCCCGAGTTCCCCGGCTACACCGGCGATGCAAAGCCTGCGCTTCCTGTCATCAAGGTTACTGCGGTAACCCACAGAAAGAACCCGATCATGCAGTCCTGCATCGGACCTTCCCATGAGCACGTTTCCATGGCTGGTATCCCGACCGAGGCTTCCATTATTTCCATGGTAGACCGCGCGATTCCGGGACGTCTGTTAAATGTACATGCAGCACCCTGCGGCGGCGGTAAATTTGTTGCGATCCTGCAGTTTAAGAAGAGCTCCAAGAATGATGAAGGCCGTCAGCGCAACGCAGCGCTGCTTGCGTTCTCTGCATTTTCTGAGTTAAAGCATGTATTTCTGGTAGACGAGGATGTGGATATCTTCGATATGAGCGATGTAATGTGGGCAATGACGACAAGATTCCAGGCGGATGTGGATATGATCTCAATTCCGGGCTGCCACTGCCATGTGCTTGACCCGTCCAACGACCATGCCCTCGATCCTTCTATCCGCGTTCACGGAATTGCCTGCAAGGCGATTTTCGACTGCACGGTTCCGTTCGATCAGAAAGAGAACTTTGTCAGAAGCCGTTTCCTGGAAATCGACAAAGATAAATGGGCAAAAGAGCTCGCGTTTTAAAAAGATAATGAGGAGGAAACTGACATGCCAGTTGGTGTAATTGTCGACGCGCTCGCCGTTGTAATCGGCGGTATCGTAGGCGCTGTTGTAGGAAAAAAACTGAAAAAAGACTTTATTGACAACATGAATCTGATTCTGGGCTGCTGCTCCATGTGTATGGGCGTCAGCACGATCGTATTGATGCAGCACATGCCTGCAGTTGTTTTTGCGATTATTCTCGGTACGGGACTGGGACTTGCGGTTCATTTTGGCAAGCTGATCAACAAGGGCGGACTTGCGCTGCAGAAGGGCATCAGCCGTTTTGTAAAAACCTCTTCCGATGTGTCGGAAGCAGAGTTTGAGGCTACTTTAGTAACCTGCATCACGCTGTTCTGCGCAAGCGGAACCGGAATTTATGGCTCCATTATCGCAGGTATGTCCGCAGACCACAGTGTCCTGATCGCAAAGGCGATTCTGGATCTGTTCACCGCAGTTGTATTTGCCTGCACCCTGGGCATGGTAACTGCAGCAGTAGCGATTCCACAGTTTATCATTTTCTTTATCCTGTTTTTACTCGGCGGCCCCATTTACAACGGACTGGATCTTGGAACCAATACCTACATCATCAACGACTTCAAGGCGTGCGGCGGCTTTATCATGCTGGCGACCGGCTTTAGAATGTGCAAGATCAAGCAATTTCCGGTAGCGGATATGATTCCGGCGATGGTTTTGATTTTCCCGATCGCAATTTTCTGGAATGACTGTGTAACTCCGGCTGTCAACATGCTTGCAGGAATGGTGCATTGATGAAAAAAAGACTGGTTGTGGGAATCAGCGGCGGCAGCGGAATTCCACTGGCGACAGAGCTGCTTTCCCAGCTTCGGAAAATCGAAGAGATCGAAACGCATCTTGTATACACCAGAGGCGCAGAGATTACCGCAGCGCAGGAATCGGAACTGTCGATGGGAGAAATCTGCGCGCTGGCAGACGTTGTTTATGACAATAAGGATATCGGTGCGGCGATTGCGAGCGGAACTTATAGAACTGCCGGTATGGTAGTCGTACCTTGCAGTATGAAAACGGTTGCAGGAATTCACTCCGGCTATACGGACAACCTTCTGCTGCGTGCAGCGGACGTGACCTTAAAGGAGCGCAGAAAGCTGATTTTAGTTGCGAGGGAGTGTCCGTTCAACACGATTCATCTGCGCAACCTGTATGAGCTGAGCCAGATGGGCGTGGAAATTCTGCCGCCGATGCTTACATATTACAATCATCCGCAGACAGTTGCAGACTGCACGAGACATATCGTGGGCAAGATTCTTGACCGCTTCGATGTGGAAGGAGAGGATTTCAGACGATGGAACGGATGCCTGTAAACGCTGTTTTTACAGAAAAAATGCAGAACGGACTGCCGGTTTTTGCGCAGCTTGTGCAGATGGGCAAGGACTGCACGATCTGCGTCTGGGGCGGGGATACGCCGCATGTCGGCAGTGTCGTGATGTCCACGGCACGGCCGAGCCTGACTGGAAGCGGCGTGGGCGTAACCTCGTCCGTTTTTAATGGAATCGGACATAAAGACGAGTATGTTGCGAGAAAATTCGCAGAAGCTGCGGCGGAAAAATTTGTCTGCACAGCGGTCTGCAGCTGCGGAATTCATATCGACGATATCACACCGGCACAGCTGCAGGAGGTATCCGCGGTGTGCGATAAACTGTTGAAGCAGGTGATTGCGGGCGCGTAACGGTATTGCGCCGCCGCGTAGCGAAGCTGCAGAAAGAATATACGACACAATCGGGAAGCCTCCGGATGGAAAAATCTGTCCGGAGGACTTTTCGCGTCTTGCCGCAGCAGAGAATTTTGCGCGGCAGGACGTTTTTTGCCTGCATTGCCGCAGAGTGTGGTATACTATAGAAAATAGGCAGGAAAATGGTCTGCAAAAGCCATCACTGGAAAGGGGAACAGAGTATGAAAGAGTTTTATATCACAGACGACGGCATTCAGCTGCATGCAAAGCTGGACATGCCGGAGGAAAAAGAAAAGTGTCCGCTGGTCATCGTGTTTCATGGTTTAACCGGCAATATGGAGGAACGGCACATCACTGCTGTTTCCAACGCAATGAATGAAATCGGGTTTGCGACACTGCGTGTAGAGCTGTACGGACATGGAAAAAGCGGGGGTGCCTTTGAACAGCATAATCTGATGAAGTGGATTAACAATGCCATGACTGTGACGGATTATGCAAAGACGCTGGATTTTGTGACAGACCTTTATATCTGCGGACATTCCCAGGGCGGACTGCTTACCATGCTGGCAGCAGGAATGCGGGCGGATGATTTTAAGGCGGCAATTCCGATGTCTCCTGCAATTGTAATCCCGGATGGTGCGAGAAAAGGAAATCTGCTCGGTCAGCCCTTTGATCCGGAGCATATTCCGGATATGGTGGAATGGGGGGACCGGCATCTGAGCGGCAATTATCTCCGCACAGCACAGCTTCTGGATGTAGACGAGGCGATCCGCAAATATGAAAAGCCGGTGCTTTTGATTCATGGAGACGCAGATGAGGCAGTTCCTATAGAATATTCCATCGAAGCAGCGAAAAAATATAAAAATGCAAAGCTGGTACAGATTCCCGGAGACACACACTGCTACGATGAACATCTTGATCAGGTGACTGCAGCGGTGAAGAAATTTCTCGGCGAAATGGAGAACCGGGAAGGGTGACATAACAACAGGGCTGACCTTTGGCAGTCAGCCCTGTTGTTCATGACAATAGAAAGCTCTCAGAACGTGTATTCTATTGTATGCCCGTGCAGTGGTTTTACAGCGTTCCGCTCTTTTCTGCCTGATCGACGTCGAGCGCAAGCTTCTTGACCTGCCCGGAGAGAATCAGCAGGGCGATCAGGTTGGGAATTGCCATCAGACCGTTGAAGGTATCTGCAATATCCCAAAGCAGACCAAGGTTGATGGTTGCACCGATGATCGATACAAAGGAATAGGCTACAAGGAAGGGACGGACGAGCTTTTCTCCGCCTAAAAATTCGATACAGCGGGAACCGTATAAGCCCCAGCCGATGATTGTGCTGAAGGCGAAGCAGCACATGGCAACTGCGGTGAAGACAGAAACCCAGCCTCCATAGGTTGCAGTAAAGCCGGAAATCGTCAACTCTGCACCGGCGGCCTGACCATAGACGATGTTGGGCGCGCCGAGGAGAATGACAAGACCAGTGAGTGTACAGATCACGATCGTATCCATGAATACCTCAAAAATACCGAACATACCCTGATGGACAGCATTGTTCGTATCTGCGCAGGCATGGGCGATGGAACCGGTACCAAGACCGGCTTCATTGGAAAAAATACCGCGGGAGACGCCTTTTTTCATGCTTAAAAACATGCTGCCGATGATGCCGCCGGTGGCTGCCTGAGGGGTAAATGCACTTTTAAAGATCATGGCAAACACTGCAGGAACGCGGTTGATATGCAAAATAACAACGCCGATTGCAAGGATTACATATAAAACTGCCATAAACGGAACGAGCTTTTCCGAAACCTGACCGATCCGCTGGATTCCGCCAAGCAGCACCATAGCAACGAAAGCGGCAATGAAAATACCGAAGATCAGATTGGCGCGTTCATCTACAGTGCCGTCGGTGATATGCAGATTGTGCAGTGCAGAATGAATAGAAGAAACAATGGTATTAACCTGGGTGGCATTTCCTGTGCCGAATACAGTCAGAACGCCGAACAGGGCATAAAGAACCGCTAAAAAATGCCATTTTTTGGACAGACCATTTTTAATATAGTACATTGGACCGCCAACATATTCGCCATTTGCGTTCTTTTCCCGAAAATGGATGGCCAGCGTAACCTCGGAAAATTTGGTACACATGCCGAGAAAAGCGGAGCACCACATCCAGAAAATTGCGCCGGGACCGCCGAGGGCAATCGCGCCCGCAACGCCTGCGATGTTGCCGGTGCCGACCGTGCCTGCAAGCGCGGTACAGACTGCCTGGAACGGGCTCATGGAGCCGTCTTTTGCCTGTGTTTTGTCAAAAATTTTACCGATCGTGTTTTTCATGGCAGCGCCGAATTTGCGCACCTGAATGAAACGGGTACGGACAGAAAGCAGAAGTCCTACGCCGATGATGCAGATCATTGCGGGGACGCCCCAGATAAATCCGTTGACCGCCTGATTGATTTTGATGATACTTTCTAACATAAAACCCTCATTTCTTCCCGTTGCTCCGGAATGGTCAGGAAACTTCACTTGAATGCGTTACCGGACTGCAATGGGAAAGTCTTTTGCACCATTATGACATAAAATACAGGATTTGTACAAGTTTTTTATAGAATGTATGCGATTGGAACGTGTAAAATAATTACGGTGTGAAGGCACCGTCTACGATTCTTTGAAATTGGAGGCACGATAAATGAACTTTGATAAAAATGTCTATACCATAGAGTCATTGACAGTCGGGGATCATACGATCCGTTACCGGCAGTTTGTCGATCTGCTCTATGCGGATTTACCGGCGAATGCAGCGTATCAGCGGATGCACATTTATGCCCCGGAGTGCTTTTATGAGGGAGAAAGCATCAACGGATATACACTTGCGACTGCGCCGGTTTTTATGCCGAATCAAGTCGGCGGCTATATGCCGGGTGAGCCTGCCGCGCCGGGAGAAACGCAGGAAGGCTCCGGGATCCCGAATACGGTTTTTTGTGCGCTGGAACATGGCTATGTCGTAGCTGCGCCGGCGATCCGGGGCCGGGTGCAGCAGGATGAAAACAAAACCTATACCGGAAAAGCGCCTGCCTGCATTGTGGATTATAAGGCGGCGGTACGTTATCTGCATGCATTTGCCAAAGATTTGCCGGGCAATGCGGAAAAGATCATCACAAACGGGACAAGTGCGGGCGGCGCACTGTCTTCGCTGGTCGGCAGCTCAGGAAACCACCCGGATTATGAGCCGTATTTAAAGGCGATCGGAGCGGCGGATGCGGGCGATGAGATTTTTGCAGCGTCCTGTTACTGCCCGATTATCAACCTGGAGCATGCGGATGCGGCTTACGAATGGCAGTTTCTCGGTGTGAATGAATTTCGCCGGATGCAGATGAATCTGACGGAGGGCGGCAGACCGGAATTTTCCGCAGTAGACGGCGATATGACGTCGGAGCAGGTGCAGACTTCGAAGGACGAAGCGGCGCTTTTCCCGGAGTACGTCAACAGTCTCTGGTTAAAAGACGAACAGGGGCGTGCCCTGACGCTTGCGGCGGACGGAACCGGCACGTTTTTGGAATATGTGAAAGCGATTGTTCTGGAATCTGCGCAGAAAGCGCTCGATAGTAAAGTCGATCTTTCCGGGGAAACCTGGCTGACCGTGGAGAACGGACGCGCGGTTGAAATGGATTTCCCTGCCTATGCAAGAGCGATCACGCGTATGAAAACAGCGCCTGCATTTGACGGGCTGGAGCTGGAAACGGCGGAAAACGACCTGTTTGGTTCGGAAAGCGTCAACTGCCGCCATTTTACAAAATACAGTTTGGAACACAGTAAAAAGCGCGGAGAGATGGCACCGGAGCAGGTTGTGCGCATGTTAAACCCGATGTCCTATGTGGACGCTGCTGACGCGCAGAAGGCGAAATATTTCCGCATCCGGCACGGAGAGTGCGACCGGGATACGTCCCTTGCAATTTCAGCGATGCTGGTTGCTAAGCTGCGCGAACAGGGCTGCAGCGTGGATTACCATGCGCCGTGGGGCGTGCCGCATGCGGGGGACTATGATCTGGACGAGCTGTTTGCATGGATCGATGAAATCTGCAGATAGAGCGGTGTGCTTTCGAAGCAGAGAAAGACGTTGAAATAGGGCTACCGCATAGATTCAGCCTGCGGAGACAAAAAGGGAGGAACAGATTTGGAACAGGAAAATCAGGCGCAGCAGCATAAGCGCCGTGTTCGATATAAAGGAAAATACCCGAAAAAATTCGAGGAAAAATATAAGGAGCTGCAGCCGGAAAAATATCAGGATACAGTGCAGCATGTGATCCGTAAGGGAAATACGCCTGCCGGGATGCACATTTCAATTATGGTAAAGGAAATTCTGGATTTTCTGCAAATTCAGCCGGGTGAAACCGGTTTTGACGCGACGCTGGGCTATGGCGGACATACAAAGGCAATGTTGGAATGTCTGCATGGAAGCGGGCATATGTATGCGACGGACGTAGACCCGGAGGAATCCGCCAAGACGAAAAAGCGTCTGGAAGAGCTGGGCTATGGGGAGGATATCCTTTCCATCCGGCTGCAGAATTTCTGCACGATCGACGAGATCGCGAAGGAGGTCGGCGGATTTGATTTCATTCTGGCGGATCTGGGAGTGTCTTCGATGCAGATCGACAATCCGAAGCGCGGTTTTTCCTTCAAAGTGGATGGCCCTCTGGATCTGCGATTGAATCAGGAAAAGGGCATCAGCGCGGCAGAACGGCTGGATACGATTTCGCGAGAAGAACTTGCCGGTATGCTGTATGAAAATTCGGACGAGCCATATTGCGAGGAACTTGCAAAGGCAATCACAGAAGAAATCCGCCGCGGCAACCGGATTGACACGACGACAAAGCTGCGTGGGGTGATCGAAAGGGCGCTGGATTTTTTGCCGGAAAAGGAAAAGCAGGAGACGGTCAAAAAGACCTGCCAGCGGACGTTTCAGGCGCTGCGCATTGACGTCAACCACGAGTTTGAAGTGCTTTATGAGTTCATGGAAAAGCTGCCGGGCGCATTGAAGCCGGGCGGGCGTGTTGCAATCCTGACGTTCCATTCCGGCGAGGACAGGCTCGTGAAACAGGCGCTGAAAGAGGGCTATCGGGAGGGCATCTATTCTGATTATGCCAAAGATGTCATCCGTCCTTCCGCACAGGAGTGTGCACAGAACGGGCGCGCGCGTTCGACAAAAATGCGCTGGGCGGTGCGTGCAGAGTAATGCCGCAGGCGGCGCAAAGCGCCTGCGGAATGGAGATGATTATGGAAGAAAAAGATACCGAACTGCGGGACGAGGGACTGCGGGGAAATGAAAAAATAGAGGAAGCCATCGTAGGGCTGCAGCAGGAGCCGACGCAGGAAATGCTGGCACATGCGCTGACGGTGGTGCGCCGCCGAATGAAAGAAAACGGACAGCTTATCGTTGCAGTGGAGCCTCCGGCTGGAGGCGGACAGCTTTTACTGCAGACCGTCAAAACGTCGGACTGCAAACTGTGGTGGGCTGCGTTTACCGGATTTGAGGAAGAGCTGCGCGGCAGCGACCGCGTGAAATCGACGTTTTTGGCGGATATGGGACAGCTGTTTACAACCGCGCTGCAGGCAGACGGCGTGGAAGGGATCATTTTGAATCCCTGGAACCGGACGCTGATGCTGGAAAAAGAGCTGATCCGGATTGTTTTGGGGCAGCAGGGATAAGATGCCACGCGCGAAGCTGTGTGCGCAGCAAAAATCAGAAAGCACGAGCGCCTAAGGCGCGGCGGAGAACAGAAGTACAAGCCGCGCTATTCGGCGGGAAATAGAAACTACAAGCCGCCAAAGGTGCGGCAGAAAGAGAGGAAACAAAATGATTACAGGTGTTCATCATGTATGTGTGAAATGCAGACCGGAGGAACTGGAAAAGGTTCAGAAGTTCTATGGGGAGCTTCTTGGACTTCCGCTTGTCAGAAGCTGGGGCGAGCCGAAGGTGGAAGGAATGATGTACGGCGCAGGAACGAGCCTGATTGAGATTTTCCCGAATGCGGAAGAAGATCTGCCGCAGGGCGCAATCCGCCATTTCGCGCTGGCAACGGACGATGTGGACAGCATCGTGGAGACTGTGCGCAAGGCTGGCTATGCTGTGACGATGGAGCCGGTCGATATCGAGATTATGTCGAAGCCCTCCCTTCCGGCGCGCATCGCGTTCATTATCGGACCGGTGGGAGAAGAAATCGAGCTGTTCTGCGAAAAGTAATTGAAATGAGCCAAAAGAAGCGCCGTCCGGGACATATTGCCCGGCGGCGCTTTTTGACTGCAGGGCGGCAGCTGTCCGGAAGGTGCTTTATCTGGTGCTGCCGTCTGCCATCCGGCAGACTCTAAAACCCCGCGAGCAGCGCAAAATAGCCCCAGTCCCAGAGCAGGGATTCGAAGCTGTTTTCCAGATATTCGGAAATATCTTCTTCGTCATAGCCGGTCATACGGTTGATAATGACGAGGGCTTCCCGCACTTTTTCATAGGAAAAGGTCTCCGGGCTGTCCTGCCAGATGAAAAACAGGCTCTGGCGCAGCGCGGCATATTGCAGCATCAGCCACTGCAGGCGCACGAGCATATGCTCCAGAGTGTCCTCAAAGGAAAGCAGCTCGGAATAGACTTCGTTTGCAAGAAAGTTGCGCATCAGAGGCTCGTATTGCGCGAAGGCAGCACGGAATGCCTGCCATTGCGCCGGGAGATTTTCTTCTGTCTGTAAATGTTCCAGAAGGTTGGAAAGCGCGATGCCGGCGCTGCTGGCGATCTCCTCGTATGGTTTGGAGGGATCGGAGAGTTCGTCTTCCGGTTCCGCGAGCAATTCCGATAACGCCTCCGCCTGCTGTGTGAGTGGGGTAAGCCATTCCTGATAGAGCTGCTCTTTCTGATAGTTGACAGAGAGGTCTAACAAAAGTTCGTTGCACTCCAAAACAGAGTCGATGCAGTCCGGCGAGAGGCCGTCCATGGCATCATAGAGCTGACAAAAGCTCTTTTCAGAAAAACAATCTGAAACAAAGGCTTTTGTCGGCTTTTTTTTTCGGTGGATTTCCTGTATCATATAAAAACAGGCGGAAAGAATCTGCTCCGGCAGCCGGTCGGTCTGCTGCAAAATGGCATCGATGACTGCAGAACGGATGAAAAATGGAATGCTGTCAATATCCGGACGCGGAAAAGTAAGCGGTGCGGCATCCTGTGCTGTCCAGAGGTCAATCACAGCGGGACAGCAGGGCATGAGCGAGGCCTCCTTGTGATCGGCAAAGGAATGGGTTTCGCGGGGGAAAACCTGACACGTTTCGGAAATCGCACCCTCTCCGTATTCGAGGACGAGACGGCAGAGCTTATTTTTTTCGAGAAACGGACAGACATGGCGGCTGTTTAAAGCGATCACGCGCTGACCGTCCTGAACGTAGGTAAAGAGTTTCGAATCCACAGGTGGATTTAAGGCTGCCCAGCGCTTTGGCGTATCGTCATCGACAGAAATTTTCCATTCCTGGCAGCAGGTGATGGGGCATTTGTCCGCTGTACAGCGAAACTGCGCATAATAATCGGGGTATA
>ERZ1026856.1713-NODE-1713-length-10655-cov-5.452830_pt1 | contig 10655 bp, 16 predicted proteins | sample MGYA00380158_ERZ1026856 | MGnify/ENA primary metagenome ERZ1026856 (study PRJEB33269, sample SAMEA4719794) | human gut metagenome | biome: human-associated habitat; feature: organic feature; material: feces | place: Cameroon | collected 2013-10 ... | reverse complement strand
GGCAGCGTCAGATGTGTATAAGAGACAGCTCTTCATTCCTTCAGATACTTTATCTTGATCAACTAATAGTCTCATAGTTATATAAGAACTATCGGCAGATAAGAATCCCAGGCAAAACATATCCATCTGATCTATAATCAATGGAGTTCTAGATATAGTATCAATATGATTTGCCTGTAAATAATCCTTAAGATTAAGAACTACTTTTAAACTTGCTAATTCCTGTAAAGTAAAGTCATGTCCTAAACGTCTAGAGATGTATGCAACTTTCTTTTGCGTCTCAGGAGCATCACGATACGTTAGTATAGGATGCAAGTTTTTGATAAAATGCTTTTTCGAAGCATAATCAGCATAGTTAGAGTTATTCTTATTATTTTGATTGACAAGGGTAATCATGTCAGTATCATAACTACCCATATCTCTAAAGAACTTAGCATCTACTACGCCGGAACATTGACATTTAAAACAGTTATAGAGAATCATTCCTCCCTGCAAGCCAATATACATATGACGAGAGGAAGCATTTCTAGAGTCACCACATATATGACATCTCTTAACTATTTCTCTACCTCCAGCAGCAACTTTAGCTCCATAGTTTTCCACTAGATAAACTTTAAGTGCTTCGAAGGCTTCATTATTAGTACTAAATTTTCTCATAATAGTAAAACCATCCTACTCTAATCTTTACTATCAAGATTATAGTATATGATTCAAATTACTTTACGTCTAAAACAAATCTCATATCCTAAAACATCGAGATATTTCTCAATAGATCTATAGGTAGGATTTCCAGTTTTCTCAGACTCAATATCAGAAATACATTGAGTAGATAAACCAGAGAGATCAGACATTTGTTTCTGAGTAATATGAGCAGACTTTCTTAAAAGTCCAAGTTCCATTTTAGTAAGTCTGCTTGCAATAAGTCTTTCAGCTCTATCTTTAGGCCCATCAAAAATCATTGGGCAAATATAAGCAACTTGTTCCTCGCTCATAAGTCTTCATCCTTTATATCAAATTTATTGAAAGATCCATAGTAGTCAATCTTAGCCAATACAGCAGATAATCCATCTGCAATACTCTGATAGCTAGATCCTGTAAATCTTTCAATAGCATCAACAACAGCTTTTCTATCATTCATAGAGAATGTAGGTGCATTTATAGGAGTTCTAATTACTATAGGACATTCTACAGTAGTCTTGCTAAGCAATGCATTAGGAACTTTAAAGGTTTTATTATGGTATCCATCAGCAAGATTAGGATAAACCATAGGTTCAATAGCAACTACATCACTATATTTAAAATGCTTATTTACAACTCTTACCTTGACAGAATCATAATCTTTAAGATTCAGCTCATTGTTTATATCGAGAAGATATACTTCTCCTTCTTTAATTTTCATTTATCGTCTAATCCTCCAATCCAAGTTTTCAAAGGTCTTTCACCATAGATATTGATAAAATTCAAAGCATTGACAATGAAGAATACAATACTCATTACAAAGTCAAACCATTCAAATCTATGAAAGATCATATAGATGGAATTTACAATAGATCCAATCTGGCAAATAAAGAATACTAAGCAGCTACCTAGAATAGAAAGATTAAAAGCTAAGCTTCTTCTCTTCTTCATTCTAAGATCAGTAACTACAAGATCTTCTCTAAGGATAGTGCTAATATCACTTACAAAGAACTCATAAGCCAATGAGTGTAGGAAAGTAGCTAATAGATTAATCTGATTAATCCAGCATAAATACATAGTAATGAATCTATTGCTTTCTCTTCTCTTAAAGATAATAAATGTGAGAATATATAATACAATCACTCCAAGAGTGATTAATAAATCATACTTATTTCGTTTCTTCTTCAAATCTTTAAACGTCATATACTAAACTCCTTTCTAAGTATTAAATATCTGTTTTAGGCGATATTCTTTATTAAAAAAAAAGAAGAGGGCAAGCAGGAGCCCTCTTCTTAATGACCTTAGGCAGAATGCTTGCTATCCTTATTAAGGGCAGCAATCTGACTAAGTTCATACTCATCGTATTTTCTTAAAAACATTCTTGCATGTGGATCTTCAGGAAGAATATCAATGACATCCTCCAATTCACATCCACGTTCTATTGCACTGAGAACCTCACTATATGCATTAGAATCAATAACTCTAAATGCTTTGGCTTTATCTTCATAAGATACAAAGCCATCATCGATATAGTAAGTTTCTCCAGGATACGGATCGAAGACCATGCCTTCGACAAAGTTTCCTTTCTTACAAGCAATCATCATATGATCTTTAATCATACAATAGATGAATGTAGTAAACAGGTCTCTGAGCTTCTCAGATTCCTCATCCCTATTAAATTCCAGCATTAAGTGCTTGATACGGCTTCTTTCAACCTCACTATGTGTGAGTCTATAACCACAAGCACATCCAGCTTCAGTGAGAATAGCGACAATGTCATCATTCTCACCAATACGTCCATAAAGAATATTATTAGTAGCGATCTCAACAGTGCTGAGATTAATGCTCTTCATCTCTGCATACTTCTTAAGTCTAAGAGATGGAGTATCGATGTTTTCACAAAATCTAATAAGATCATAAATGATGGGAGCGATCTTACCAGACTCCTCTTGATTATTCACATATGCCTTAGCTCTATTGCCATAGAATCTAGGCATATAAAACATAGAGCTTTTCATTCTGTTTCTCCTTTCTGTCTAGAATGATAAATACTTCTTTTTCACTCCTACTTTTCATTAGTGCACCTCTTTCATAGATCATCTCATTTCTTTTTGGAATGAATGATTTCATCACCAAGAACCTCGGTGACATAATTATAATATATAATTCTAGATAGAAATATTTACAAAGGATGTGCCAGAGGGTGCGTAACCCTCTGGCTTATCATTGTAGGAAAGGACGAAAAAAGATAAAATGCGGTTTTTGTACAATAGGAGATAAAAATGATTGCAGCGAATTTAATGGATGGAGTTGAATACAGAAATATGGAAAATAAGGAGCAAATAATGAATCCCCGGAACAAAGATCCATTACTTATATATTAGTAATTTTAAATAAAAAAGAAAGTATGGGAAGCCCCATACTTTCTTAATTTTCATATATCAGATCATACTGACATACATAAGTACTTCTTCAGAAGCAATCTCTGAAGTAACCACAATTTTCTTTCCATCAATATCAGGATCTTGGAAATCAATAAACTCAAAATCAGAGCTCAGCAATGCAGCAATAATACCAAGAATTTGTTTTTCGATTTTCTCATTCTTGTATTTATCTTTAATAACTGCATAGAGCTCAGAGCTTTCAAGCTTCATCATTTCCTTCTTATTGACGCTCTTTCTACTTGCAAGACGAATAACCTTAGAAGCAACAATAGCACCTAAAAGATACATACCATTTTCTTCCAAAATCTTACGTGCAGCAAGAATCAGAGTAATGTAATCATCAAGATTAATGCAGTTCAATGCCTGAGAATCTTGGAAATACTTATAGAATAGATTAAACACAAGCATCTTCTGAAGACTGTTAATCTTGATCTGTCCATTCTCTGCAAGTCTTCTCTTAAAGAAACTAATTTCTTCAGGATCAAAAGGACCATATCTCTGTCTAATGAGAGTCATGGATTCTCTACAAGAGGTCTCCATCTGCATCATCAGACTAGAGTCAGCCTTAGTGGTATAACTTTCAAATTTATCGAATTCAGAGTTCATCGCTACTACCCTATAATTTCTATAGGGGCTAGACTATATCATAACCGGCAACATAACTTGCTACGGTTCCACCCACTTCGAACAAGGTATATTTCAAGCTTGTCCTACTCTACTCTCTTCCCTATCTAAAAGGCAGTGTCAATTAGATAAGTGATTTCGATAGTCGTTGAACTTTCTCTGCCGTGCTGTGCCTTTTCCGCTTTACCGTCGTGCTAGGGGTAATTAAAAAGAGTCTTCGCTAGTTTGCCAGGAATAAATTTCGTTTTAAATCAGTCTGGTACTGGATATTGGTCTTACACCAATCTAGTCTTTATAAGTATCCAGCCTATAGTAATATTCCTTATATAGCAAAGATATCATTCTTTCATTGTTTTGCACAGCATGCATGCTTAGCTGCTGATAGCCAATTGTCTATCACTACTTAGAGTTTCCTCATATAGCATCCTTCAAGTTTTTTCAGAGTTTCCTCACATTTACGTATGCATTTCAATGCTCCGTTGTAGTTTGAAGGCTTTATGGTTTCCCAGCAATTCAAGTGGTTTACAACCCAATGTTTCCATTAGGCGGGACTGTACCCTTTTAGGTTAATCCTCATCTCTCTTGCTACTCGAAAGAGCAACAAAAGCGAACTCATATTCGATATTGGTGATCTGATATCCAGTATTTCTCAGAATACTGGAATAATTGTAATGAATAAGATTCTTAGAAAAATCATACTTACAGATGATATTAATAAGAATATTCTGCACACACTGGATAGCATGAGTAGTAGGCGAAATACCTCTAATATCTTGCTTCTCCCAGATAATAGCATTCTGCTTAACAGAACGCATGACATTCGAGTATGCAGTTTCATAAAGCTTGCTATAGATATCGATATAAGGATGATCGATAAGTTTATCATAAATCTCGAAAAGGAAATCAGTAGTATTCTGAACCTTACGAGCATACATGAAATGACATAGCAATGGAATAATCTGGTTCATCTGTACAGATACTTTCATGAGTGCCATAGCATGCTCATTATTGTACTGCAGAGCTGAACTAGTTCTAGATTTATAGTTTAAGTTCAAACTATAGTTATCATTTACCATCTGAGTGGTTAAATACTCGATAGGGCCTTTGACAATATACTTCATAATGTCAAAGAAAAACATATCTTTCGAATAACCCTGTTCAAAATCAATGAGATACTTAATTCTACAATAAGCAGAGAAAAGCATCTTCTCTGTATCATAAAATTTCTCGAAGTAATTTAAATACTGTACAATATGCTCTCTCATAGCAGGTGAGTTATAAGAGCGCTTTGTACTCATAACAAATGCATCCAAATCGGGGTTGGTCTCTGCCCCGAAATATTCGGATACGGAAGTAATAATATAACCCTTAGTATGCTTGAACAGCATATCTTCAGGTGCAGGGATCCAAGTATCTGCATGTTCAAAGGTCTCTGGATCAATAAAAATCATCGGGTCACGCAGAACTTTTTCTTGTTTAGATTCTTTTAAATTGCTCATTTGTCTTGTACCCCCTATTGTTCTACTGCTATAATATACGCTTTATTTTTCGTTTACGTCTTTTTCCGCTTTACTACTCTAATATTTCCTGTAGGCTTATGAGTAACCTTATCAATCGGTGAAATAACTCTAACCGATTTAGTATTTTGCTTACTAAGGATACCATCTCTAGGCCAAGGACCTTGCTGTTTAGCAGTAGTTCTTTGCTTAGAAGCTTGCTTCTCTTTTCTCTTAGCAGCTTCTATCTCAGCACCAAGCCGCTGTCTTTCAGCAACTTTAGAGTCACTGTCAGTTACAGCTTCTACTAAACTTCTCTTAGAGTAAGCTAAGGCATACTGTTTCCAATATGTCTTATTAAATAAACTACGGGATTTCATATGTAAGAAGCAGAAGTATAAGCTTTTTACATATCCAGGAATCTCATAAGGATTCTTTTCTTCAGGTTTCATTTTCAGTGCAAGTTTAGATGCTTTAGATTTAAGATCCTCAACAAATAAACCATTCTTAGAGAAGACATACTCATAGGTATATACAAATGCAGGATCGTTCGAGAAGAACTTAGCTCCATAATTCTTAAGATCATTCTCAGTTTTATTCTCTGCTTTGAGAGGATAAAATTCTACTACCACATCATAGTAGAATCTAGGAACAACCTCAGAGGGAACTTGCATATGAATAAAATACCTATCAGTCTTCTTATCATAGTACATGGTCGTTTTAAATGTACCATTCTCTCTAAGAAGTACAGCACCGTATTTTTGAGTATATAAATCTTTATACATTTCTCGTTGCGAGAAAACTGCAGACTTTTTTCCTAGAGGATTATCGATATATTGCTGAAATGTCATATCCATAGGAAATATACCACCTTTACACGTATACCAATTAATGTTGTGTACAATACAAAGTTAAAGTTTACATTAATTTTGTAAAAAGTTACAAAAAAGAAAGCTGGGTAAAAATATACCCAGCTTAATTCTTTTTAGAAAATTTGTTTAAGAAAATCAACGACTGATCTTTTCAGCATAAGACAGTCAAGATGACTTTCATCAAATTTAGTAATTGGCGTAATGACATTGAGTATCTTATAATACTCTCTTGGAAGAACGTCAACCTCTCCAATCTTTGCTCCTTCCATAACTTCTAAGAAGCTTTCTAAGCTCATATATGAGATAGATTGGAGTCTATCATTAATAAGAGCTTCAGGAATGTACACAGCAGTTTTAGAGATATAAACTGCTTGGGATGGGAATGTCAGTGAGTTATATACCTTCTTAGTAGAAGATACATCAACTTTCTGACACTCATCGATCAGTGCAATGATAGATTTAATACAATCTACCAGGCATGGTTTATCTAGTGGATCTTTGGTCGTGATATCTAGTAGTACGTCTCGTGCATGCATGTCTCTTTGTCCTTTCATATGTAATTTCATGTTTATCTTGAAGGGCCTTAATTGAAGGCTCTTCTATTATTATAATATGTGATTGATTAAATATAAAATAGCAAGAGCTGAGGCTCATTAAGAACCTCAGCTATTATTCTTTATAATCCATCCAATCAGACGTTACAAGATCAGAATGGAAAGGATCAAATCTATGTTTCTTGAATGTGATGGATCCATCAGTATATCTATCATAATGAACAAAATAAAATTCTTTACTCTTTTCATCATAGAGTATATATCTTCCCATACCCCATGACTTACGAGTAACTTTCTTCTTTTCATACTTAGCTACTTTCATAGCAGTATTATAGGAATATAATCTCTCTTCCAATGGGTTCACCTTCTCCATTGATTATTCATTTACTAAAATGTTTTAACCAATCAGAAAATAGGGTATTTCACATAGAATTAAGAGGTGATTATATATGGATAAAGAAAGACATTTAAAAATCGAGCTAATTGACCCTGATAAGCTAGTAGAAGTGAATAATTTACAGGAAGTTAAGAATCCTGTTGCATTTGTGAGAAAGGGTGTTCCCACCTCTGATGGCCTTTGGTCTAATGAAATCTTTGGTATTACACAGTATCAGCGTGCTAATACTTTTGCATATATTGATCTGCATGAAGAATTCATCAATCCTTTAATCTATAAACTCTGGTGCAAGATTGATCCTAATGTCAAACTGTGTGTCCATGGTGTTAAGGATTATAAAATTGATGAGAAAGGTCAGCTTGCTGAAGTTCCTTTCGGAGAAGGAGATAATGGAATTCAGTTCTTGAAAAAGAATATCAAGAATTATAAATTCAGACGTACCGATTCTAATAAGAGAGATATGAATATTGATTTTATTGAGAAATATATTGGTAAGCCTGAATTCTTCATCTCTAAGATGATTGTAATTCCTGCATACTATAGAGATATCAATACTGATCAGGGTAAAGTTACCATTGATCAGGTTAATGAACTTTATAGATCTCTTCTTATCTCTGTAAAGGCTCTTAAAGAATCTGCAGATTATGGTCTTAGCCTTTCTAGTGCTACCCGTGGTCGTATTCAGGAGCTTCTTGTTTCTACATATGACTGGTTTGGTTCTGGTACTACGATTGGTAGAGATGAAGTATCTGGACAGATTCCTGGTAAGTTTGGTGTTCTTAGAAGATCTGTTATCTCTAAGACTACTGACTATGCTTCTCGACTTGTTATTACAGCTCCTCAGTTAAAAGTAGAAGCTGTTGATGATATCGAAGCAGATCTTGATTATTGTGTGTTGCCTCTTTATTCTGCAGTAGCCAATTTCTATCCTTTTGTCATCTTCCATTGCAGAAGAATTCTGGATAATATTTTCTCTGCTAACTCTGTCATTCCTGCTTATAGCAAAAAAGATAAAGAATGGAAGTATTATCATCCCAAGGATTATCAGACAGAATTCTCCGATGAAAGATTGAGAAGAGAAATTGATAGATTTAAGACTGGTTATTCTGATAGATTTGTTGCTATCAAGGTTCCTACTATCGAAGGGCCTGAAGTAACTCTTAGATTTAAAGGCTATAATGTGGAGCAGAAAGAATATGATGCAAATCCTAAGACTCCCATTATGGAAAGAGATTTCACTTGGTGCGACTTATTCTATATTGCGGCTACCGAAGCAGTCAAAGATAAATGCGTACTGGTAGTCCGCTATCCGATTGATTCGTACTTCAATCAATTCCCTGTAAAAGTTAAGTTGTCTAGTACTGTTGATACTGAACCGATGATTCTTAATATCATTGATAGTAAGTATTATCCCAAGTATCCTAAGATTAGACAATCTGACATTGGTACTGATACTTCTAATAAGTTTATCGATACCTTGAATATTTCCAACCTATTCCTTAACGGAATCGGCGGTAAAATGACACCATCAAATTGCTGCCGTTAAACTCCTTTAATTGCTGGAAACTCCTTAGAGACTTATAGACTACAACGCAATCTGTAAAGATAATCGTGAATGTTTGAAAACTATAAGGATTGGACAATCAGCAGCCAAGATTACGTAAAATAAAAAAAAAGAATCCACCGTTTTTGGATTCTTAAAAACTCCTATTGGAGTTTTTGATGCTGGCCTTTTAGCCCATTGCCTGGCGCTTACCAAACGTTTTAATGGGCCCCTCTCATTTCGACTACACGGAAATTCGTAGCCTACAAGTTTCTACTTAGCCAGAAGCTGCACTTTATCATGTTCTCCATCATACACGGCATGCCTATAATGTAAGTGGTATGAAATGCTTGCTGTATGGTTATTGCAGGTTTCGCCATACTATCAGAGAGGTTATTTAAGGCGAGTAAGACATGAGTTGGTAAGTCTAATATTTCTCACTAGCTCATAAATATAGTATCTAATCATCCTAAATAAGTTTTACGTAATAAGGTTCATCGACTATCGAAAAGCTGCACTTGCAGAACTGAGTAGAGTAGGGTTTATAATCCGAAATGGGGAGCACTAATAAAGATTAGTGAAGATATAGTCAAACTTTATATGAAAATATAAATAGACAACTTGGACTATGATGGTGACCAAGTAACTGTAAAAGGTGTATATAGTGATGAGGCTAATGCCGAGCTCATGAAGATTATTGATTCTAGACGTAATCTTCTTGGTCTTGATGGCAGAGCTGTTAGAACTTCTGAGAAGGAAGCTATTCAAGCTATGTATTCTCTTACAAGAGTACTTGATGAAGATAAGGATAAAATTACAGATCCTATTTTCTAAAAAAAAAAATAAAGAGAGGGAATTATTCCCTCTCTTTAAATCTTATTTCCATCCATGAGAAGTCAGATATTCATCTGTAAGCTCCTCAGGATATGCATGCCTGAGAAAATAGAATGGAGTACATCTATTGAATTCGCTATTTCCTTCAATAGCTGTATTTGCATCAGAGTTGAAAGACAATTCTGCAATACTATCAGATTCAATATCTCTGACAGCTTTCCAGATTTCTCCTGTGAGAATATTTACTACAAAATCATCTTTCTTTACATTGAGCCTCTTTGCAAAATAATCATTGGAGATAAATTGATTATCATCAAATGTGGCACATTCACAAAGAGGAATCTTATTAAGAGTAAACATCAGCTCTAAATAAGATAATTCTCCGATATATTTATACTCTTCTAGTTTCTCTTTTCCTAAAAAGTCTTCTGCTTCATAATCTGCCATACAGACAATGCAAACAATATTAGGATTGTTTCCAATTACCTTTTTCCATTTATCAATAGCCTCAAATGCTTCTTGAATAGTATCGATATATTCATAATTATCGATACCATAAGGAATTAAAGGCGCATAAGGATTCAGAGATTTGATATATACTTTCATTTAATTAATTCTTTATTTCCTTTCTTTGCATATTCTTTTCTAGTAGCAGTGGAAAGTGTTTCATAGTGAGTGACATAGGTATCTTTAAATTCATCAAGAGTAATATCACCATTGACAAATTTATAAACGCCCTCTGGTTCAGCCTGAAGGAAAGATAGACCAGCATCAATATGAGTTTTAGATGCTTCATCGCTAGAAAACTTTTCTTTCTTATCAATAACTCTATAGATACTTACTTTAACTTCATAAGTACCATCGGGATTCTTTTTAGGAAAGATAGTTCTAGTACTATCGCCATCAGTTCCTTTAATCTTGAGTCTTCCTCCATGCTGTTGCATTAATTCATCAGGAACGATACTAAATGCAAATTTAGTAGAACCATTATTGGGATAATGAATGAAAAATCCAGGATATCCTGCTGCATTAACTTCATTCATTTCGAATTCTTTAGCAATAGAAACAGATTCAATATTTCCAGTACTATCAAATTTGACTTCAAGCTCACCCACTTTCTCGAAATTAGAACTTTCATTAATATGAATAATCATAATACAAATACTCCTTTTAAAATAATATAGATAGGAAGATTCTTCCTATCTATATTTAT
>ERZ1026856.1706-NODE-1706-length-10671-cov-6.778071_pt1 | contig 10671 bp, 8 predicted proteins | sample MGYA00380158_ERZ1026856 | MGnify/ENA primary metagenome ERZ1026856 (study PRJEB33269, sample SAMEA4719794) | human gut metagenome | biome: human-associated habitat; feature: organic feature; material: feces | place: Cameroon | collected 2013-10 ... | reverse complement strand
TCGCCTTTGTTATGCCATGCTCCTGGCACCAGGCATCCACTTTCATATCAGAGGGGCGGTTTTGACAATCCCTGATCTGGTCGGCCCACTGTTGTAGGCGTATCTGTTCTGCAACTAAACTGGTTTGAGTGTTCATAGTCTGACCTCCTGACGCTGGTCCAAAAAGTTCAGTACTGAACTTTTTGGACTGTGTATAGTGTAAGACTATTATTGCAGATGAAAGCGGATGGAAAAAGGTACTTGCTATGGTGCGTTTACGTTTGTTATTTTTTCATTCCGCGAATAATTCAGATTATATTTCAAAAAATCAATGACTCGATACGACTATTCTCTGCTTTTCCGTCGAAATAAGTTCTGCTCTCCTGGATTTTTTTCAAATCCTCCACTCCGTATACAAGCGAACGGTCATAGCAGGGAACCAACGGTGCCTCAAACATTAGATGATTATGCAAAATTTCTTCCAACTCTCTACGAATCAATTGGTAAGAGTTCTCCTCATATCGATTATCCAATTCAAAAGGATCATCCTCCAAATCAAACAGCATCCCTCCCTGTGCTGACAAGATCAGCTTATGTCTGAAAGTTCTAATCATATATTCTGGCTTACCGTATGCAGTTTGCTGCGAAAAAACATACTCATTCCCTTTTAAATCTTTCAAATTTTTACCAGGAATTGACGGCAGTAAACCGATTTGACACTGTTGCAATATTGTAGCAAACAAGTCCACATGACTGCATAGTCCTCTTTCCAACTGACCGCCCCGCTCACCTGCATATTTTACCAATAGAGGTATACGCATCACCGGGTCATACATGTGGTTGCATTTAAGTACCATGTGATGAAATCCCATGTAGTCCCCATGGTCAGCAGTAAAGACAATCATTGTATCCTCATAGATTCCTTTGCTCTGCAGCATTTCAACCATACGACCAATCCAAAAATCAATTTGTGTGATCGAAGCATAATAGGATGCTAAAATTTGCTTTTGAATCACTTCTGTCAAACGAGCATTATCAAAATACCCATGATTCCTTCTATAGTCAACCTCTGGTACACACTCTGTCCATCCTGGCAGTAAAGACAAACTTGCAGGATCATATTTTTGTCTCCATTCAGTCGGCGCATCAAATGGATGATGGGGTTTAATGAAGCTTACCATCAAAAAGTGGTCTTCTTCTCCCCATTCTTTGATTTGTCGCAAAGCATTTTCGCCAATCCAGGAAGTGGAATCCTTATTTTCCGGTAAAATTTCCGGTCTATTTCCGAAACTCTCCCAATACCCTGCCGGTGCTCTATCGCGCCACTCACTACATTGATCCATCATATCGATGACATCGCAAAGTCCTTGTTCCCGCAAAAACTGATGATAATCATCCTCATACCTTCCATCACCACACTGCTCAGCCAACAAACATCTGTCAAATCCCATTTCCTGCCTTGGCGGATTGCAATGCAATTTTCCCACAGCACCGGTTAGGTATCCCTTTTCACGCATCAGTTTAGGCAGCGTCGGCAGATCTGCCGGAATACTGGTACAATTGTCTATGCATCTGTGCTGATACGCATAAAGTCCTGTCATCATACTATATCGTGATGGCGTGCAAACCGGAAAGGTACAAAAGGCATTTCCATAAGTCACACCATCCCTCGCCAAATGTTCCAGGGAAGGTGTATGTACCTCCTGATTTCCGTATGGACTGATACAATCAGCCCTCAGTTCATCTGCAATAATATAAAGAATATGTTTGGGTTTTCGACACATTTTCTATCCTCCTGCTGTACAGACAAGTTTCACTACATTTTTACTGCACCTGAAATACCGTTGGTAAACTGTTTCTGCGTCATCCCGAAAAACGCAATCACCGGAACCGTAGTCATAATAGAAGCCGCCATCAATGCTCCCCATTCTACACCGTTTTCGCCAATAAAGGTATACAGGCCAACCATAAGTGTATACATTTCCTGTGAGACCGTAAATGTTAAAGAATACAAAAACTCTTGCCACACATTTAATGCCGTATAGATGACTGCTGCCAAAATTGCTGGCTTGGATAATGGAAAAAGAATAAAGAAAAGTGTCTGCAGTTTTGAACATCCATCCACTCTCGCAGCCTCATCAATCTCCCTTGGCACCGTTTCAAAGAAACCATACATTAACCAAATTGAAAGAGGAAGTCTACTGATCGCATTAGTAAGAATCAACGCCCAAAGGGTATCAATCAATCCCAGCATAACCCAGAATTTATATAAAGGGATTAAAATAACCGATCCCGGAAACAGCTGGGTTACAACAATTGCCAACAACATTCCTTTTTTCCCCTTCAAATAATAGCGGCTAAAACCAAACGCTGCAAACGCAGAAATAAACACATTAATTGCTGTTGCTACTACTGTAACAAAAAGTGTATTTCCAAAATAGCGGATAAATCTGATATCTTGAAAGATCATTTTATAATTGTCCAAAGAAAATATCTTCGGCAATATGCTGATTGGAGTCGAAAACATTTCTCTGGCTTCTTTAAACGAAGTGAGAAAAATCCATACAATCGGAAAAAAGGAAATCAACGCCAATGCTGCAACGAAAAGAACATAGATGTAATCTCCTATCTTTTTTTTCACTTTATAACTCATCCGCCTGTCCTCCTTTCTTTTTGACAAGCAAGTACACACTCGCCAAAACAATCACACACATAAACAAAACAATAGATGGTACTACAGCATCATGCATTCTAAAATAGGTAAATGCTGTATTATAAATATAAAGTGGCAGCGTCTCCGTTTTTCTAGAAGGACCTCCACCCGTCAGTGCAAAAAGATTCTCATAGGCATTGAGTGTCCATATCGTTCCCAATGTCAGTGACATGCTGATAATTGGTACAATCTGTGGAATTGTAATATGAATAAAACGCTGTCGTCTATTCGCCCCATCAATCTCAGCTGCCTCATATAAGTCAGTAGGAACGCCTTCCAATCCCGCATATAACATCATCAGATAATAGGGCGACCCTTTCCAAGCGCTTACAATAATCGCTGCTAACATTGCCGTGCGCGGAACCGTAAGCCAGGAAACGTTTTCTTGGATGATTCCCAGATTACGCAAAAGTAAATTTAACACACCAAAATCCGTATTATATATCCACTTCCAGGCTAGTGTTGCCACAATGCTCGGAATTGCCCACGGGAAAATAAAAATAGGTCTGAAAAACGAAATACCTTTCACCTTATGGCTACATAACAATGCCAGAAAAAAGCCAATCAAAAACTGTGAGATTGTAACACATACCGTCCAAATTACTGTGTTTTTTACTGCTATGAAAAATGCTGGATCTTTGAGAACTTTTATGTAATTCTGAAATCCGACAAATTGTATCGTTTTTTCGTCCGTGAAGCTTGTTATAAGATTACTAACAAAGGTAACTGCAAAAAAACATACAATAAGGAGCATAGCTGGCATCACCAGCAGATAACCCACATTTTCCTCCTTTTTCCGTTTTTTTATCTTTTTTTCTATCATTATTTTAGTATCCTCTCTTTATCGCAGAACCATCTTGTCGTTTGAAGAGAAAAGAGTGTCCTGCTGTCATCCAGCAGGACATCTTCACTCTCACCTATAATACCAACTTACTGTAATCCCATAAGTTCCAAAATTTCTTCTTGGGCTGCATCCATTCCCTTATTAACATCTTCTGTACCTAGAATGATATTCTGGAAATGACTCTGAATGATCATTGCTGTTTCCGGAGTTGTAGGCGCTGTAGGAATAGGCACCTTACTGTACGGCAGTACATCTGCATATAACTTAGTTTCCGGATTGGCTAATATATCCTCATTTGCCTCTAGCACTGCCGGCATAGCGTTTGTAAATAACACGATATTTTCCGGTTGATACAAATACTCCAGAACTTTAAAACAATCCTCCGGATTTTGAGCCTTCTGTGAAACAGCCAATGTCCAACCTCCCAAAGAGGAACCGATTGTTTTTTCCTTTAAGAGCGCTATTCCAACCTCAAATTCAGGATTCTTATTCTTGATATTCTGGTATCCTGCCATATTGCTCTGCACCATCCCAATAGTTCCAGCCAAAAACATTTCCGTTACCAGATTTGCATCTGTTACCGTAACACTATCCTGCGGACATGCTCCCATGTCTTCCAGTTCTTTTATAAGCGATACTGCTTTTTTCATTCCATCACTGTTGACATTCGGCTTTCCATCCTCTGTAAAAATATCATCACCCGTCTGAATCGCAAAGGTAGCCAATGCTTCATGCAGTAAACTCCATGTACTGCCACCTGCATATCCAAAACCAAATTTATCTGTAGTCCCATCATTATTGATATCCTGTGTCAGAAGACGTGCAGCCTCTCGAAATTCCTCCCAGGTCACTTCTTCACCTAATGTCATACCTGCCTTACTCAGCTCTGTTTTGTTATACAGAAGTGCTCTTGTACCGGTATCTCTTGGCAGTCCATAATATTTTCCATTCAGCATAGCATTGCCCCAAAGACCCGGTGCGAAATCATCCTTGCTCAGTCTTGTGGAGTTTTCCAGATACTCTCCTATATCCACCAGATAACCCTTGTCGGCAAAACTTCCAAGAGTCGTTCCATTTACCCCGATGATATCAGGTCCTGTCTTAGAAGAAAGTGCAGTATTACACTTATCATCATAAGCCGAAAATGGAAGCCTCACGAATTCAATCTCGATACCTGTTTCTTCTTTAATCTGATTAAACAGAGCTTGCTGCTTTGCAAGTGTCTCTTCCGACTCATTGTTGTCTACTTGCCAGAACACAATCTTTGATGTACCTGTGTCTGCCACTGTTTCAGATCCCTTCGTGTTTCCATTAGAAACGGAACCACAACCCGTCATTGCGAGTACCACTGTGAGTAATAACGCAATCTTTTTTAACATGCGTGTGCCCTTTTTCATTTGTAACCCTCCTTATTTTTGATATTTTCATTATGCGCGAACTATCCTTCTGCAACAAGCACTCTTTTCTTTGAAAAAGTTTACTTTTTTTTGAAGATACTAAAATATATTTTCTTTGTATTCCATTTGTTTTATAATATTGTCATAAATCTATCTTATTTCAAAAAAATAAGGAGTATATTCATGTCTCTCTACAAAGTAATCATCGCCGATGATGAGCAGCCCATCCGCCAAGGTCTTTCCAGTTTTTCATGGGAAACCTATGGTTTCCAGCTGGTGTCTGCTGCTGCAGATGGACAAGCTGCCCTCCAGGCAATTCGACATCATAAAGCGGATATTCTTCTGTCTGATATCCGCATGCCTCTGCTTGACGGTCTGCACCTTGCCAAAATCGTGTACGATCAGCAGCTACCAACTAAAGTAATCTTATTGACCGGATTTCAAGACTTTGAATATGCACAACAAGCAATCCGTTATGATGTTTTTCAACTTCTCACAAAACCATTGGTTCCCGAAGATCTGGCAGATTGTCTCTTTCGGGCACGCACTCAACTGGATAAAGTTCGTAAACAGGATGAGACCGAACTTCAAAAGGAAAAGCAATACAATATCACAGACTATATTGCCACCTGTTCCTTGTTACGGCGCTATCTTCTAGGAATTTCAGTCACTCCCGAGGAATCTGCTTTGCTTCAATGCAAAACGGCCTCTTTTCAGATGCGGTTTTGTATGTTATGCGCCATCAGTCCACTTACAGATTGCAAATTACAAAATGCCGCGTTCCAGCAGAACAATTCTCTATTTCAAGAATATCGATTCACTATAGGTAAACATTGCATATCTGTTCTTTTTACAACGGAAGAGAATCAAAAAAAAGTTGAACAAATTTTTGTATCACGCATATCACTCCCCTGTTGTATGGGAAATTGGGTGAATACCCCACAAGAACTGGCTGACTCATACCATCAGGCACTTTCTATTTCTGCTGCCGAACATAAAATCTACCGCTGGGACACCAACCAGCAAATTGTCCAGTCAAATCTTTTACCGAAACAAAAAATGGCTGCTTTTTCCCATTTTTTGTTTGAAAAACAATCCGTCACGCTCACGCAGATAGACTCTCAACTTGACCTTTTTCTGGAAGAACTCTCTCCTTTTCTGGAATATGGTCTGACCGCCTATCGGCAAGTGCTGTTGGCCTTCTCTGCCGAACTGCAGGCTCAACTTAGCCGCTTCAATGACAATGACGGAGAACTGCTGTCTGCTGTCAATCAGGCACATATTATGATTGAAAATGGTTCCAGCGCCATTGCATTAAACCGAGCCATCAGAGTCATGGTACACCACATTTTTAATGCCGAAAGAAGCACCGCGGGTGACCCCAACCGAGTTCTCATTGAAAAAGCCATGCATTATGTACGCCAACACTACGACCAACCGCTCTCTCTGGAAAGTGTCGCTGATTATGTACATATTTCCCCTAGCTATTTGAGTGTCCTATTCAAAAAATATGCCCAGATCAACTTCAGTAAATTTCTGCGCAACTGCCGAATAGCACAGGCAAAAGAACGCCTGGTTACAACTCATGATAAAGTATATGAAATTGCTACTCAGGTAGGTTATCCAAACAGCAAATACTTTATTGATTTGTTTAAAGAGACAACCGGTATCTCACCCCACGAATATCGTATCCTTTACGGAAACGGAGGCCACTTTTCATGAAACACAAGCTACCTATCCTTTCTCTGCGAAATAAGCTGCTGACAATCATTATTCTGTTCACATTCCTGTGGACAGTTTCTCTTTATGCATTATTTTCAACTATCCTACATCGCTATGAAACCAATTATACCATGCAGAAAGAGCAAATTATATTTAACGGAATGGAAACGCGCCTCTCAGATTTTCAAATGCTCTTAGACTCTTCCATTAACGACATCATGCAAAGTGAAGCACTGCATTCCTTTATAAATACTCAAACTTCCACAAACGAAGAATTCGTCCGTAAGGCCTTTGGGCAGATTATTCTGGATATGCCTGAAATCGACAAGATCATTTTAATTGGTGAAAATTCTTCCTTTATTTTTTCACTGGCTGAACGCATGGAAATATCTTTTCGTTCTGTCGATCTTGAAAACATTTTGTATAATTCCTATGGAGAGGATATTCATTATGACAATATCAATTATATTGCCAATCTCTCCACTGCCAATGCCTACAGTCTGGAAAGTGACATGATTGTTTCCCTGCTACAGGAGCATTTCACCTATCTGAAACGTTTTCCCTCACAAAACTGGTACAATGCTTCACTCCTCATCGTTTTAAAGGATGATTTTGCTCAGAATATTGCAGGTACTTTTCACCAGGAGTACGCAAAAGTTTTGGAACACAGTGAACCACTTCTCTATCTCAAAAAGTTACAGTCGAGCGTTCTTCCCGTTTTTCCAGCAATATCCATACTGCCGCATTTCCGTCTGCTATTCTCGTCAATCAGTCTTCTGACGCTCCTTGTGGCTGTATTGACATTCAGATTGATTCGTCATCCCGCTCTTGATCAGCTACATACCTTGACACATGTCGCTGCCGCTGAATCATCGCAACAATCTGATATTCTGGAGGCTATCGAAAACATCTCGGACAGAACGGTTAAATCTGAATTTTTACAAACCTTTTTATTATGCTGCTTTCTGCCCGCGATTTTCTATTTTCTACTCACCTTCGTCTCCTTTGGCGCTTTTTCCACACCTGTTCGATCGCTTTCACAGGAAACCTTGCTAAGTGATATTTCCACCTTCAACGTTTCCTATGCGCGCATTTCCTCTCGTATATCAGCTGCTTCAAATTCTGCTTCCACACGGCTTTTATTTGAAAAGAGCGAAGATGCACTATCTTATGATGAATATTTTGACGCAAGCCGCATCTATCTGGAAATACGATCCAGATTTCAGGAACTGGAGAACATCAGTTTTTACACAGCTGATCTAAAACCACTTTATACCGGCATCTATTTTGATGCACCAAAACTTTCCTTGGTTTCTGACCAGTTTACTCAAAAACTAAAAGAATCAAACTCGCAGATCATCCCTCTTGAAATTAATACACTCTCTGGTGGTGGGTTTCGTATCCTGTTCGGTATGCCCATTACCACTGCACTTGATGACAAAGCTTTAGGATATATCACTTTTTCTATTTCTACTCACAATGATATCTCCTGTGACACCAGTCCCCTGTTTCTGGCACATACGAATCTTTTAACCTGCTCCGAGAATCAAATTACATTCTCGCTACCTAATACATTTTCTCGAAGCATCTCCCGTACGGGTGAATTAAAAGAGGTAGGTTTGCAGAGTTCAAATGATGCTTCTCCTATGCAAGCTGTTTTTACCCCTATCTCCAACTTCTGGATAGGGTATTTTCCCCTGCCAAAAAATACAGATTTTTTCCAGTTTTTTAAATGCTTTTTTATTGGAACTGCTATCCTGCTCTGTCTAATCGATCTGCTATTTGCATTCATGAGTATACATTTTTTCTTCAATCTTCCACTGCAAAAAACATATCTGCAGGCTAAAAACATGTATAAAAAACAGTATACCCACCAGGATTCTCCCAGTCAGAATGAATTTTCAACATTGTTGGATTATTTTCAGTATCTCTTGGGAAAAATCCAGCATCTTTCTGATGAAAACTTAAAAAATCAATTACATCAAAAAGAACTTGAATACGCCGAAAAAGATGCCCGGCTCAACGCGCTGATTCAACAAATTAATCCTCATTTTCTCTATAACACATTGGAAATCATTAAATGGAATGCATATGAACTGGGCGCACAGGATATCGTGGAAACAACAATTGCACTTTCTAAGCTCTACCAACACAATATCATAAAGGGAGACCCTTTCGTACCACTCAGCAACGAAATCGAAATCCTTCAGAATTATATTTTCATACAACAAAAGCGGTTTCCGGAAGTTTTCGATTTTTTCTGCAAAATTTCAGAGGATGTTCGTCAGATTCCAATTCCCCGACTGATTCTGCAGCCTCTTGTAGAAAACAGCATTGAACACGGCTTTTATGATCTGCTCTATCCAGGAAAAATAGAAATTGAAGCTTGTCGCCACGGAGATTTCTTACAGCTGTCTGTACGTGATAATGGAAAAGGTATTTCTCCTAACAGGATGGCTAGTCTGAAAGCCGCTTTGGCATGCCCTGAATCTGCCTCTTCTTCCGGTCAATATGTGGCACTATGCAATATCTCGCAAAGACTACATCTTTATTATAACGGTCAGGCATCCATTGAATTATCATGTCCGGAGCAAGGTACTTCCGTTTTAATCCTTTTTCCCTTATCACCCACCGTTCATCGACCTGAATACACTGAATAATCACTGTTTCAAGGATCATGCAAGGGGCTGTCATATTTTCTGATGTAATAATGCAGAATAGCCACACAACTCAAGTTTTTCTTCTCTGCCTTGATAAGATGTATCTTAAAGGTTGGAATGTAATTGCAATCTATACAGTAGTGTAAAAATGCTCTTACAGACCGTAAATATGAATTGATGGTAATATCCATTCGCTTCTGTATGCTCTCTGAGCCGCAGAATATAATCATCAATAGTATCACTCGTAATGGAAGATAAAGATTGCATATTCCGAAAGAACTGCGCATCTGTTCCAGAGGAACGGAGCGCCATTCCGCTTCAAACTGAGCAAAGCTCAGCAGGTTTATTAGTTACCGTTGTTTACTCTACGATCCCTGCCAGGAAATTCAAGACGATATGCCTTGAATGTCATTCGGCTTAAGCAGGCATCTGCATAGGTGGAATCTCCAAAAAGTTGATACCATCCGGATGCTGAAATCTGTGAGATAATAATAGTTGCCTTGCGGCAATTTCTGGACTCGATGATTTCAAACAGGTCGCGGCATTTTTCGATATCCAGATTCATTAAGCCGAAATCATCTATCACCATGAGATCATAAGCGGCCATTTCGTTCGAATACTCGAAGTAATTACCTTCCTGCCTGGCATGGTCTGATTCCTTTAAAAGAGTGTTCGCACGTATATATTTAACAGAATGATTCTGATGCATTGCTGTGATACATAAGGCGCAGGCAATGTGCGTTTTCCCAACACCGACCCCTCCGGTCATCAGTAGGTTATTCGGCTCATCAATCCAATCACACTTGGCCAGAAGTTCTATGACGTGTGTATTCAGCTGACGTTCTGGATCATAGATTGAACTGTCAATATCCACTGCAGGATATTTCAGGGTGCAAATTTCGCCCCATCGGTGCATGGATTTTACTTGAACCGGTGTGATCATATTGCTTCATCGGTGTGTTGGCACGGTTCATCAGTTTAAAAGCTACTGTGGTATAGTTTTCTCGTAGTAAAAATATTTACGAGAAAGGAGCATACAATTATGCAAAACTATGCTACAATCCTCGGCATCATAGATATGCGTCAGCGTGGCATATCCTATGATGATTGCCGCAGCCGGTATCATATTGGTTGCAGCACAATTTCTTTGATCATGAGCCGTTTTAATTCCTGCGGTAAAGATCTCGACACGCTAAGACAAATGCCGGCAGATGAAGTGAAGCAATTATTCTTCCCACCGTAAGCGTCAAATCCTGCGCCTTGGCTAATTAGTCTTTTTATGCCACACTCTAAATGACACAAAAAAACTATTAGTTTTTTAGAGGAGGCTAAAGTGCATGGATCAATTAACTCACA
>ERZ1026856.1705-NODE-1705-length-10675-cov-6.192938_pt1 | contig 10675 bp, 7 predicted proteins | sample MGYA00380158_ERZ1026856 | MGnify/ENA primary metagenome ERZ1026856 (study PRJEB33269, sample SAMEA4719794) | human gut metagenome | biome: human-associated habitat; feature: organic feature; material: feces | place: Cameroon | collected 2013-10 ... | reverse complement strand
TGGAGCTGCACGCAGAGGTCGGTTGCATTGCCCTTCCCCAGGATATGGACGGAGCGCGCCTCGTCGAGGGCGGCGATCAGACGCTCCTGCACCGGACGGTACGTCGCGGAGGACAGGGTGTTGACCGCCTCCGTCTCACGGAAAATCGTCTCGAAATCCGGGCCGATCGTCGGGAGCGGCCAGGCAATGATCGTGAAGGAGCGCTCTTCCTCGAGCACGAATTCATGTACGAGCAGCTGGACGCTGTTCTGGTAGTGTCCGTAAACCTCAGACTGATGCGTCGTGAAGCGAAGCCGCGCGGGCTCCTCCACCGGCTCGAACGCCGGCGCGCCGAAGCTTTCCATCACGACTGGACCCGCGTAGCGGCCGATCTCGTCCCCGTAGGAACGGAAAATCCGGCGCTGCTCCTCGAGCATGCGGGCGCAGATGCGGTCGCCCATCACGAGGGCGAGGTCGTAGCTGTGGTCGAAATCCATCTGCGGGTTCGGGCTCTCGAAGAGCTGGCGGCTCCGGCCCGGGGTGCGCGTCAGGAAATGCTGCGGGCGCAGCGGGATCGTGAAATCGAAGCCATCCTCCGCGAAGAGTGCCGCGGTGCGCTTCACCACGCGCTCGAAGCCCGCCGGGTAGCTGAACTCAACGACCGATTTCTTCTCGTACGGCTTGCCCTGGATGCGGAAGCCGTCCTTAAATCCCTGGTACCAGGTCCGCGCCATGCGGTCAATGCGGTCGTCGGGCAGCTTCGCGATAAATTCCGCCGTCCGAAGGGCGGTGTCCGAAACGTAGTAGCCGATGCGGCAGATGTCGGCCGGATCGAGGAAGTCGTAGTCGAGGATCAGCTGACGCGCGTACGAGCGCGCCGGGATGTACATCGCATCCATCTTCCGACGCAGGAAATCCTCGGAATAATCGTGGGCGTAGCTGTAGAGGACGTCACGGAGCTGCTTCGTATCTACTTGTTCCTTATCCTCGTACGCCGAGGTAAACATGCAGTAGACCTGCACGAAGGTCTCGAGCACGCAGACGATGTCCTCGAGGTCCTGCTGGTAAGCCGACAGAATCAGCCCCTGCAGCTCCATGTACAGTGCCGAGAGCTCGGCCCCGATCGGTCCCAGCTTCGCCACCACCACGCGCGGATTCAGGTAGGAATCCTCGTAGTGCTCCGCTGCTTCTGCGTAGAGCGCCGCATTCCAGCGCTGAAGCTCCGGCAGTGGCAGCTCACTCTCTGTGCGCGCCTTCATGAACGCGTCCAGTAATAAAATAAATTCTGCGGCTACCGTGAAGTATGCCTGGAAAGGCGCGCTCAGCGCATGCTCTTCCGGGATCTCACGGATCCGCTCAATCACATCATCATATCTTTCCATGGTGTTTCTTTCTATTTAAAAATTCAGGCCGAGGGCGAGGAGAATGATCCAGACCAGGAGGACGCAGGTGGCGAGGATGCCGCCGATGCGGACCGGGAGGTAGTTTTTCTCGCTGTCGTGGAGGGCGAGGATCAGGAAGTAGATTGAGAAGATCGCCATCACGATGGAGCTGAAGCCGAGCGCGCCCAGGAGCATCGGTCCCTGGCCCTGGAAGTGCACGGACAGCGCGAGGGTCGCGAGCAGGAGTCCGAGCGCCAGCAGCATCGTCAGGATGCACGGCCCGGTACCACGCGCGATTTTCTTCTTAATGTAATTATATCTTTTCTTTTTGGCCATAATTTATCGTTTCTTCTTCGGGTGTTTCAGGAAGTAGCGGCGGATGCGTTCGTGCTGGACGATGTGGAAGGCGATGTAGCCGAGGGTGCCGCCGAGGGTGTTCAGGATGATGTCGTCGACGTCGCAGCTTCCGGCGCGGAAAATCAGCTGGATCATCTCGATTGCGTAGCTGAGGAGATAGGTGCAGATCACCGCGTCGTACCAGTGCTTGCGGCAGCGCGAGCTGATCACGCCGAGGATGAAGCCAAACGGCATAAATCCGAGGATGTTCCCGTACAGGTTCAGGAACACGCCTCGGAATCCGATTTGCGACGCATAAAAAAGATACCGTTTGATTTCCACAAACGGCTTCAGATTATAGGTATAGTTTTCCTTCACGCCGAGGCCCCGCTCCGCCATGTCCGCGAAGAACATGAGGTAGAACAGCGCGCCCAGGTAAAGGACGAAAAGAACCCAGCCCAGCCGCTGGTTTCTCGTGCTGTGCTTCGCCATCCTTTTAGAAGGTGATGTCGTTCTTCCGCTTCAGAAGCAGCGCACCATTCACGATCGACAGGATGCCGACGATGAGGCCGGACACCAGGATGATCACACCGAGCGCGATCGAACCCGCACCCGTATTTCGCATCGTTTTATATACTTTTTCCATATTATCTCCGATAAATATTACTTTAGTGAACATCAACATCTTAGCATAATGGAAAAATGATAGCAAGTTTAGTATAATGAGGGCTCAGACAGGAGAGGATATATATGGAAGCAGAATTACTGAAAGAACTGGATGATGAAACCTGGGATGCGGTCAGTGCGTTAGTGTCTCTGTGCAATGCAGTCGACCACACCTCGTATGACACAGATCTGGACGGTGACTTCTACTACATCATCCGAAATGATGACCCGGAGGAGAGCGGCGTCGAGGAGGAACTGTTCGCGGTGCTCTCCGGCTATCTCCTCGGCGAGACCATCGACGGGAAGCAGGTGCTGGAGATCGAGGCCTTCACGCACCCGCAGATGCGTCAGATCGGCATGTTCCGCATGTGCTACCAGAGCCTGCTCGACGACTTCCGCGGCTACCGCATCCGCTTCATGATCAAGCGTCCGATCTCTGGGGAGGATGAGGCAACGCCGTTCGTCGCGCCGGACACCTACGAGACGCTGCGTGCGCTCGGGGCGACGCATCAGTACGATGAGCTGTTCATGGTGAAGGAGCTCCCGCGCCCGATCGCTGATCCGGGCGACAGCTTATGTAATTCCTATGGCGAAGTGCACCTCACCCCTTTCAGCGCTGACACGATCTACCTCTACGGCCTCCTCGTCTATGATAAATTTCTCGGAAAGGGGCATGGCCGCGCCCTGATGGAAGCCGTCGAAACGGCACCTGCCGACGGCCCATATACGAAAGTACTTCTCCAGGTCGCCAGCAATAACACGATTGCTGTGAATCTTTACGACAGCCTCGGCTATCAGGAAACGGAACGCGTACTCTACTTCCTCAATAAAGAATAATCGCACGAAGACCCCGGCTAAAAAGCCGGGGTCTTCCTTTATTCATGATGAAATTCCAGTTTGAAAGTCGATCACTTCACCTTCAGCTTGTCGAGTCCCCAGATATCCTTCACGTACTCTTCGATGGTACGGTCGGAGGAGAACTTGCCGGCGTTTGCGGTGTTGAGGATCGCGGCTCTCGCCCACCATGCCTCGTCCTGGTACTTCGCTACGGCACGCTCCTGTGCGTCGTGGTAGGCATCGAAGTCCTTCAGGATGAAGTAACGGTCTGCGACGTCGGACTCCTGCGTGTTCAGAAGTGAGTTGTAGAGCGGGCGGAACAGCTCCGGGTTCTCCGGGCTGTAGAAGCCGTTTACGAGCTGCATCAGCACGCGGCGGATCTTCTGGTTGTTGTTGAAGATCTCCATCGGTACATACTGACGATTGTGCTCGAGTTCGATGACCTCCTCTGCGGACATACCGAAGATGAAGGCGTGCTCATCGCCGACTTCCTTTACGATCTCGACGTTCGCACCATCCATGGTTCCGAGTGTCAGGGCACCGTTCAGCATGAGCTTCATGTTGGAGGTTCCGGATGCTTCCTTGGACGCGGTCGAAATCTGCTCGGAGATATCGGCTGCCGGGATGATGATCTCGGCGTTCGATACGCGGTAATCCTCGATGAAGACCACCTTGATCTTACCGTGGATGGACTCATCGTTGTTGATGACGTTCGCCACGTTGTTGATCAGCTTGATGGTGAGCTTCGCGGTCTTATAGCCCGCTGCTGCCTTCGCACCGAAGATGTATACATGCGGATAGAAGTCCATATCCGGATGATCCTTCAGCTCGTTGTACATGTACATCACGTGCAGGATGTTCATCAGCTGACGCTTGTACTCGTGCAGTCTCTTAACCATGACATCGAAGATTGCATCGGTCGATACCTGGATGCCGTTATGCTCGAGGATGTACTTCGCGAGGCGCTCCTTGTTGTGGCGCTTGATCGCCATAAACTCGGCCTGGCACTTCTCATCGTCAGCATAAACTTCGAGCTTCTTGATCTTCGAAAGGTCTGTGATCCAGCCATCGCCGATCTTGTCGCTTACCCAGGCCGCCAGCTCAGGGTTGGCATGTACCATCCATCTACGCGGTGTGATACCGTTGGTCTTGTTGGAGAACATCTCCGGATACATCTCGTAGAAGTCCTTCAGGGTCTCCTTCTTCAGAATCTCGGTATGCAGCTGCGCAACGCCGTTTACTGCGTGGCCGCCGACGATCGCAAGGTGTGCCATCTTTACCTGACCGTCATAGATGATGGCCATCTTCGAGATCTTGTACTCCGCGTTATTCGGATACTTCACACGGATCTCCTCACAGAAGCGACGATTGATCTCCTCGACGATCTGGTAGATACGTGGAAGCAGCTTCGAGAAGAGCTCGATCGGCCACTTCTCGAGGGCCTCGGCCATGATGGTATGGTTCGTATAGGCACAGGTCTTCTTCGTGATCTCCCAGGCCTCATCCCACTCGAGACCATAATCATCCATGAGGACACGCATGAGCTCGGCCACCGCTACGGTCGGGTGCGTATCGTTCATCTGGAACGCGACCTTCTCGTACAGATGGTGAATGTCTCCATCATGCTTCTCATAATACTCCTTGACGGCGGTCTGTACGGACGCGGAGATGAAGAAGTACTGCTGGCGCAGACGAAGCTCCTTACCAGCGAGGTGGTTATCGTTCGGATAGAGTACCTCGACGATGTTACGTGCCATGTTCTCGTTCTCAACGGCAGCCTGATAGTTACCCTTATCGAACTCCTCGAGACGGAAGGTCTCCTTCGCCTCGGCATCCCATACACGGAGGGAGTCTACGACGTGATTGCCATAGCCGACCACCGGCGTATCGTACGGAATCGCGATTACGGACTGATAGCCCTTCTGAACGAACTTCAGCTTGCCATTCTCGTTATGGGCCTCTACCCAGCCACCGAACTTGACTTCCTTCTGAAGCTCGGCACGACGAAGCTCGAACGGGTTGCCGTCTCTCAGCCAGTCATCCGGGACCTCACGCTGGTAGCCGTCCTCGATCTTCTGCTTGAACATGCCGTACTTGTAGCGGATGCCACAGCCGCACGCCCAGTAGTTGAGCGTTGCGAGGGAATCCAGGAAGCAGGCTGCGAGACGACCGAGACCACCATTTCCAAGTGCCCAGTCCGGCTCCGCCTCCTCGAGTGCGTTGAGATCCAGTCCCAGCTCCTCGATGGCCTCCTTCAGCTCCTTATGACAGGTCAGATTCAGGATGTTGTTTCCGAGCGCACGGCCCATCAGGAACTCCATGGAGAGGTAGTATACGCGCTTCGCGTCCTGCTTCTCCGCAGCCTTCTGGGTCTTCATCCAGTCGTCAATGATGACGTCCTCGACGGCGTATGCCACCGCGTGAAACGCTTCCTTCGTGTTCAGATCCTCGAGGGATCTGCGGTACAGCTTACGCGCGTTGGTCTCTACCGCCTTCTTAAATGCAACCTTGTCAAACTTTTCCACCATATACAAAATCCTTTCATTCTCAACTCACTTTGCGTCCACAAAGCGTCGAATATACTTCCGCAAAGGATCACGCCCCCTTCCCCTTACGGGAAACTCGTGAAACACGGAAGAACTACGGAGGCCCTGAGGGCCTCCGCCGTCTACATATGAATTACAGCTTCTCAACTGCAAGCTTTACCTGCTTACCGTTGATATCCCACTCCTTTTCATAGCCCTTCATGATGTCATATACGATGCTGTCGGCCATTACGATTCGCTTGATTTCGTCTTCGTTCTTCTGCATGAGTGCGATCATCTCAGCATTGTCCTTCGCATAGACCGTGATATGGTCCATAACCTCGAAGCCCGCTTCCTTACGCATGGTCTGAAGCTTGCTGATGATCTCGCGGACGAAGCCCTCTTCCTCGAGCTCCGGCGTCAGGTTCGTGTCGAGCACGACGGTGAGGTTCATGTCCTCCTCGGTCACGAAGCCACCCTTCTGTGCGACGTCGATGAGAAGATCGTCCTTCGTGAGGCTGACCTCGGTGTCACCGTCCACGGTAAACTTCAGTACGCCGTTCTGGTCGAGCTCGTCCATCGCTGCGGAACCATCCATCTCGGTGAGATGTGTACGAATCGCGTTTAAGTGCTTGCCATACTTCGGACCGACAGTCTTCAGCTGTGGCTTAAATGTATAGGAAGTGAATGCGCGAAGGTCCTCCTGGAAGGTCACCTTCTTGACATTCAGCTCGTCTTCGACGATGTCAATGAAGAAAGGATCGAGTGCGTGCTCTGCCTTTACATACATGTCACCGATCGGCTGACGGTTCTTCACGGCTGCGGTGTTTCTCGCTGCACGACCGAGCAGTACGATGTGCAGTACCTCATCCATGTTCTCCTCGAGGGCCGTGTCGATCATCGACGCGTCCGCCTCCGGGAAGCTGCAGAGATGAACGGATGCCTTCGCAGACGGATCCACGCTGCATACCAGGTTGCGGTAGATGGACTCGGTGATGAACGGAACCATCGGTGCCGCTACCTTCGAGAACGTTACCAGTGCGGTATAGAGCGTCATGTAGGCATTGATCTTATCCTGCTCCATGCCCTTCGCCCAGAAACGCTCTCTCGAACGACGAACATACCAGTTTGACATGTCGTCGACGAAATCCTGCATCGCGTTCGCGGCCTCCGGGATACGGAAGTTCGTGAGATCGTCATCGACTTCGCGGATCACGGTGTTCAGCTTGCTGAGCAGCCAGCGGTCCATGACGCCGAGCTTCGCATAGTCGAGGCTGTACTTCGTCGGGTCGAAGTCGTCAATGTTGGCGTACAGAACGAAGAATGCATAGGTGTTCCAGAGCGTCGACAGGAACTTACGCTGTCCCTCGACGACGGCCTTATCATGGAAGCGGTTCGGCAGCCATGGTGCGGAGTTCGTGTAGAAGAACCAGCGGATGGCGTCGGCGCCGTGCTTCTGGAGTGCATCCATCGGGTCGACCGCATTGCCCTTCGACTTACTCATCTTCTGTCCGTTCTCGTCCTGAACGTGGCCCAGTACGAGGACGTTCTGGTACGGTGCCTTATTAAAGAGGATCGTACTCTCGGCGAGGAGGGAATAGAACCATCCACGGGTCTGGTCCACGGCCTCACAGATGAACTGTGCCGGGAACTGGGACTCGAAGAGCTCCTTATTCTCGAACGGATAGTGATGCTGTGCATATGGCATCGCACCGGAATCGAACCAGCAGTCGATCACTTCCGGTACACGGTGCATCTCGCCGCCGCAATCCGGGCAGCGCAGGGTGATCTGGTCGACATACGGCTTGTGGAGCTCGATGTGCTCGTAGCCCACATAGTCGGAGCTGTAGCCGCCCTTGCCCTCGGCCTTCAGCTGCGCAAGGAGCTCGTCGTAGTTCGTGGAACGCTCGCGGAGCTCCTGGATGGAGCCGACAGCCTCCTGCTTACCGCAGCACGGGCAGGTCCAGATGTTGAGCGGGGTACCCCAGTAACGGTTACGTGAAAGACCCCAGTCCTGAACATTCTCGATCCATGCGCCGAAACGGCCGGTACCGATCGTCGCCGGGAACCAGTTGACGGTGTTGTTATTTCGAACAAGGTCGTCCTTTACGGCACTCATCTTGATGAACCAGGACTCTCTTGCATAGTAAATCAGCGGTGTATCACATCTCCAGCAGTGCGGATAGGAGTGCGTGAACTTCGGCGCGTCGAAGAGCAGCTTACGTGCGGACAGATCCTTCAGTACCTCCGGATCCGCGCTGATCGCACCTGCGGCCATCTCCTTCTCGGTCGGCTTGCAGCGCATGCCGGCGAACGGTGTCTCCTCGGTCATCACACCCTTCTCATCAACGAACTTGATGAGCGGGAAGCCGTTCTCACGGCCGACACGGGCATCATCCTCACCGAATGCAGGGGCAATGTGAACGATTCCGGTACCGTCGTCTGCCGTTACGTAACCGTCAGCGATTACAAAGTGTGCGCGCTTATGCTGCTTCGCAGCCGCTTCCGCTGCACAGGCATAGAGCGGCTCGTAGTCGATGCCGACAAGGTCGGTACCCTTATAGGTCTCGAGGGTCTCGTAAGCCGCCTCGCCGTCCTTTGCGAGCGGTCCGAGTACCTTATCCAGCAGTGAGCACGCCATCACGTAGGTGTAGCCGTCGGCTGCCTTTACCTTCGCGTAATCCAGGTCCGGATTTACGCAGAGACCGGTGTTCGATGGAAGCGTCCATGGGGTGGTCGTCCATGCGAGGAAGTAGAAATCCTGATCCTTCGCCTTGAAACGGACGATCGCCGAGCGCTCTGTCAGCTCCTTATAGCCCTGTGCCACCTCGTGGCTGGACAGCGGGGTTCCGCAGCGCGGGCAGTACGGTACGACCTTGAAGCCCTCGTACAGGAGCTTCTTCTTGAAGATTTCCTTCAGTGCCCACCACTCGGACTCGATGTAGTCATCGTGGTAGGTAACGTACGGGTGCTCCATGTCTGCCCAGAAGCCGACCTTGTAGGAGAAGTCCTCCCACATGCCCTTATACTTCCAGACGTTTTCCTTACAGTGATCGATAAAAGGCGCGATACCGTAGTTCTCGATCTGATCCTTACCGTTGATGCCGATCTGCTTCTCGACCTCGAGCTCGACCGGAAGACCGTGGGTATCCCAGCCGGCCTTACGTGGTACCATCGCACCCTTCATCGCGTGGAATCTCGGAATCATGTCCTTGAACGCGCGCGTCTCGACATGGCCGATGTGCGGCTTACCATTCGCCGTAGGCGGACCATCGTAGAAAACGTAGGATGGGTCACCCTCGTGCTCCTTGATGGACTCCTCGAAGATATGATTCTGTCTCCAGAACTCCTCGACCTCGCCCTCGCGCTCTACAAAGTTCATGTTTGTATCAACTTTTCTAAACATAAGCGCCTTTTCTCCTTCAAAATATATATAAGTATAAACCGGTGGTGGACCGGTTGCAGACCTCTAACCCGAAAAATAGGCAGAATGCGGCCTTTATAGCCTTCTCATTATAAAGTAGGGGGCTCATAAAATCAAGGAAATAACGTGTAAAGGCGCGGTGCGGGCATACGAAAGAAGCTGTGCCCTAAGGCACAGCTTCCAGAAGTTTTAAATGAATTTCAGTTTACCAGTCCTGGGCGTTTCCGTCGGAGATCTGTCCGTCCGGGCCTGGTACGTTGATCATGGTGTAGTCGATGGTCGGTGCGACCTGGTTCGTGTAAGCACCTTCCGGCACGTACGGTCCGAACATCGCGCCTGCGGTCTGGGTGAGATCCGGCTCGCCGATCGCGCTTGCAGCGTTTGTGTAAGCTGCGTTTGCAGCGGCTGCGGCTGCCTTCGATGCTGCGACCTTATCGTTTGCGGTGGTTCCGGTTGCTGCGGAGGCTGCGCCTTTGATCTTGATGACATTGGTTACGATCTGATTTGCTGTGAGGGATGAGGTGCTGCCGGCCTTCTGTGTGCCCTTCGCTGCGTTTCTTGCGACGGACTTCGCGTTAAATGCGTTGCGCACCTGCTTCGTGGAGGTGACGGTGTCTACCAGGCTCTGGTATGCTGTGTTTGCGGTGGTTGTATTGGCAGCGAGTGCGGTGCCTGCGAGTACGGATGCACTCATCAGAACAGCGGTGGTGGTTGCGACTACTTTCTTCGTGAAGTTTCTCATATTCGTTCTCCATTTCCCTGCAGGTCCCGCAGGTTATTTCGAGGTGCCGAGCACCCGACGATCCTATAACGTTCTCTGAAAGGCTTCAGAGGAGCGACGGTTTCGTGAACCGTTCAGCTTCGGTATTTGTAAACCGATTCAGCAGAGGTTTGGCAAACTGATTCAGGTGCAGTGTTTGTAAACCGCTTCAGCTGATAGTCATACTATACCACACCGGAATATGAAGAACAGCGCTTAAATTCTTGTTAATTACTTAAGATTTGCGGGAGGGATCCGATTGCAGGCACGGTAAGCGCCAATTTCTGACGAATTCTTAAAGTTTTCGTCAAAATCCGTAAGCGAATCGCAATCGAAAACTAACGAACTTCCATGCTCTGAAATGGTATTATTTATTCATAGTGATGTTTATCAACATAAAGGGGAAATGTTATGCGTAAGTTTGATCTATTCAGAAGAGTTTCGAAAGGAAGGGCGATGTCCCTGCTGACGGCGGGTGCGGCAGCGCTGTTCAGTGCGGCGCTGCTGTCCACGCCGGTGCTTGCGGGTGAGTGGCGGGCGAACTCGACGGGGTTCTGGTACGTGAATGATGATGGGAGCTATCCGACGAATGCCTGGCAGTGGATCGACGGGGACGGGGATGGTGTCTACCAGTGCTTCGCTTTCGATGAGAACGGGTATCTCATGCTGAATCAGACGACGCCGGATGGGTATCTCGTCGGGGCGGCGGGGGCCTGGTTCGATGGGGTGACGCCGGTGACCCGGACGTATCCGGTCGGCACTTATG
>ERZ1026856.1696-NODE-1696-length-10700-cov-3.074683_pt1 | contig 10700 bp, 9 predicted proteins | sample MGYA00380158_ERZ1026856 | MGnify/ENA primary metagenome ERZ1026856 (study PRJEB33269, sample SAMEA4719794) | human gut metagenome | biome: human-associated habitat; feature: organic feature; material: feces | place: Cameroon | collected 2013-10 ... | reverse complement strand
GTTTATTTGCGCGTAATCACTGCTAATTGTGGAGGCGTTTTGGCTTGTAATCGCTGGCAATAAATCTAAACCTTTGAGTGCGTAAGTCTCGTCTAAAATAGTTAAAATTCCTAAATCGCACTCACTATATCCCCCGCCAAAATCGCTAATCCCGCAGGCTTGCCCGTTGTGGCAAGTATAACCTGCGCGCGTATCAAGTCCCGTGGCGTATGCGCCAATGCGCGTTGTCGAGTATTGGCGACCCTGCCACTCCTTAGTGTAATACATTGTATATTTTTTATCAACTGATGTTTTTTGCGCGAATAAAAGGGATTTATTTAAATACGCGCAAATATTTTCGGGGACTTTTTCTTTTGTTTCGTATTTTTTCACGCAGGCTTGCTTATGGGCTTCTGCTAGCAAATAATGCGCCCCGCGCAAAAATGCTGAGTGCAGACATACGCGCTCATTTACTTGCTTTAACGCATCTATAAAAAACGCGTTGTTGTGAGAATTTGAATTATACCCCTGTAAGAAATTAATTGTGTTGCACTCAAATGAATTGTTGATTTTGTTATTGCTTTGCCAAGAGCACACAGCCCATCCCGGCTTAAAGCAAGCCTTGCCATAAGCGCGCCACCCGCCTGAATTTGTTAATAAATACTTACTAACATAAACAAAATCATAAGCCGTGCCATCACTTTTTTCAAAGCCAAAATGGCGAATATAGCCCTCTTTTGGCTCAAAAGAAATAGAGATTTCTGGCGTATCGTAAAGCTCTTTAATGCGCGTGTTTAAATCTACTTTATACCAAAAACAAGGGATTTGAACGAATACTGAGCCATCGGCGGTTTGCCAGTTGGCAAAATTTGTCGATTGCGGGTTGTCGTTATCAATCATTGCTATTAGCCCGTTTTCAAGCGCGTGGTCTTTATTGTAAGCAAGCCCCGCGCCAAAACCACCAATCTCGCCATAGATAGTTTTATCTTTTTTAATGGATGTTTCAATTCTCACAGGCTCTGAGAGCGCGCCCCTATTATCTTTTGCGCGCACTTGAAAGCTTACGCGCGTTTCATCTACGCTTATATCGTTGATAGTGAATTTGTGAGAATTGCCCGCGCTTACTTCGGCATTTTCTACACTTACTAAATTAGGCTGAGAGATAGACTGGACGATGTAGCTAGTAACCGTGCCATCGCTGTCAGTTGCCCCCAAGAACACAAAAGAATAGTTAGAATTTGCTTTAATTGTTTTAGCAAAATCGCTCGAATTTGTCGGCGTGGTTGGTATTTGATTTGATAATAGTTTTAGATTAATCGCAATTCGCGGGCTTAGCGCGCCGCCGTTATCGACTGAGGCGACTTTAAAGCTAATATTTACATCATTTTCAACTGCTTTAACGACAAATTCGTGGGGCGAGCCTGCGCTTACGCGTTTATTTTTTACTTCAAGCAGGGGCGATGATATTTCGCTAACTTCATAAGCTTCTATCGTGCCATCGCTGTCAGTTGCCCCCAAGAACACAAAAGAATAGCTAGTGTTAGCACTTAGCTCTTTAACGAAATTTGCGGCATTCGTTGGCGGGGTTGGCTGATTGTTTTGGCTGATGATTGTTGATTGTGAGCCACGCCAAACTTGCGCGCCAATTTCGGCATTCTCGCAAATGAAAAATTCGGCTGTGGATGTATTTAGCCAAAGCGCGCCTATTACGGCATTTTGCTCGGTAATAGTTGGATTTCTATCTGCTTTGTATTTAAAGCCCCCGCCAGTGCCAGTGCCGGTCGCTGCGATTTGCGCGGAGAGATTAGCATTTGCGCTATCAACAATGGATTTTAAGTCGTTTTGCCTTGCGATAATTGCGTTATTTAAATTTGTTTGTGCTTGTCTTGTCAAATCGCTTAGCGTGTCTTGCGATGATTTAGCAAGATTATTTAAGCGCATTTCGTTGCCTTGGATAGTTGTTGTTAGCTCACTAGCAAACTGCTCTTTAAGTGTGGTAATTTCTTGCTTTGTGGCTTGTAGCGCAGATTGATTTTGCGCGCTGATTTGGCTTATTTCTTGCGCCACTTCGTTAGTCTCGCTTGCGAATTTTGGCAGTGCTTGAACGAACGCATCGGCGCGGTCGTTAAAGTTTGATGTGTCACGCGAACTTGGCGGGGTTGGTAATTGTGTGATTTGCTTTGCCATCTTTTTCACCTTTTTAAAATTTTGATTATTTTAAATTCTTAAAAGGATTTTGTAAAGAAAAAGGCAAAATTTTAAATCACACCTTCAAAGCTCAAATCAAGCTCGCTATAATCGTGGGCATTTACGCGCAGCGAATAATCACTTAAAATGCCAAAAATAGTTAAGCTATCAAGCCCGTCTTCAGCCCTACTATCGCCCACAAAGAGCGACAATCCGCGGTTTCTGGCATTATCTAACACATTTACAATTCTATCAGCATCTTTTGTTTGCGTTACTACTACATAATTTGCGCGCTTTGCTGTTTTGCCTTTTCGAACTACTGAATTGCCCCATTCATCAGTTGTCTTTTTTGCGTAAGTTATAGCAGAGATTTCAGGTTGAATTAGCGTTTCGCCGATGTATTGCGAATTGCCAACGATTAACATTCCAAGCGCGGATTTGCTATCTTGGGCGCGTAAAATGATTTGAATTTCCCCGCTCATCTCGGGCAGTTTAAAAAATATATCTTTTTTTACTCTAAATCCGCCATAAAAATATTGCCACCAGCTCCCACACTCGCGCACTAGCGCATTAAAGCCAACAGGCGCAAAGAAGTAGTCCCGCCAACTTTTAACCCAGTCATTCGCCCCGCGGATATCTAAATTAGGGATTTCAATGCGCGAGCAATAGCAATTTAAAAACGCAATACAGCTTACGCGCTCTTTTACATTGATTGTTATTAGTAAATCGCCGTTTGCGGTCGTTTGCGAGTAGAGCAATTCATCGCTAAAAGCGCGCGAATTTGTCGCCCCATAATCAACAAAATTCTCAGTATCTAAATCGGGGCTTTTGCTAGATGTAAAATCCTTAGTCGCGCGGTATTTTTTGCTGTTATAGATATAATCTTGCCCTTTTTTTACCGCCAAATTTGCGCTCCACGCGCTAAGGCTCTCATCTACTGCGGATGTTGATTTTATTTCAAAATCCACCGGCTCAACTACTAGCATTATCAATCCCCCAAAAGTCGCGCTCATTAACGCTATCATTTAGCAATTCGCGCTTATTTAGCTCATCTGCTACCAACACAAAGCACTTATTTTTGCCTGATTCGTCAATCACACTTTTAATATCAAAATAGCGCGCATTCTCGCCCGCGCCGTAGCGAGCAATTAAGCCAGAATGAAGCATTCGATTTGCGCGCGTGATGATTTTAAAGCGCGTTACTTGCGAATTAATCGCGTTTAAGTCTAGCTCGCTAGCATTTAAAGCTAGCAATTCGCACCACGCCTCGCAGAGATAGCAGGGCTTTTTGATATTCTCGCCAAGCGAGCTTATTTGCTCGCTAAAAGTGTAAAAAGCTAGCTTATATCTTAAATTAGCAATATTCATTTTTTCACACTTAAATTAGAATTTGTAAATTCTTAATACCGCGCGAAGTAAAGCCCGTCCAGCCCACAAAGCCCAAACGATTTACCCAATCGCTTGCGTGCGGTAGCTGTAATTTTAGCGTTTCATTGCTGTTTTCTTTCGTGCAAGTTAGCTCAGTTTTAGTGTCATTAAATATTAGCGTAAATGTGCCGTTGTGTGTAAAAAACGCGTTTAGCTCGTCTTTTGACAAATTAGAATTATCCGCTTTTTTGATTTGAAATGCTTTGTTGTTGTAATTTGCGTTGATGTTTATCCATTCATATTGAAAACTAGCGTCAAACTCAGTAGCTAGCGCGCGTGAGATATTTTTTTGTTGATAAATCGCTGTTACGATGTAAAGCAGTTTATTTTGCGCTACTAAATCTGCTGTATATTTTACGCCTTTGGCGTTTTGGGGGAGCAAAATGCCTGCGTGTTGGGCGTTAAAGTCAATTGCTGTATCGCTGATTTTAATATCTTTATCAGTGCCTATAAATCGCTCAAAATCGGCGATTGTGGTTGCGCGCCATTTTGGCGCATTAGAGCTACCAGCTAAAATCTCTAAGTTAGATTTTAGAATTGATATTGTAGAGCTTAGCTCGTCAATTTTGCTTAAATATTCACTTTTAGCAATGTATTCAGGCTCTGAGATTTTAGCACTTAAAAGCGCGCCATTTTCTTTTAATTTTTTAAACACGCTAGGCGCGATGTGAGTTCTAAAATAGTTTTGCCCGTAGTGAGCTTCTTTGATAGCTGATGTATAAGTGGCGGTGTTGGTTGGGTGGTTGTCATCTACTTTTACATAGTTGTCAATCCCTAAAAGCTCTTTTTGCGCTGTTAGAATATCGCGCCCATATTTTTGATTTTTGAAGTGAAGTGGGTATTCGTAGCAATACCAAATTTTGTCCAAGCTGTTAAAATCTGTTCTATTAGCAAAGCTTGCTAAATCCGTTTTTACATCGCTTATTAAAGTGGAAAATTTTTCTTTATACGCAAGCCCCGACATCTCCGCGGAGTCTTGCTCGCCTTGGCACCAAATAATCCCTGCTAAGATGTTTTTATCAGCTTGCGCGCCTTGCTCCAGTGCTTTTTTCATCGCTTTTATAAATCTTGCGTAATATCCGCCAGCGCACCCCGTTGAGTTTTTTGTAGCTTTTAAAAACTGCTCAATGGATTGTCCGCCGTATGCGCAGGGCACGATTAATACGCCGTAGTCATCAGGGATTGCGGATGCGATTAGATTCGCTAGTGGCAAATGAATGCCTTTTGTGTAACGCCCGTCTTTTAATCCAAAAACCGCGCGCGATTTTTTGATTTGTGCGGTAAAATCCGTGCGATATACATCGCTTTCCATATTTTGAATGTTTTTCGCACAAAGCGTTAAAGGCTCGATATTTAGCTTATCATCTCTACAACTTACTTGAAAAAGCCTATTTTCATATTTTGGCACATCATAAAGCGTTGCCACGCTCTCATCATAGCCTACCGCGTTTGATTGCCCCCAAACGCCCACAATAACAAACTTTTCATAAGATTTTGCGCTAGCTTGCGCGGTTGAATTGTTTAAGCCTTTAAAAACAAAATTTAGATTTTTTGCGGTATTTTCGCCTGAGGCGGTTACTTCAACGCTTAGCTCATTTGCCTCGGCTACCTCCGCGCTAATTGTGCCAAATCCAGCACTTGCGCCGTCTGCGCCTTTTTCTCCCGGCTCACCTTTATCGCCCTTTTCGCCCTTATCACCTTTTGCGCCCGCTCCGCCCCCGCTAATCTCGTCTTTTTTGGCGTATCGCTCATCGCTTTGTGATTTAGTAAAATAATTGCTTAAATCCACGCTTGCGTTTGGTGTTTGCGGGCGCGTAAAAACGCCACTTTGCGCACCTTGGCACCAACTCTCTAAGCTCTCAACTCTATTTAAAAGCTCGCTTAATTCTTTGTTAAAACTCATTTTTTACTCCTTGGATTTTTGATTTTTAATTTCTAAAATTTGCGCGTAAGCTTGTTTTAAAAGCTTAGTTTGCGCGGATAATTGCGCTTGTATCCTGTCAATCTCATTAAGCCCCAGCCTTATAGGGCTTTTGCGGTAAAAATCTATCATTATATCGATGTGCGAGCTATCTACTAGATTTGCGCGCGCATCACTTGCGCTGGCTCTTATCTCGTAAAATCCCGCGCATTTATACAAAAGCCAAAGGCGCACTTCGCGCGGTAGCTCGCTAAACTCGCTTAGCTTTCTTTGCGTGTAAGTTTCAAAATACCCAACCGCGCCAAAAAAGCAAATTTTAATAACTTCATTTTCATCATCGTTTAAAATTTTCAAATACTGCTTAACTTCGTCAAGCGTTATATCAAAAATTAGCTTTTCATCATTCATTTTCACTCCTGCTCCGCGCTTAAAAGCTTAGCTAGCACGCGTTTTGCGCGCTTTGGCGTTTGCTTAGCCCAAAGTGATTTAAGCCCGTATTCGTAAGCTTTCTCGTATTGATATGTTTTAATAAAGCCTATCGTGGTGTAAAATTTTTTCACTGAATTAATGCCCATTTGATAACACATTTCTATCACACAATCTTTTACGGGCTCTGGCTGGTTTTTTAGCCAAACAAAAGTTTTAAAAACCTCAGCCTTTAATTTTTTTAGCTTTAAATCTAAAATTCGCTCTGCGGATTCGCGCTTCATTGGCTCTATTTTATTGCTATTAAGCGCAAGCTCGTCAGGCGTGAGTGCGCTACATAAAAAACCAAAGCCCACTGTGTCGTTATTTAGCGTATCTTTATAGATTTTCGCGCTAAACCCCTCGTTTTCAATGATTGATTTTTTTAATTCATCCATTGTTTATCCTTAAATGAGATATTTTTTCTTTTATATCTTGCGTGTTTTTGGTGATTTCGCTTAGCACTGACTGATATTTTTCACTAAATCTCTCTCTGCGCTCTCTTGCTAGCTCTAGCTCTTTCTCGCGCAATTTGCGCGCTTCTTCGTTATCTCTAATAAGCGCGTTTATTGCTGTTAGAATTGATGTAAGCATTGTGTTGTGGGATTTATTAACTGTTAAATTATAATAAATACCACACGCAATAATTAGCACTAAAATGCCTACAATTGAGAGATTTTCAGCTTTATTTGCGATATCTATTAAGCCGTTTGCTGTTTCCATTTTTAGTCCTTAAAATTTTTATAGTGAAGCTCTACGCAACTTTGTAGTGCTGAGTTTAGCTCTTGTGTGTATAAATATAAATCCCACACTAAAAGCGCGGCTTCTTGCTCGTTATTTGCTGTGTAATTAAAATCTCTTTTGATGTTTAAAAGAGAGCTAATATCTGCGCGCTTAATTGGCATTTGAGTAGTTACTATCTCGTGCGTGCAACCGCTTAAAAACATCATTAACAGCATTAACGCAAGTAGCATTATTGTCTTTGATAATTTTGTATTTAACGCGTTCAACATGTGCTCTTTCTTTCTCGTTTTTCTTTTTTGCTGACTCTAAAATTTTGGTTAGATTTTGTAATTCTTGCGCCTTTGCGCTTAGGCTGTGGGCTAGATTTTTATTTGCTGATGCGCTTAGACTTAAATCTTGTGAGAGCTTTTCAATCTTGCTATTTAAAAAGCTCACATAAATGCCGCCAAAGATAAATAAAAACATAACGACCACGCCCGCAACAAAGCTAAAATTCATCATTTTACCCGCCTTAAAATTTTGTGAAAAAACCTGCACGCGTAGTAAAAGATAAAGATTTTAGCTTTATTAACTTTTAGCTCTTGTAAAGCTCTTTTTAGCATTTCATCAGCGAATTTATAAGTGTAACCGCCAAAGCGCGCTTTTTCGCATAAATAATCGTGGAGCGCCACTGCGGACAAATATTCTGGCGAATTCGGCGGATAAATGCTCCAAAACGCTCGCGGGATATTTGCGCCATTAGTGATAAAGCCTTTTTTGATTGTAAAAGACCTACCACCTAACATACACTGAAAATCAGCGTAAAGCTCGAATTTGTCTTTTCCTGCGGGGCGCACTATTACTTTTTCTATCATTTTAATTCTCCCAAACAATAGCTTCTACTTCGCTAATATTTTGCGCGTTGTTAATCCTCGTCTTTAAGAGTTGGGCTTGGCTATATACGCTCATTGCGCGCGCACTCATTTGTAAATCAATCGCGCTTAATTGCTCTAAGCTAATCTTTTTCATTGAGTTATCAAACATTATAAAATCAATTTCTTTTAACTTTTGCGCGGTGGCTAGCTTAATAAGCGTTTCTACATTTTGTAAATGTTTGCGCCCTGCGTTGATTGTGCCAAGCCCCGCTATTTCAAGCGTGCTGTCAGTTAGCAAGCTATCACGCGCCCTTTGAATTTCTTGTAATTTTTGCTCTTTTGCGCGGGCTAGCTCGCTTTGCTCATCTGCGTAAGTTTTGCTAGCTTTTTTTAGCGTGGTAAATTCGCTCTCATTTATTTCTTGTAAATTAAGCGCGCTATGTTGAAGTGCTTTAAAACTTAGCACTTCATCATCACTGCCAAAAACTTGCGCGCAATTAAACTCATTAAAGCTATCATTTGCGAGAAAAACTTCTGCGCCGATTTTGCTAGTATTAAGATATATTCTTGTTTCACTTGCTCTGCCAAGCTCACCTAAAATCGCATTTTTATACTTAAAATAAGCCATTTTTAAACCTTTATTTTTCAAAATTTTAAACCATCAAAAAGAATTTCGCAAGTAGTTAGCCAGCTTTTGTATAAAGCGCCTCGCCATCACTAACATTTCTTAGCGTGTAAGCTATCTCTCTTATATCGTTTGCTATTTTTTCTAAAATTTTATTTGTCTTATCATCTGCTTTTTTAGTGCCAAAATCCACCGGGATTTTGCCCGATTTTAGCGGGATAACGGCTTCTGGGTAACCTGCTTCGCCAATTAGCGCGGGCGTTGCGCGCGTTACAATCCCGCCATCAGCAAAAGGCTTTAATTTTTTAAGTGCTAGGGCTTCTTGCGAGTTTTTAATAGCTGTTTCAATTTGCGAAATGCTAAGCGAGCTATCACTCCAAAAGCGCAAGCCCGGTTTATCCGCATCGCGCTCTAAGTATTTATTATAAAGCGCGTTTATTTTATCATCGCGGGATTGTTTTTTATTTGACGAGCCAGGTGGTGATGTTTTGATAGATTCTAGCTTGCTTACAATAGAGCTAAAACTACCCCCAAGCGCGCTTACTAGCTCGCTAAAACTAGATTTAAAAGACCCGCCAAGCTCAGCAAAAAGCTCGGTATAAACGCTGATTTGCTCTCTTAGCGTTGTTTCAAGCGTTGTTTTTTGCTCGTTAATCGCTGCGATTTGATTGTTAGCTGATGTAAGAGCCTCAGCGCGCGATGTTTCAAGTGCTTTAAGCTGAGCTTCAAAGCTCGTGCCTAAGTCGCTTGAGAGCTTATCAAGTTGCGTGTTTATCTTTTTAATTTTGGATTCTACATTTTCTACTTCATCTTTGCCTGCTAAATTCTCTATCTCATTTGCCATTAGCAACATATCAAAGCGGTACTGCTCTGCTGAGCTTGCCGAATTTTCTAAATTTGCCCCGCGCTTAGAGGCTACTTTTTGGAGATTATTAAATGATTCGCTGTCTAAATTGCCCGCTTTATAATCAGCGCGGGCTTTTTCGAGCGTGGATGAATAAAGCGCATCAATTTCTTTTACTGAGAATACTTGCGTTCTTAAATCATCCGCGATTGATTTAAATTTTTGTAAGAGTTTTTGCTGGGCTTGTAAGATTGTAAGCTCAGATTTTAGCTTGTCTTGTTGATTTTTGAGCTTTAATTGCTCGATTTGCTTGTCGATATTATCTTGCGTTGTTTTTAGATTGTCTTTAATCGTTGCGATTTGCGCATCAAGTGTTTTTACTGATTGCTTGTAGTTTTCAATTAGCGTTTTTACATTATTTAGCGCGGTTGTTCCTGCCTGCGCGTATTGCGTTGCGTAATTTACTAGCTCAGTGCGTTGGCTTGTATCAGTTGCTAAAAACTCGCTCATTTGCGCGTGGCTCATATTTCTAAACTTCGTTGCTGCGGCGAAAATGTCGCTAAGTCCCGTGCCAAGCTCACTATTTAGCGATTTAAAGCTAGCTTTTATGGATTGAATTTGTAATAAGCTCGTATCATCGCCAAACGCGGCTTTAATCCCGCTAAGCGCGCTATATACGCCCTTGTCAAACTCGCGCAAGGCTTGTAAATAGCTTTTTAACGCTTTATTTGCGTTGTTGTAAGCATCTACTAGCTCATTCCACGCGCTTACATTTTCAGGGGTGAAGTTAGTTTTTATTGCTTGCTCGTAAAGCGCGCTAAAAGACTCTGCCGATATTTGCGTAACGCTTGATATTTCATCGCCAAACGCGCCAAGCGATTTGCCTAAATTTTTGAATTGCTTATTTGCCGATTCACTTGCGTATTCAAAAGCTTTTATAGAATTGTTATTTAATTTTAGCTCGATAGAGTTTTGCTTATACTTTGCTAATTGCTCTACTAAATTTTTAAGAGCATCTTCTTCTTTATCATAGCCAGAATACCAGTCTTTCCAAGTGTAATTTCCTTTTTCATAAGAAGTAAAAGCGAGCGCGCTAGATTGTAAAAGCTCTTTATAAATGCCCCAATTTTTGCCAAAGTCGCCCTTATTAATCATCAAATCGTTGTCTTTTATATCATCTAACACGCTATTTAGCGAGCTAATCGTCTTATTTAGCGCGGAGAGCGTTTTATTGTCAATCGCGCTGTAACTAGTTGATTCACTCTTGCTAAACCAAGATTTGTATTGCTCTTTGCTAAACATTTGCGCGTTGCTAGCATTTACGCGCCCAGCTTGACTTAGATTTAATCCTTGCTTAATGCTTACGCCCGCATCGATTTGCTTAGCCTCGCCAAAAATTCCACCAACTACCGAGCCTAAAAGCGAGCCAAGAATCGAGCCCACGCCCGGCAAAATCGCAGTGCCAATCGCGCCGCCAATAGCCCCGCCCACACCAGCTTTTGTTTTAGCCCCAAAAAGCATATCCCCAAGCGAACCGACCCCATAACCTAGCCCAGCACCGCCTAAAAGCGCGCCAACCCCCATCGCCGTGCCACCAGCGAAAGCTGAATTAAAGCCCATATTACCAAGCCCAAAAGATGTGAAGTCAAAGGC
>ERZ1026856.1695-NODE-1695-length-10700-cov-5.199248_pt1 | contig 10700 bp, 11 predicted proteins | sample MGYA00380158_ERZ1026856 | MGnify/ENA primary metagenome ERZ1026856 (study PRJEB33269, sample SAMEA4719794) | human gut metagenome | biome: human-associated habitat; feature: organic feature; material: feces | place: Cameroon | collected 2013-10 ... | reverse complement strand
TAATAGCCTTTCCTAACTACGAGGATAGAAAACGTCATCTGGAATGGTATATGATACAACTACAAAAAAGCGTGGCGTAATGTCTGCAAAAATGGAAAGAAGGTGACGAAAAATGGCTAAAAAAATCCCTACATCTTGGGACGATGTTCCTTTAGTTTTAGATATTCCTTACATTGCTTTTATGCTTGGATTAAGTAACGAACGTGTTAGACAACTCCTAGCAAATGGAAGCATCAAAGGAATAAAAATCGATAAAATATGGAGAATTAACAAGGCAGATTTAATGTTGTTTCTTGGTGCAAATAATTAGTTTAGAGAAGAATTTTTCTTCGCAAAAAAGTAGGGAGTACTAAAATGATTTTAAACATAGATATAGAAACTTTTAGCGACGTTTCGATAGAGTATGGAGTTCAAGCATACTGCAATAGCCCTAATTTTGATATTCTGCTATTTGGTTTTGCAGTAGGTAACTCCCCCGTTCAAATTGTGGACTTAACTACAGAAGAGCTTCCACAATGGATAGTGTCTGCTTTAACTGATAAAAACTATATCAAAAGTGCCTATAATGTGCCTTTTGAGTTTAATTGCTTATCAAGGTACTTAAATCTAGACTTAGATATCACCCAATGGAGCGATACTATGGTGCAAGCATTAGAAAATGGTTTACCTTCATCTTTAGAGAAGTGTGCTGAAGTTTTAGGACTAGAGCATCAAAAGGATAAACGAGGCAAGGCATTAATCAAGAAGTTTTCCATTCCTGATAAAAAGGGTAATCGCTTATATCCTAAAAGTGACTTAGTAAGCAAGGCTGATTGGGAGATTTTTAAACTATATTGTAAACAAGATGTAGAAGTCGAAAGGGCAATAAGAAAGGCTATCCCATTGATACTGCGTAGGGAGTTCGATTTATGGTGTATAGACCAGAATATCAATAATAGAGGCGTTCGTTTGGATACTAACTTCTGTAAGAACGCAATATCTATCTACGATAAGTATTCAAAAGATTGTCTAGAACGTATGAGAACTCTAACAAAATTAGACAATCCCAAAAGCCCAAAACAACTAATAGAGTGGTTATATAGTAAGAATATTAATACCAAAAGTTTAGATAAATCTACGGTTAAAGACTTATTAGCTACTGATATTCCAAAAGATGTTAAAGAGGTTTTACAGTTAAGACAAGAAATCTCTAAAACTTCAATAAAGAAGTACTACACCATGTTAGAAAGTGTATCTAAGGGCGATAGAATTAGAGGCATCTTGCAATTTTATGGGGCTAATCGTACAGGCAGATGGGCAGGACGAATTATACAGCCCCAAAACTTACCACAGAATCACATTACCGACTTGGATTTCTCTAGAAGTTTGGTGGCTAATGGCGATTATGATAGTTTCTATCAATGCTACGATGTAGCTCAAACGCTCAGTGAACTCATTAGAACGGCTTTGATTCCTAGTGACGATTGCAGATTTATAGTTTCGGATTTCAGTGCTATTGAGGCTCGTGTTATTGCATGGGTATCAGGAGAACAATGGCGTCTAGAGGTTTTTAAAAACGATGGCGATATCTATTGTGCGTCAGCTAGTGAGATGTTTAAAGTTCCAGTAGTCAAGCATGGTATCAATGGGCATCTGCGACAGAAAGGCAAGATTGCCGAACTTGCTCTTGGATACGGTGGCTCAGTAGGAGCATTAACATCTATGGGGGCGTTGAAAATGGGCATCGCAGAGGAAGAACTTCAGCCACTGGTCGAGCAATGGCGAGAGAGTAACCTGCATATAACTAAACTTTGGAAAGATGTCGAAAATGCTACAATTAGAGTTATCAAAGGTGGCAGAGCCGAAACCATAAACGGCTTAATAACTATATTTCGTGATTTAGATAATCTGTACATTAGGCTACCAAACGAACGCCGATTGACTTACAGGAATCCAACACTTGTGACTAATAAGTTTGGAAAGTCTGCTATTGGCTATATGGGAGTTAATCAAACCACAAAAAAGTGGGAAATCATTGAAACTTTTGGAGGCAAACTAGTTGAAAATATCATACAAGCTATCGCCCGTGATTGCTTGGCTGAAAATATTATAAAACTCGAAAGTATGGGCTTTAAGATAGTCTTTCATGTACACGATGAGGTTATTATAGATTGTCCTATTGGAAAATCTTCAGCGGAGGAAGTCGCAAAAATCATGGGAGAACCGATATCTTGGGCTAAAGGGTTGCCTCTAAAAGCCGATGCCTACGAATGCAACTACTACAAAAAAGATTAGAGGTGAGTGTATATATGGTGTGTCCTTATTGTTTTAGTATAGAAGTTATCAACGGAGTATGTTGTTGGTGTCATAATAATATTATTTTTAAAAGGAGTTTTTTAATATGGAAAAGATAAATCTTAACTTAACAGTATCAATCGACTTAGCTATGAAGATTTTAGCTATCATGAAAGAAAATGAAATCCCAGAGGCTATTGGGAACTTATCGGAGTATGAGGAAATAGCTCCACAAGTTAAGCAAGAGGTAACACCTAAAAAGGTTGAACCTATGCAATCTAATACAACCTTAGATGATATTCGAAAAGCTTTTGTAGAGCTTTCCAAGAGCAAGGGAAAAGATGTGGCTAAGCAAGTTATAGCAAATCTTGGATTTAAACGAGTTACTGAAATTCCTGAAGATATGTTTAATACTGCACTTAGCAAAGTCAAGGAGGCTATGTAGTATGCCCGATACTCATGCAAAAGTCACTCCAAGTGGCTCAAAAAAGTGGCTCGTCTGCACTAAATCGGTGCAGATGGAAAGCCTTGTACCACAACATGATACATCATACACGCAAGAGGGAACTCTTGCACATGGTGTATGCGAGAAACTTCTAAAAGGTGAACCTGTTGAATGCGAAAAAGATATGCTTCAATACTGCACCGACTACAAAGATTACTGTTTAGAACAGACTTCTAAGATTAAAAATCCGATTGTGTACATAGAAACTAAGATAGATTTATCAAGCTATATTCCAAATGGTTTCGGTACTGCTGATTTTATGGCTATCGGTGATGGTAAATTAATCTTGGTAGATTTCAAATATGGCAAGGGCGTTGAGGTATCGGCACAAGAAAATACACAACTCATGATTTACGCTCTTGGTGCTTTGGATATGTTTGACTTCATCTATGATATACAAAATGTAGAAATGCACATATATCAACCACGCATTGATAATATCGATACCTTTACAATTTCGGTAAAAGATTTAAAATCTTTTGGTAAGATAGTCCTAGAACGCTCTCAGATGGCTTATAAGGGGCTTGGAGAGTGTGTGGCGGGTAATCACTGCGTGGAGGGGTTCTGCCGTGCTAGAGGCTACTGTAGAGCGTTTTCGGAGTATAATCTACAATTGGAGGAGTTTGGTTACTCCGATAAGAACCTTTTAACCTCAAAAGATTTAGCAAACATTATAAGCCGTGCTGAAACTCTTGAAAGTTGGGTTAAATCGGTTAAGGAGTATGCTCTTGCATTGATGTTAGGAGGTGGTAAAGTTGAGGGTCTAAAACTGGTAAAAGGTAGAGGTCGCAGAGTTATCGTAAATGAAGATAAAGCTATTGAGATATTAACACAAAATGGCTACAAAGATATCACTAATACTAAGTTAAAGGGTATCACCGAGCTTGAAAAGTTAGTAGGAAAGAAAGATTTTTCAAAACTCTTAGGCGATAGTATCGAAAAAGTAGAGGGTTCTCCTACTCTTGCCCCATTTGATGACAAAAGAGCAGAATACGTAGTAAACAGTGCGGAACTTGATTTCGCAAACGTTGATTAATTGAAAGGATTTGATTTTTTATGAAAAATATTACTACCAGAGTGGTTATTCCTGTAAGATTTTCTTACGCACACGTTTTTGAGCCTCATGCAATCAATGAGGGCGATAAACCTAAGTATAGTGTAAGTTGTATAGTATCTAAAAAGGATACCAAGACCATAGAAACCATCAATAAAGCCATCAAGGAGGCTCTTGAGGAGGGCAAGTCTAAGTTTGGTGGCAAAGTTCCAACCAAGTATAAGAATCCACTCCGTGATGGCGACGAGGAACGTGACGACGACGCTTACAAAGATAGTTACTTCTTTAATGCTAATAGTAGCCAAGCACCTCAAGTAGTGGATAAGACTCGCCAACCTATACTCAATCAAGATGAGTTCTATTCAGGTTGTTACGGATATGTGTCTGTTACGTTCTATGCGTTCAATAGTAACGGAAATAAAGGCGTTGCGTGTGGTTTAAACAACATAATGAAAACCAAGGACGGCGAAAGTCTAGGAGGTACTAGGATATCAGCTGAGGACGATTTTGCTGGTATCTCTGTTGATGACGTTGATGATGACTTTTTGGATTAACTTTAATATCTGGGACGGCTACGGCTGTCCCTTTATTCTAAAAAGAGGTGTAAATTTTGGAAAAAGATGTTGAAAAGATACTCACAAATGGTATAGAAACTCTTGGGGGCAGATGCTATAAATGGGTATCGCCTAACGCAAACGGCGTACCAGATAGGATAGTTTTACTTCCTAGAGGAAATATAATATTTGTTGAGTTAAAAGACTATCGTGGCAGAGTATCACAAGTGCAGAAAGTTCAGCATAGAACTATACAAAGTTTAGGGTTTCAAGTGTATATTTTAAACTCAAAAGAGCGTGTTAATGAGTTCTTAGCATTTTGCAAGGAGTTGATATCATGATTTTCAAGGCGTATAAGTATCAAATACAGGCGATAGAGTATATTATCAACAACAAAAGATGTGGTCTTTTTTTGGATATGGGCTTAGGTAAGACTGTAATAACTCTAACCGCCATAAACGATTTAATCTACAATAGTTTTGAAATAGACAAGGTTCTAGTAATCGCCCCATTGCGAGTAGCCGAAAATACTTGGAGTACCGAGTGCAAAAAGTGGGAGCATCTAAAACACTTAAAAATATCTAAGATTTTAGGCACTCCAACGCAACGTAGGACGGCTTTATGGTCTAATGCTGATATCTACATTATCAATCGTGAAAACGTTCCTTGGCTCTGTAATGAGCTATCTAATGGGGCTTGGTTCTTCGATATGGTCGTAGTAGATGAGTTATCTAGTTTTAAAAATCCGAGGTCGCAGAGGTTCAAGCAACTTAGAAAGTACGTCTTTAAATCGGCTAGGATTGTGGGTCTAACTGGAACTCCATCACCAAATGGACTCATCGACCTTTGGTCGCAAATATATCTCCTCGATGGTGGTATAAGACTCGGAAAAACATTAACTTACTACAGACAGAACTACTTCCTACCAGATAAGAGAAATTCTCAAGTAGTGTATAGTTATAAACCAAAAGATATGGCTGATAATGAAATCCATAAGGCTATAGCAGATATCTGTCTTTCTATGAGTGCTAAGGACTATTTAACGTTACCAAAAAGGTTCGATAATATAGTTCCGGTAGAACTCTCTGCAAAAGAAAAACTTGAATATAACGAGTTTGAAAAAAATTCTTACTTGCAGTTTATAAATGGAGAAATCACGGCGTTGAGTAAGGCTAGTTTGATAAATAAACTTTTGCAGTTTTCCAATGGAGCAGTCTACTCTAACGATGGCTATATAGAGGTATCTAAAAGTAAGGTGTTAGCACTTATAGACATCTTAGATACTTCACAAGGACAGCCTATACTATGTTTTTACTCATATAGGCACGATGTCGAACGCATTTTAAAGGCTATCCCAGAGGCAAAAGTATTAAAATCTGGGAAAGATATTCAAGATTGGAACGATGGAAAGATTCCTTTGTTATTGGTTCACCCTGCAAGTGCTGGATTTGGTTTAAATCTTCAACAAGGTGGGCATATAATTGTATGGTTCGGATTAACTTGGTCGCTAGAACAGTACCAACAAGCGAACGCAAGACTATATCGTCAAGGACAAGAAAAGAGCGTGATAGTGCATCATTTAATAACTCAAGGCACTATGGAACTTAAGGTTATGGAAAGTCTGCAAGGCAAGAAAGACGTTCAAGATGATTTGTTAAGGGCATTAAATTTAAAATATATGCATCAAGATAGCCATAATTTAGAGGAAAATGCCCATATAGTAGAGGTGATTAAGAATGAATATTAAAATACAAATCGCAAAAGGCTCAAGTAGATTTGAAAAAGTGTGGAAAAACTGCGATATCATGTGGAGCGAATTAGTTGAAGAACTATCTAAGACTACTAGAACCCGTGAAACCATCGGGGAATACTTCAATATGTCGAAAAAACAACAAGATAACATCAAAGATGTGGGTGGTTTTGTCGGTGGATATTTGGAAAATGGCAGACGTGGAACTAATTCGGTGTTATCTAGGAGCTTAATAACTCTTGATATTGATAATATCCCACAAGGCGTAAGTATACTAGATATTGTAGAAATCGCCTATAATGGCATAGAATACGCTATATATAGTACTCATAAGCATACTCCCGAAAGACCTAGATTAAGGTTAGTATTGCCAATAAATCGCAAAGTTAATCCAGATGAGTATGAGGCTATTGCTCGAAAGGTAGCGAACACTATCGGCATAGACTACTTCGACGATACGACCTATCAAGCTAGTAGGTTGATGTACTATCCAAGTACTGCTAAAGATGGCGAATATATCTTCTATCATGGGGAGGGCGAAATTTTAAACGCCGACGAAGTTTTGAACTCTTACAGCAACTGGAAAGATGTTTCTACTTGGTATACATCATCTAGGATAGATAAGGTAATACAAAAGTCTAAAAAGAAACAAGAAAATCCAAGGGATAAGAAGGGTTTAGTAGGTGCTTTCTGTCGATGCTACGACGTTCCATCTGTTATTGATAGGTTTCTTAGTGATATCTATGAGCCATGTGCTAACGGTAGATACTCCTATGTTAAGGGGTCTACAAGTGGTGGATTGGTTATATATGAAAATGGTGACTTTGCGTATAGTAATCATGCAACCGATGTGGCTAGTGGTCAGCTTTGCAACGCCTTCGACCTTGTAAGATTGCATAAGTTCCATGATTTAGACCTAGAGGCAGAACCTAATACACCAATTTCAAAGTTACCGAGTTATTTAAAGATGTGCGAGTTTGCCCAAAATGATATCAACGTTAAAACTTTAATTTTGAAAGAAAAAGACAAGGAAATAGAACAAGATTTTAAAGATGTATCTGTTGCACACGTTGAAGATAATCTAGAAATACTAAATAGATTGACGAGAAATTCTAAAACTGGCGATTGTGAAAATACTATCGATAATGTGAAAATAATCTTGCAAGGCGATAAAAAATATCGTGGGCGTGTGGCTCTTGATGAGTTCGCAGGGCGTATTAAGTTGGATAAGAAATCTAATTGGACAGACAAGGACGATAGTTTTTTGCGTTGGTATCTGGAGAAGAAGTACGGTATCACAAAGAGAAACGCCATCGATGACGGTTTGATGATTATCGCAACCGAAAATAAGTATCACCCAGTGCGTGAGTACTTTAATTCGTTAAAATGGGACGGAAAACCTCGTATTGATGAGTTCTTTATAGACTTTCTAGGTTGCAAGAGCAATGCTTACACCAGAGCAGTTACTCGTACTATGTTTCTATCGTTGGTGGCTAGAATCTTCATAAACGGTTGCAAAGTCGATACCATGATAGTCTTAGTAGGCGAACAAGGTATAGGTAAATCCACGATACTACGCAAGTTAATGCCTAATGAAGATTGGTTTTCCGACAGTCTAGCGAACATTCAAAGTAAAGATGCCTATGAACAACTTTTAGAAAAATCCTTAATAGAGATTGGCGAACTTTCTGCAATGAGGAAGTCGGACGTTGAAAATACGAAGTTATTTATATCCAAGCAGAGCGACAACTATAGAAAGGCTTATGGGCATCATGCGGAGAACGTTAAAAGGCAGTGTATCTTTGTGGGTACTACTAATACTCAGGCGTTCTTAAAGGATAGCACTGGCAACCGTAGATTTTATCCTCTGGATTGCGATAAGAGTAAAATAACAAAATCCATTTGGCTAGATTTTACTCCAGAATACCGTAATCAACTATGGGCAGAGGCTGTTGAGGGGTTCAACAATGGCGAAAAGTGGTATATTGAAGATAAATCTGTGTTAGAAAAGGCAACAGAAGTCCAAAATGCTCACTTTGATGAAAGTCCTATGCAAGCAGATATTGAAAACTATCTTAATACCCTATTACCTGAAAACTGGGAAACGCTAGACTTAAATCAGCGTAGAACGTTCCTTCATGGTGGAGATTTTGAGGGTGTATCTGCATCGAAAGGCACGATAAAACGTGATACGGTATGCATTAAAGAGATTTGGTGCGAATGTTTCAACCACGAAATCACGGAAAAAATCCAAAGAGCCGACCAAGTAGATATCGCAAATGTGTTAATTCGTTTAGGGTGGCATAATAAGGGCGACAGGAAAAGAAGTAAACTATATGGACAACAGAGATATTTTATTTTAGGCGACCAATAAAAAATCTGTCCCAGTTGTCACATAGCATATCATTGTTTTGTGTTGTTTTTTTAACAACGTGACATAAGGACAGAGATTTCTATAAGAGTAATACTAATTATAGAGTTTTAACAAAATATGTATATCCCAGTAACTGTTAAAACTCTATAAACTACATATATTAAAATAACGCCATGATTTTTTTTGTCCCACACGTCCCAGATTGCCCACAATCAACACATATACGACTTAAAGCAGTGTGACAGCAAATAATCTCGAGTTAGTCCCAAGAAGGAGGAAAAAACTATGCCAAGAGGAAAAACATGGTCTAAAGAAGAAATTCAGTTGTTATATGAATTATCTTCGGAATACACACAACGAAAGGAGAATAAAATAAATGACTATTCAAGAAGTTAAGAACTATCTAAGCCAAGCGTACTACATCGATAAGAGGGTGATAACCCTACAAGATGAATTAACTATGCTAGAAAGCAAACTAGAACGCTGTACGGCATCGTATACTAGCATTAGAGGGGGTGGAAGTCAACCTACTTTTGAGTATAATCTTGATAAGGTTATGAAATATCGTGAAATGTTAAACCATGAGATTGATAATCTTATAGAACACAAAAGAAGTATTAAGCAAACCATAGCAAAGTTAGACAACGACAAAGAAAGATTAATATTATACAAAAAATACATAAACTTCCAAACTTTTGAGAGCATCGCCGATGATTTAGATATCACCCCAAGACAAGTATATAAGATTTACAAAAAGAGTTTAGAAAATTTGCAAGAGTTCATTGAAGTTCAGTATTGATATATGATATTATTATACTCAAGAGAGTAAGGGAAAACGATGAACCTCCTTTTTTAGATAAAGTAGCTATATTGACAAGCCGTTCTAGTAGACTAGGACGGTATTTTTATTGAAAGTTGGTGAGATATGTCTAAACAATTAACTGAAAAACAAAAGCGTTTCTGTGAGGAATATCTCATAGACTTAAACGCCACACAAGCATATATTAGAGCTGGATATAAGGCTACTAACAATAAAGTAGCCGAGGCTAATGCTAGAAAATTACTCGCAAAATACTCGGTTAGTGAATACATAAAAGAACTAAGAGAAAAGCAATCAGAACGCACTGAAATTACTGCTGATGAAGTCATTAAAGAATTAAAAACCGTCGCCTTTGCTGATACTAAACTCCAAGGAAAAGACAAAGTTAGAGCCTTAGAGCTATTAGGTCAGCATTTAGGAATGTTCACGGAAAAAGTATCTGTTACTACAGAAGATAAACTTCCAGAACTTTTAGAGGCTTTAAAAGAGTAAATTGTATTTTTGTAGTGTATATAAGATATCACATAGTTATGTGGTTTATGGATATCAAAAAAAGTTACTATCTACAAAGATACTTTTACTAGTAACAATATATGGCTAAATTTAAGGTGTATCTACATAAGTGTGTAAAGTTCAATATAAGGGGTAATTATATTGAATTTATCGATTGTATTTTCTTGGGGGTGTGATTTTTGACTCTGAAAATTGGTAGTAAATATAAAGATTTCTTAAAAACTTCTGCGAGTGTAGAGTTCTTAGAGGGAACTACATCAGCTGGAAAGACTACTATAGGTGTGATAAAGTTCATGTTAAAGGTTGCTAAGAGTTCTAAAAAGTTGCATATTCTGTCTGGTTTGGACCTTGGAACTATCGAAAAGAATATAATCAATAAAGATTTGGGCATTAAAGATATATTCGGCTCTTTGGTTGAGTACAATCCTAGGGGCAAGGGAGAAAATACTTTGCCACACATTGTATTTAAAGATAAGATTATCTATGTACTCGGTTATGATAACAAAGCACGTTGGAAAAAGGCTCTTGGTGGACAGTATGGGTGTTTATATATCGATGAGATTAACATTGCTGATATGGAATACGTTCGAGAAAGTTCAATGCGTTGTGACTATCTAATGGGAACGCTTAATCCAGATAGTCCTGACTTGCCTATATATAAAGAATATGTAAACCATTCAAGACCTCTTGAAAAGTATATCCAAGACACTCCTATTGAGATTTTAAACGCTTTATCGGAAGAACCAAAGCCTAATTGGGTGCATTGGTTCTTTTCTTTTAACGATAATGTAGGACTTACTCCAAAAAAGATAGAACAGATTAAGACGAACGTTCCAAAGGGTACTAAACTTTGGAA
>ERZ1026856.1694-NODE-1694-length-10705-cov-6.080657_pt1 | contig 10705 bp, 4 predicted proteins | sample MGYA00380158_ERZ1026856 | MGnify/ENA primary metagenome ERZ1026856 (study PRJEB33269, sample SAMEA4719794) | human gut metagenome | biome: human-associated habitat; feature: organic feature; material: feces | place: Cameroon | collected 2013-10 ... | reverse complement strand
TTCATACCGCCATCGGCAGTAGGAGTCCAGGTAATGAACTCCGGTACTATCTTCAACTTGAGATAAGACTCGCCAGGGCAGTTGGTAGTTCCAGCTGTAGCTGCTCTCTTCTCGTAAGCGAATCGGAGTACATAGTAATATCCCTCGTGGAAATTAGCAACTGCATCATCTTCAAACTTGAGGTTGAGAGTAGTCTGAGTCTTTTTATTAAAAGCAGGCAGCTCTTCTTTCTCCAATGTTGCAACCTGTGTATTCAGCTTCTTTTCCCATAAAGGATCATTGGTTGTTGCAACATACACCTTTGTCGAAGCGTCAGCAGAAGTACCATTGTCATCAATGAAAGTAAGAGGTTCAGTTATAGCTGTTCCACCTCTCATCGTAGCACTATGAAGAGGCACCTTCAAATATCCCTTAGAAGACTTCAGCTTCTCCAACTGTGGCAAACCAATACGAAGCGATGCCTCATAGCTGCCATCATTGAAAGGATAATCCACATCATTGAATCCGAAGTTAAGCTTAGGACCATCCAACATCACACGTAAATCTACCGGTATAGCACCTGTACACAACAGAAAGGTTGTACCATTGATTACGTATGGAATATAGCCATCTGTCTCTTCTCCCTCAGGCTTCATATAGATTTGATGAGTTTTACCCAAGGGAAGCTTATCATTGCTGATGGTGATTTCGTTGCTGGCTGCTTCGTTCAACTTATTTTTCTCAGCTGTACCATCAAGATACCAGATGAACTTAACATTATTCAATGTTATCTTACCACCATTATGAGGGTCAGTTGTAGTCAATTGTCCCTTGATTTTAACCTCATAGTTGTCAGCTTGATCGCAAGGAATCTTATAATCCGTTACGATATTACCATCAGTATCAGTAATGATTGGATGCTGGCTAACCATTTCGAACCAGTCACTATATAGCGAGCAAATTTCTGCAGGTGAGCCCCAATTAGCCTTACCCTCAGCAGGATTACCTGTAGATACAGATACATAATACTTCTTACCTGTAGTCAAAGGATAGTCTTTATTGCTAAACACAATATAGGTTTCACCTTCACTGTCTACTTCTATCATATTAGTACCATCGATTTCAAAGTTCTTACACGTTTCCTCTGAATCGTATACGTCTACAGTACCATATTTATCACCATCAACTTTCGTCGTCGTTTTTTTCGTTATATCATATAAATTATATGAATAAAGTCCTTCACCAGAAACAGGTTTACCATCTTCATCCACTAAACGGAAATAAATTTTGGTATCTTTATGATCCAAGATTGCATTCAATGTCTCGTGGATAGCACGTATCTTCAGCTTGACGGTTCCAGTTGTAGCACCGCCACATACCGGCTTCTCCTGGAGTACCTCTACTTTTGCAGGTTCGATATAGATACGGATATCATCTACGGCATAATCGGCACCCTCAGTATTCTGACAATAGTTATCAATGACAACTCTAAAATCAGAGTAATTCTCTACACCAGATTCCTTCTGAATGACAATTTTACCATAAACCTGATACCATTTAGCCTTGGTTAAATCATCAACATTTGTCTTAAAATCTCCAGACGAGAAAGAATGAAGCAGTTTTTGACTCTGTATATTTCCTTCTGCATCATAATTCACTCCATAAAGTTTAAACATAACCTGAGGGACTTGTTTACCCTCTGAAGTCATATCTGCGACATTAGCAGAAAATATCATCTGCATACCCGTACAGAGATTTGCCTTAAAATCTGCAGCGGCAATCTGACGACTCTCATCAGAAGCATCCACATAAAGGAAGTGTCCGTACTGAGATCCATTCGTCATTTCGTACGTGCGATCATACAAGGGTTGACCTGTCCACCAAACATAATCATCCTTACCATCAGAAGATTTTCCAGAAATACCAGAAATATTAGCAGTTTTATAAAGTCCATAATCTCCATGAAGTGGGGAATGTCCAATACCAACAGAATAACCAGTAGCATCATAGTCTATCAAATCACGATATACGAAGCTATAGGCACGGCGATCCCATCTTGATGGCAATCGGTCTTGGTTGTCATCTGGAGTTGTTGGGGCTGCCACCGTTTGCTCATCATCATCATCGTCAAATGAAATAGGCTTGGTGGCTTGTTGATAATGCTCATCAAGATATGATATGGTTCTGTTATTATAGCCTTTAGCAGTTATCTGCTCATGCGTCATTGGATGGAATCCCATAAAACGAACATCAAAATTAGCTACAGGACACATATCGTTTCCTTCACCCAAATAAGCTACAACAAATACAGGAGTACCTTTATCTATAACCGGCTTTTCATTAGCAGCAATCTTCGAACCTTCTAAATTGTACCAGTCAGCATCATTCAGTTTTTCTTCACTTAAATCAAGAAAGCGAACTTTCCCTGATAACTTGCAATATTTTGATTTAGAAACATCATAAATACGCCATTCGATAAAACCTCCGTACTTAGAAACAGAGACATATTTTGACTTATCAAAATCAGCTTCAGTAATATCATTATTGTATACAACCTTTATCAAACTAGCAGGTTTCATCGGATAAAATGAGTATCGAGAAATATCATTCAATTGCAAACGCAATGTTGTTACTGACTTTTCATCCTTATAACCAAATGTAACCTTCTTATTATCTTCATAAGTATAATCACCATCATCATGATTACATAATGCAGCCATGATATCATCAGCAATCTTCTTTTTGGGAAGAATATGGAAGATGTAACGAATAGACAAAGTTGGTTCATGGAGCAGATAAGTCTTTGACTCATCCATTCCGTCAATATATCTACTTACATCACAGGCAATGGTCTCCCCTTTCCATGAATCGTCAACATGGGAAGTACTATAATTAACACCTATTAGTTTGCTAGTAGGATGTGCACCGATATTATTGGCGAATAATCCCCAATTTTCCTTCTTTAATAATTTTGTTTGTGTTTCATCAACAACCTTAAGATGTTCTGATCCTTGATCAGTATTATAATTATACCAACGGAAATAACCACGAGGTTCAAGATCATTACCATCTCCCTCATACCTCTGGAATGGCAGGGACAAGAGAATCTGCTTATCGTATTCTTTTCCATCAACATAATAATAATACTCCCATTCATGGGTCTTCTGATAGGCATGCCCGTTCACCATATCCCAGTCCCCCTTCTTATTGGCGATACCTTCATAATGCTTAAATGGAAGTTTATCTGGAGAATAGAGCTTTACATTTATCTTGCTCTTGAAAGCAGATGGTTCTTTTGTTATAACCCCATATTGAGCCTTATATCCTGTAAGATCATTGCTCAACAAACAATATACCTTCATATCAGAAGACCAAGAACCGGAAGGCAACTCGAAAGTTACATCCAATCCATTAGGTAACAAAGAAGAACCATCAGTCGATAGCAAGGTGTAATACCCCACACCCGCAGAAGTTTTGCGCAAAGCCAAAGCGCCATTATTAGAATAAGCACCACTTATGATTTTGTCATCCTTATCAGCCAATACCCAACGCATATAGAAGTCGCTGACATTTTTCTTATCAGCAACGCCAAAATCAGTTAGGATATCAGGAACTATATCTTTCAAACTTACCTCAAGTTTTCCGCCTTTATATATTGCATCTACATCATGACTTGATACAGCTGCTCCATTGTCTGCAGAAAGTTCCAAAGGAAGCGCATCAAGTGTTTCCTGCTTTACAAACTTGAAGGAATATTCACCATTAAGAGATGGCTCCTGAAGAATATAGGTATTTCCTTTATATGTTACCACCTTGGCATCATCGTCATTATTTGCCCAAGTACACTTCAAGACATAGTTCTCTACTTTTGCTCCTTCTGGAAGTTTCGAGAAATCAAAGGTCACAGTACGGTCTGCCTCATTAGCTATAACGGTTGAATTAAAGAAAATCAAATCAGAACCTTGAACTGCTGATGAAGAATTACTCAATATATCTGTTATGGAAGCAACAGGATTGGTAGCAGTCTTAGTCTCAAATAACTGCCAACGCAAATACTTAGCATTGAAATCTGGCAAAGTAACATGGGTTGTGGTCGCAGCTTTTGGGATTATAGAAGTACTTTCTGCTTTGGAAAAAGTTGGTGACTCAATGCCATACTTAATCGCAGAAGACGTCAAGCCTTCTACTGTATATAAATCAAATTCCATCCTTTTGACGTCTGCAAGATTCTCTTTTTGGGTTAAGAGATTGGCATCGTTTGAAAGAAGGAGAACGAGTTTTGAATTATGGATAGAAGCACCTTTAGGATCTAATTTATACTCAAAAATTTCTTTATAAGGATCCCCATATAAATACTTAGTTTTATCATAATACACATAACATTTGTCTTTCAGATGACCATCCCATTCATTAGGGACTTTTTTTATAGGATGACTACTATTACGATCATTAGAAATCTCCCAACTTGATATATCAAGTTTCTCTCCATCTTTCTCAAAATAGAAACATGCATAATTAAATTTATTCAATATATAATCACTCAATGATAATGGAGTGTCATCCATTACATATGAACCATCACTAGCCCATCCTTCCACTGGCATCAGAACCAATGAAAGGAGGAGGATGAGAGTACGATATATGTTTTTAATCTTATTCATAGCGATAGTATTTACGTGTATAATGTTTACGAGCAGCAAAGCTACTCAAATCCTTGGTGAAAAGTATCTTGTATGTTAGAGACTTGCCCGTTTCACCCGGTACAGGGACAGTGACCTGATAGAGGGCACTCTGCTTGTCGGCTTTGTCATCATTGAAGATACCTTCGAAATAGCCGGTGGTTTGCTTCCATGATGGAAGAGTTTTAAAAACCAGCGAGGCATTCTTTTTGGCAGCAGTGGCATCTGACATACCATCTTCTTGGATTAACTCCCATTTTACATTGGTATAGTCGATGTTGCCGGAAACCTTGGAGTCATCAGCCTTTACAACTATTGGTTGGATATGGAATTCCTCTTCCGGGTAATAACAGGTGTAGGAAAGAGTGGTTCCGTTATCTGTTATGGATGGATAGAGACCGATGGCTGTGAAAGACTGAACATCAAACTTCAACTTGTAATCATCTAATGAGATTGGAAGAATGTGATGGTCGTTGCGAGCTATCGTTGTCCAATCCTTGAACAGGGCGTAACGCTTGACTCCTGCTGAAGTATTCAGGTTGATGATGAAATACTTGGAAGTATTGCCCGCCTTGCTTTCATTCACATAAAATGAAATCTCATTCTCTTCCTTATAATCGGTTACACCTGCCTTTATTGTCTTTGGCGAAGACAGCGTATATCTATAATTCTCCGTTGCTGCCTGCCCTACCAGATTTGGAATACATGTAACCTCATCTTTATCTGCATCAGAATGCTTTGGCAGCAACATGATGTTTTCAGCATCTGCATTATCTTCGCTGTTCTTTGTAATATCGCTGATGGTAATATCGTTGATTACCAAATCCGTTGTACTTGGATTCTTAAACCGAAGTGTAACCTTTGCCAGCATTCTTACTAACCAAAGCTTCTTCTTATCAGTTGTTCCATCTTGGTTTACAGTAAGCGTCTGCTCATTACTCATAGGAATACCAGAAATAGTAGCATCGAAGCCATTGCCATTCATCTTATATTTCTTGTTCTTAAAATCAACATCAGAACCGCTTGTCAATGTACCCAACTGCGTTTTATCAATATTGGCAAAAGAATAGACCTGATAGGTGCCTGGGGCTACATTCTCCAGAGTAACCTCGTCTTCCTCAGCATGCTGAGCATCAACCTGAGTTTTCTCTATGGTCTGCACCACATTACCATCTAGAGTAAGAACAACAAACCAGCTCTTCATATTCTCTGCATCGGAACCAGACTCCCAATCTGGGTTAAGAGCACGGCTATGAGGTGCAGCCTGACCTATAGAGCCAGGCGCAGAAGTAGAGAGCTTGAGATGAATGGTATAACCATTTTTGCTTCCTCCATCAGAATTATCAGACATAGAACTGTCGTCTGGCGAGCAAGCCGTAAAGGTGGCAAGCATCGTCAGTACCAACAGCGCCATTATCGTTTTTATCTTATTCATATCTATTACTCATTATTATCCGTCTTATTACATGGAAGTCTCTGCATGGGTATACTTTGCCCACTTCTTGACAGCAATCGTGAGAACCATACCCTTCTTCTCACCCACTACTCCTTCTATCTTGATACGATAGATGTTATTGCGGACTATGCCATAATACATAGGAGCGGTTTTAGGACCAGCACCTGTTGGATCACTATGGCGAATGGTATAGGTATAGTATTTATCTGTACCAGATTTACCCGTCTTAGGCTGCTTCTTGGTTGAATCCCAATCAGGAAGCTCATAATATTTGCCTTTAAACACCAGTCCTGTTGCATACTCTTCTGAATTATCAAAAGTAGTATTCTCCATCGCATAATCAAGAACGAAGAAAGAGCTTGCTGTTCCTAAAACTTTCTTGACTGGAAGGTATCCTGTAGCAGATGGCCAACTTGCATCATTTAACTTACGAACATTATATGTAAGACCACTTGGCGTAGAACCAGTATTCTTACCGGAAGTCCATGGATCTATCACATAGTTTGTAGCAGTCTTGTCGGTTTCTGAAACAGTATTCTCATTTCCCAAATAGGTCAGAGATGTTCCCGCTTTATCCCCCACACGCTTAATGCAAAACTCATCGGAAGTAAGCTTGTTGTAAGGGAGGATAGACTCCAAAACAAAGCCACCCACTAAATTGTTTGAAACATCCTTCACATCAAAAGCATAAGTTCCGGTACCAGGAGTTGTTGGAGAATCAACATACTTACCGTCACCTGGATCAATATCAATACGGGCAGCTAGACGCTCTATATCAACATTTACTGTAAGCGGATTAGCCTCGGTTCCATCACCAGTAGCATTACCACCAGCAGAAGTCAACTCGGTAGTAGCATCCTTCTCTGAAGTCATGATAAAGTATTTCGAAGTAGAATCAAAAGCCGGAAGATGAGCATCTCTAAGTTCACTCAGTTTCTTGTTCAAATAGCTTAGAGTTATGTCACCGGCATTCGCTACCACCAAAACATGATATGCCTTGGTAACGACGATTGGCGTACATTGCTTTTTCTCGAACGTATATACCTTATCATATTTTGTATTGCCTGCATTCTCTGTTGGTTTCTCAAAAAAGAAAGCCTGCTCTATCTTTGCATCGCCATCGCTTATGCCTGTAGTGCTAGAGTAAAGAAATACACAGACATTTTTCACCTTATATTCGTTTTCAAAAGCCGTTTCTCTACCATCACCGTCATCCCCTCCTTGAGGACCTGCTGCACGAGACGTGGATTGGGTATCACCAGCCACAGCTACCTGCACAGTAAAGTAAGCCTCTCCTTTGAAGGCATCGGGCTTGCCGTCATCATCATCGGTGCTGCCAGCGCAGGATGCGAATGCACCGATGACAAGAACTGAAAGCAGAAGCAGATATATTGATTTCAACTTCTTCATAATCCTCTTAGTTGTTAAGTACTTCAAACTGTATTCTCTGACTCCAGCTCAGCGCATTCACGCTGATAGTAATGTAAGCGTATTTCAACTTACCATCTTGAAGGAAGAACTGTAACTTATAGTCATAAGCTCTATCCAAGAACTCTTGTGGAGTATACATATATTCCTCACTGGTGCGAACTCGGCTCAAGAGGTCAGGCAAATCTACATCTACCACGGTCTTGCCTGTTTCCTTGTTGGCGATGATCAATTTTCCATCGTCCTTCGCCTTATCGTGATAAATCAGACGGGAGGTCATAAAGTCGGCATGAGCTATCTTGCCCACTCCTTCCAATTCATTACCATTGACATCACCTGCAGTAGAGCCTTCACGGTCTTCTGTATTCCAAACAGCATGTGGAGTATAGATTACCTGATTAGTCTCATCGAGTGAATTGTCACAGAGGATGTGGGAATTATGGTCTTGGATGATAAAACTATAGTCGTTTACATCCATTGTGGTTGGGTCATTGAGTTCACGCAAGGTTACATTAATCTTCTTGGTATCACGTACCAGCGAAACGGTGGTATAGTTAGGACGGGTAGCGGAATACTCTACCAGCGCATCTGTCTTACCATGCCACAGGGTATCGAGTGGCAAGTTGTGGTTATCTATGATATAATAACCATTGCGCTGAATCTTATCAAGGTTTACCTCCAATTTATCCATCTTATCGCCCACAGCAGGTTCTGTACGAACGAACTTTGCACGCTGGGTATTCAACTGATCAGCATAAGCATTCTGTCCAGCCAAAGCTATGAACTGATACTTGCCAGGTTGAAGATCGGTAATATGCATTTTATAGTCTATATTTTTCAAAGGCAGCGCAGATAAAGAGTTTGCCTCTTCGAATTTCTTCACAAAATTTCCATTTTCATCATAGACATAAAGGGTTACCGCCCCAACATGATCATTGAACATGTCGGCACGCTGCAAGTTATAGTCATACTTAAACTTGACATAAATCCCTATAGGACAATCGTCGGTGTCGGTATGCCACATATCACAGGAGGCAACCATCAAGAGTGTAGCAATCGCCAGCACTCCCCTTTTCACCAAGCTAAAAATCTGCGCTTTCATATATTTCTTCGTTTTATATATATATTGAATCTAATTATTATCACATGAAGTGTCGGACAGAATCCGAATATCACCATCTCTTTGCATCTGGCGATGCGATGCCTTGCTGTTCAACAAGCTTGTTTATCAGATTATTTCTGATGTAGTTGTTTGTTTTATTATATATGCCCCCACCTGAAAAAGGTGGGTGGGGGCATGATTATTTTACTGAAGGATTGTATTCTGCTTACGAACAGCCCAAGAGAGAGCATTAATCTTGCAAGAGATATAACGCTTCAAGTTATCATCAGGAGTATCGTCATTGTTTACATTAAGTTCACCTGGTGTTGAAGCACCAATTGCTGCTACGCCAGTAACATCAAGTTTATACCAGTTGTTACGGAGAACACCATAACGACCCAACCAATTCTGCTCACTCTTTGGATCAGGATAAGATACGGTTGTCTTGTTTGAAGGATTCCAAGGAGTCAACTCGTCACCAAAGTGCTTAATCAAAATGGTATAGTATGCATAACCATCCTTGAACTCATTAACCTTAATAGTTGGCTTGAATGTTGTTAAGTCGGCTGCAGTGACTTCCTTATCTGTTGTACCATCAGTTAAAGTCATCTTTGTGATAGTCACTTTTCCTGCAGCATCGGCAAATTCAACATCCTTCACAGTAATTGTTGCTGTTACAGTAGGATAATAATGTGTCTTTACATATGCAGAACCCATTTCTGCCAAGAATCTCTTACCAATTTCAGTCTTGACGTCAGCTTTAGAATATACTACACCCTTATTGTCGTCAATAGTGAAGAAAGTACCTGCAGTGTAACCATCAGGGGTAATCTTCATCTTTACAATTGCACAAGTTGTCTCCTTTACATTCTGGTGAGCTACATTAAATGTATTCTCATAGCAATAAGTGCTTGCGCCACCTGCCAATGTTGGTTCGGCATTTCCATCAGTGAAAGAAGGAGCTACATCATAGTTAGCATCTTTGCCCCAATAAGTTCTGTAACCCTTACCAGTAGCAATTGCAGAAATACCTGCAAAACGGTAAGAATTATTGTCATAGTCTACATGGGATGCAGTTGTAAAATCTGTAGCATCAGACTTATAACTATTCCAAGTATTATCATACAGGCGAGTCAAATAAGAAGAGGTATTTACATTAGCCAATCTCCAACCCTCCAAAGAATATGCAAAAGTTTTTGCTGCACCGCTACCTACACTAACTGTATTTGTAGAAGTACCTGTAGCATTTTCCAAAGTTACCTTAGCAGCCAAACGCTCAACATAAATATTAACAGCAGGATGAGAAGTTGCCTCTGACTCTGTTTTATAAATTTTATCTGTAACATCTGTCAATGTTGTAGCTTCCACAGAACTAAAATCAGCCTTACCTGGCTTGCTAATGATAACAGCATTTGACATCATCAGATTATCCTCTTTCAAAGGTGTATTTATATCCTTCTTTGACAAGTCCTCAAAGGTACCAGTAAAGTCAGTTCCATTTACCTGTAAAGTATTAGTAGAAGTTACTTTTAATGCATCATTATGGTTCAATACAACAAAAGCATATATTTTATCTGTAGACGATGCAGAAATCACGTTGATTTTCTGAACCTTTGATAAAGTGGTAGAGATTTGAGTACTAGGCGTAAGATCCTTCTTCCAGCCACTCAAATTATAAGCAGCCTTGATTTGTGCTGTTGCTTCATCTGCTCCCGCAAAAAGGATAAGAGTGGCATCCTTAACATTGTACTCTTTTGCATCACCATGATCAAGAACATCATTAGCTGCACGCGAGGTTGACTGAGGCTGAGTAGGCAAATTCAATGTTACATTAACAAAGCCTTGACCATCGGCACCAAACTTACCAGTTTCACCACCATTCAGATCATCACTACTTGAACAAGAACCGAGCATCAGCCCTGCCAATGCAACGGAAAATAATAAAGTTTTCTTCATCTTGTAAGTTATTATCGTTGTTATTAATAATTATTTCTTTACGTTATAAACGTTCTTAAAAATCTAATTATATTACATTTTTATATATTTGGTTTACAAATCATC
>ERZ1026856.1693-NODE-1693-length-10707-cov-4.403117_pt1 | contig 10707 bp, 7 predicted proteins | sample MGYA00380158_ERZ1026856 | MGnify/ENA primary metagenome ERZ1026856 (study PRJEB33269, sample SAMEA4719794) | human gut metagenome | biome: human-associated habitat; feature: organic feature; material: feces | place: Cameroon | collected 2013-10 ... | reverse complement strand
ACAGCGCGATTCTCCAGAATCTCGGCTTCCTCACCCGCGGCAGCTTCTCCGCACACAACGCCTTCATGGCCATCTCGAAGAAGTCCGTGCACCCGACCTACCAGGGCGCACAGCACCACATCTGGGATTCGCTCCAGATGGTCGGCGCGAAGCATGTCTTCATGTTCTTCGGCCTCAATGACCTGAACATCGGTGGCGTGGACAGCACGGTCGACTACTACGTCCGCCTCATCAACCAGATTCGGGCCGTGAACCCGGACATCACCTTCACCATCATCAGCACGACTCCGATGTACCAGGGCTCCGAAAAAGGCAAGCTGACCAATGCGAACATCGATGCGCTGAACGCACGCATGCAGGCCCTCTGCGCCGAAAACGGCTGGGGCTACCTCGACATCGCCTCCCACCTGAAGGCCGCCAACGGCACTCTCGCCGCGCAGTACTGCTCCGACCACTACGTCCACGAAACCAACGCCGCCTACGCCATCTGGCTCCAGTGCTTCCACGACTACGCACAGGAAAAGCTGATCGCCGAAAAGCTCGCCGCACAGACGAAAGCCTGAAAACACCAAAAGATGCCAACACAGAAGCAACATCCGTGTTGGCATCTTTTTCATTTTATTCACTTTTGATACAGCAAACAGGTATTTAGGGGCTAATAATCGATACAGCTACGCGCCGATGCCCCGAAACTTCTCCAGTAGCCGCGCCGCGCCCGCGGTCTCCCCGACACGCCCGAAGCGCTCCGAATACACGATTACGCCGAAGTCCATCTGTCCGCGGATCCGATGCGCCATGTGCGCTTCGATCTCCCCCATGATGGAGTCCATCACCGGCGCCCGCAGCCCCATCTCTTCGAGCCGCGTCAGCATCTCCTCGGTCGTCGTCGCCTCCCGCATCGCCGCCACCTGCGCCCGCGTACCGCCGCACAGCGCGAGATGCGCCGCGAAAATCTCCCAGCGCCCGTCCGCCACGCGACTGTGTGTGTTCATGATGCCCGCCGCGAGCTTCACCAGCTTCCCGACATTGCCGACCAGCAGAAAATCCGTCGCCCCATAGGACACCGCGAGGTCGATCGCCTCGCCGATGTAGTTCGACACCTCGACGACCGGCACCCCGCGGAGCCCCAGCTGTTGCTCGACGTAGCGCTGCCCGTAGTTCCCCGGCACGGCCAGAATCCGCCGCGCTCTTCGGCCAATGTCTCCATCCTTTTTCCGCCCGCTGTCTGCCGACACCGCCTGATCCTCATGCGATGCGGACGCCCGCGGCCATCCCGCAGCTTCATCCACTTCCAAAACAGCGGCATCCTCCATCGCCAGCACCTGCCGGATCGAGGTTTCGATCGTCGCGACAATCGCGGCCTCCGACATCGGCTCCACGATGCCGGTCGTCCCGAGAATCGAGATCCCGCCCTCGATGCCGAGCATCGGATTAAATGTCCGCTGTGCGAGCTCCGCGCCCGCCGGCACCGAAATCGTGATCAGATAGTGCTCGACGCCCGCATCCTCCTCGAACGCGTCCAGCACCTGCTGCACGGCGTCGAAGATCATCTGCCGCGGCACGCGATTGATCGCGCTCTGCCCGACCGCCTGCTCAAGCCCCGGCTTCGTCACCCGACCGACGCCCACGCCGCCCGTGAGATACAGCCGCCCGTCCGCCGTCGCAAACGCGCCTGCCGGCACGGACATCCCATCGCATACCTGCACATACGCCCGGATTTCCGTGCCGTTCGTGACATCCGGATCATCGCCGGCATCTTTACGCGTCGCAAAGCCGCCATCCGTCGTCGGATACACCGTCAGCGTCACACGCGTATTTTCGGGATTCTTCCTGCTCTCCGGCAGTCGTACCGTCACCTCCGACAGGACCTGTCCAGTGAGAAGCCGCAGCATCGCGGCCTGCGCACACGCCGCCGCGCAGGTGCCGGTCGTCAGCCCGCAGCGGAGCTTCTTCTGATTTTTAAAGACAAATTCGTTCATGTGCGCACCTCCGCCCGTCCATACAGCAGCCGGAACTCCTCCGCGCTGATGTCATAGAGCGGCGCGATGATCTCCTCGCGGAAGATCTCCTCCGCTGTGCCGATGTGCTGCGCATGGCCGTCCTTCACGGTCAGCAGCTGGTCTGCGAGCAGTCGTGCGAGCTCGATCTCGTGGAGTGAGGCCACGATCGTCATCCCGGCCCGCGCCTTCGCCCGCAGTACCCGAAGAAGCTGCAGCTTATAGTGGATGTCGAGGTAGCCGGTCGGCTCATCGAGGATCAGGAGCTTCGGATCCTGTGCCAGCGCCCGCGCGAGCAGTGCCCGCTGCTTCTGTCCGTCACTCAGTTCCCGGAAATCCCGCTCTCGAAGCGCCATGACGTCCATAGCCTCCATCGCATCCTTCACCCGCGCTTCGTCCTCTGTATCGAGCCGCCCCAGCCGCCCGGTATAGGGGTAGCGCCCGAGCGACACCACATCCCGCACGGTCATGAGCTCCGGCTTCGCCCGATCCGTCAGCATCACCGCAACCTCCCGCGCAAGTGCCTCCCCGGAGTAATGCTGCAGATCCTGGCCATCCAGCGTCACGGTCCCCTGCATTGGCTGAAGCGCACGGGACAGGGTCTTCAGCACGGTTGATTTTCCCGCGCCGTTCGGCCCGATCAGCACGAGGATCCCGCCCCGCGGCACATCGAAGCGGAGCCCGTCCAGCACGACCTGCCCGTGATACCCCGCCGTCACATCGCGCACGGCCATATGCTGCGCTCCGACCATCTCTGCACCCGGGCTGCGCAGCGCATCGAGCGCTCCATCTTCCTTCACAGAAGCGCCTCTCCCAGCCACATCGCCGATCCGCGTCTCCTCCCGGCACAATTCATTTTTCTGTTCGCGCATCATCTCCTCCTCTCCTGCAGCAGCATCCAGATGACGACCGGCGCGCCGATGAGCGAGGTGACGGTCGAGATATTGAGCTCGGTCGGGCTGAGCAGCGTGCGTGCCAGGAGGTCGCAGACCGCCGTGAAGGCTGCACCGCCGAGGAATGCCGCCGGTATCAGCACGCGTGGCTCCGAGGTCCGGAGCAGGCGCCGCATGATGTACGGGGCCGCCACGCCGACGAAGCTGATCGGGCCGGCGAAGGCGGTGACGGTCGCCGACAGGATGCTCGAGAGCAGGATGAGGATCGTGCGGAAGCGCCGGACGTCGACCCCGAGGGAGCGCGCGTAGCCCTCGCCGAGCCGGAACGCGCCGATCTGCTTCGACATCGCGAAAATCAGCGCCATCGTCACGCCCACGACCGCGAGCGACACACGCACGTCCGTCCAGTCCGCGCCCGAAAACGAGCCGAGGGACCAGCCGTGCAGATTTACGATGTCCGCGTCCTCCGCGAAGGTAATGAGAAAATCGGTGATTGCACTCGCGACGTAGCCGATCATGATGCCGCCGATCAGAATCGACGCCATGTGCTGTACGCGTTTCGAAATCAGCAGGATGAAGCCGGTCGACAGGAGTGCGCCAATGAAGGCGGCCACGACATTGATGGCTGCGCTGGTGGTTCGGAGCTTCGTCAGGGTGAGCAGCATCGACAGCGTGACGGTCAGCTTCGCGCCGCTCGAAATGCCGAGGATGTAGGGCCCGGCGATCGGATTTTCGAAGAAGGTCTGGAGCAGGAAGCCGCTCAGCGCAAGCGCCCCGCCGAGGATCATCGCGAGACAGACACGCGGCAGGCGGATGCGCCAGAGGATGGTCTGCGACACCGTGTCACCGCGCAGTGCAACTGTACCGGTGGAGACATTGACATAAAAAATAAGAAGCAGCACGAGAAACAGGCATGCGAATACGATCGCATACCGCCGCGTGCGTCTTCGGTTTTCCCGCTGAAATTCACTCATCCGCGCGTTCCCTTCTGTATACAGCATCTTTTGATGGCTTTCAGTATACTCGATTTTCGATCGCTGGAATAGTAAAAGCCGAAGATGATATCTTCGGCTTGGATCATTTTATGAAACCTGTTTCAGGAAATGCATATCTCCCTGGCCCTGCAGCATCCGGCTGACGTCTTCGGCGAAGTCCGCCATGCGGTCGCTCATCTGGTAGAAGTCCTTGTCGGTCGTGTAGACATGGCCCTCCTGCACGGCCTTGAAATCAGCGAAGAGCGCATTTTTTTCGAGCAGCTCCTGAATGGAGCTGAGTGGTCGGTCGAGGGTCGCAGAGTAGATGAGGTAGTCGGCATCCTTACAGCTACTGTAAAAATCCTCCAGGGAAACCGTGACGTTGCTCTTCCGGCTGCCGCTGAGGCCCGACATGTCCGGCGCGAGGTAACGCGCACCGGCGAGCTCGAGCAGCTCCGGGATGTAATCGTTCGGCTGCCGCACCTGGATCTGACCGGAGGCGTTCACATAGAAGTAGACGACCGTCGGACTGCTTTTCTCTGCGGTTTTCTGTATCGCGCGGATGCGGTCGCGCTCCGTCTGATACCACTGCTGCGCCTTCTCTTCGTGGCCGAACAGTGCGCCGTACACGCGGACCCACTCGAGGCGACCGAGCACGTGCGGCTCGTAGCTGGAGTAGTCGATGTAGACCGGGATACCGAGAGCGTTCAGCTTTTCGGTCACCTCCGGTGCACGGTAGATCATCGTGGATTCCAGGGCGAGGTCACAACCCTCCCGGAGCAGCGTCTCATAGTCCGGCTCCGAGTACCTGCCGGCGAAAAGCATCGTACCTTCCTTCATCGCCGCACGCGCCTCGTCCACGTACCAGCCCTCCTCCCGGAGACCGGAGAAACGGATCTGGCGGACCGCGCCGAGATCACAGAGCGGTGCCATCACCGCACTCGCCGCGACGTAGGTCGTCGTGAGCGGCTGCTGCAGCACCGTCAGCTCCAGCGCATCGCCCTTCTTTTCCTTATTCGCGCTGTTCGCTTCCGATGCCCGCGCCGTGAAGTGACTGTTTTTTTGATCGGATATCTGCACCTCCGCCGGCACGATGAGATAGCGACACCGTCCGCCGGCGGTTTCCAGCAGCTGATACGTCGCGCCGGATGCATCCTCGTAGTTGCTCAGGCGGAAGTACTCCGCCACATCGTTCTTCTCAGACGAAATAAACCTGAGCCCGTCGATCTCCGGCGCCGCTGACCACTGAACACTGCTGTCTGAACTTCCCGTATCCGCCACCTGCGTGGTGGCCGACTGCATTGTCCGCTGCAGCTCCTCGGTCGGCAGGGCGTGCGCCTCCGCCATCGACGCATCCGCCATCGGAAGCAGCGCGCTGCCGTCGAAGCTCAGTTCGTACTCGATTTCATACGGCTTCGACATCGCGGTCGTATCGGCGAGCACCGGGATGGCCGTGTTGAGCGCCGGCACCGGGATCGTCATCGCGGAGTGTCCGGCGGCGTCGGTGAAGACTTCGTAACGCACGCCGTCGAGCTTCATGTAGTCGTAGCTCGCGCTCGACCAGTGGATGTCCGCCGTCGCCTGCCCGTCCTTCACATAGAAGCCCGTCGGCGAGCTGATCGACGCGCGGCCGGAGCCCCCCGTCATCGACACCCGGATCCAGTAACTGCCATCCGGGATCTCGGAGAGCTCGGAGAACGACCGCAGACCGGTCGCGGTCACACTCGTTTCGGAAGGCTGCGCAGCAGATGCATCAGAACCTGTGCGGACACCGCATCCGAAAAGCAAAGACGCAACCACACTCAGCAACAGTACGATCATCATCCGATATCTTCTACTTTCGTTCGTCTTCTGTTGATTTCGCATGCACATCCCCCTGCTGTCATTCCTTCTACCCGCTGCTCTGAAGCGAACTATCCACGATTTTCAAAATCAGGCTTTTGTGTATACTTTCAGCCCATTCCACACGCCTACGCCCGATACGCACGCCACAACGGCGCATACGGTCATCCCGTCCGTCCTTATACCCCCGCAATGTCCCGCGTCAGGTCCTCCTGCGGGCGGTCGCCGTGCAACCGGCCTTCGAAGTAGTGCTTCCGGCACAGCGCCACGTAGGATTCATTGCCGCCCAGCATGACCTGGGCACCGGTGCGCACGATCTTTCCGTCGCTGAAACGCGTGTTGAAGTGTGCCTTCTTTCCACACCAGCAGAGCGTCGGGATCTCCTCGAGACGGTCCGCCAGCTCACAGAGGCGCTGCGAGCCCGGGAACAGCCGGCTCTGGAAATCCGTCATCAGTCCATAGCAGATGACAGTGATTTCCTTATCGTCGACGATATGCGCGAAGGCCTCGACCTCCTCCGGGCTCAGGAACTGCGCCTCGTCGATGATGATGACGGTTTCCTTTACAAAATCGATCGTCTCGAGCCGCTCAAGGAAGCTCGATACCAGCTCACACTCCGCGTGCAGCCCGATACGCGACTTGATCTCACTCTTCCCATCACGCGTGTCCGTCGCCGGCTTTAGAAGGTACGGCACATAGCCCTTCTCCAGATAGTTGTAGCGCACCATCAGCGCATTCGCCGTTTTACTGCTGCCCATCGCGCCGTAGCGGAAAATCAGTTTTGCCATAACACTCTCCCTTACAGATATTCTGCGTCTACTATAACGGTCCCGGCCCCCAATTACAAGAAGCGCTCCCCGCAAAAAGAACGGCCTCCATCACGGAAGACCGTTCTGATCTGAATGCTGTTTGTCCGACGCGCGTTCACGCGAAGCGTGCGTAGTAACTCGTCGCGTCCTCGTATCCGTTCGTCCTGAGCACGATGTTCAGCACGCGCTCCGCACAGCTCCGGATGTCCGCCTCACTGAGCTGTCCCCCGGCATACGCCTGCTCGAGGTGCTCGCGGTCAGACGGTGTGCCCGGCATGATGAGGTCGTTGCCCGCCGTGATGCAGCCGGCTGCGTCCGCTCCTCCGTAGGCCAATGTTGTCGCCCAGTCGGTCATGATCACGCCCTGGAAGTGCCACTCCCGCCGCGCGGCCTCCGTGCAGATGTCGGCATTGTTCGCACTGTGCACCCCGTTGATCTCGTTGTAGCTCGTCATGATGCACATCGGCTGGCTCTCCTTGATCGCGATCTCGAAGCCGCGCAGGTAAATCTCACGCAGTGCCCGCTCGGACACGATCGCGTCGACACCCATGCGGTTGTTCTCCTGATTATTGCAGGCGAAGTGCTTGATTGTCGTGCCGACACCCGGAAGCGCCTGCACGCCCTTCGTGATCGCCGCCCCCATCTTTCCGGTAAGCAGCGGGTCCTCCGAATAGTACTCGAAATTACGTCCGTTCAACGGATTTCGGTGGATGTTCATGCCCGGTGCGAGCCACCAGGCCACATGGAACTCCTCCATCTCGACGCCCGTCGCGCGGCCCACCGCCCCGAGCAGCTCCTCATTCCAGGTCTGCGCGAGGTTCGTGCCCACCGGCCAGGCCGTCGTGAACTGGTACCAGCGCTCATACTTCTCCGGCTCCGCCGGTTCCGACGCGAAGAAGCCGTTCTCGAGGTTCGCATCGATACCGACGCTGAGCGCCTCGCCCGTCGCAAGCTCCACGAGATACGAACGGGTCAGGCGCAGGCCCGCCGGACCATCTGCCATCGAGATGCCCGGCACATGGAGCAACTCCTCCAGGGCGCGGCTGGTTTCGCCCGCCGTGCCCGGCACCCGCTGACCCGCGGAGCCGAGCGCCGACGCATGCATGTCGAACTCACCCATCAGAAGCGGGATCAGGTCCTTCACCTCGAGCGCGCTGGCGATTGCATGCGCCATCCGGTCGATGTCATCCTGCGCATTCCGGAACACCGGCTCCTCGCCCGGCGCCCACACGGTCTCCCCGAGCGCCTGCGTCCAGCCGAGCTTTGCGTTGAGTCCCGCGATCTGCTTTCCCTGCTGCGCCGCCTGCTTCATCGTCGCCCAGCGGTCGCTCCAGGCCTGCGTCTTCCGGCGAAGGCTCTCCACCGGCGCCGCGCACTCACGGAAATCCGCATCCTTCACCGGACAGATGTGCGGCACGATCTCCAGCACCTTCTCCTCTGCGACCTCGACCACGCCCGCAAGCTGCAGCCGGCTCTCCTCCGAGCTGTCGCCGACGAAGATCGCGTAGCGGCCGGCCTCGATCACCCACGCACCATGCGCCACATCGTAGTCCGTGCGGAAGCTGGCGAGCGCGCGCCCGTCCACATGGAGGGTCATCGTCTCCTGCTCGCCCGGTGCGAGGAGCCGCGTCTTCTGGAACGCCACGAGCCGCTTAAACTCCTTCGCCTCGACCTTCGCCTGTGCCGACGCCTCCGCGCCTGCGCCGCCTTCTCCAGCACCTTCCGCCAATGTCTCCGCCGTCTCATCCGTTGCCGCTGCCTTCGCGCCTGCGGCAACGGAAATCGCCGCCGGCTGCGGGCAGGCCGCATAGACCTGCACGACTTCCTTTCCGGCGTTCGGATTTCCGCTATTCTCGACGGTCACCGGGATGTACAGTCCATCCGCTGCGGCCCGCGGTGCCTCCGCCGTGATGGCAAACGAGGTGTAGCTCAGGCCGTGGCCGAAGTGGTAGCGCGGCTCCACGCCGAAGGAATCGAAGTAACGGTAGCCGACATAGATGCCCTCTTCATAGCGTGAACGCGCGAGCAGGGCGTCCCGGTCGGAGGCATTGCCCTCGTCGAGCTGCGCGCGGACATCGCTGAAATCCATCGCGCCCGGGTAATCCATGTAGCGTTTCGCCCAGGTCGCGGTCAGCTTCGCCGACGGATTCACGAATCCGAGCAGGATGCGCGCACAGGCGTTACCGCCCTCCTCGCCGGCCTGCCCCATGAAGAGGATCGCCTTCACCTCCGGCATCGCCTCGAGCACCGTTAGATCGACCGGCGCACCGGCATTGATCACGATCACGATCTTCTCGACCAGGGTCGCAAGCACGCGGAGATCCTCGAGCTCATGATCCGTGAGGTAGTAGTCGCCCTGCGCGAGGTGACGGTCGCTGCCCTCGCCGGCCACGCGGGAAATTACGTAGACCGCGGTCTTCGCGTCCTGCACATCCGTGTCTTCGATCGGACGCCCCTCCGGCATCTCGAAGGCGTGGCTCGTATAGGTATCGAAGAAAAGCTGCCCGTCGGTACTGCCGCCGCACTCGTCGAGAATCTGCTTCTTCCACGCCTGCCGCGCGAGCTCGTAGCGCTCCTCATAATCCTCGATCCAGCCCTTGCTCGTCACCCGCACACGCGCGAGCGTGAAGCCGTCATAGATCGACACACTGTGCCGCACATTCACATCCCCGGAGCCGGTGCCGCCCTTGATCGTGAGCCCTGCACCTGCGCCGAACAGCGCCACCGGAATCCCGGTCGGAAGCGGCAGCACCCCGTCGTTTTTCAGCAGAACGATACTCTCCTCGGCCGCCTCCCGCGCGAGGATGCGATGCCGCTGCTCCCGCTCGGAAATCTCCTCGGATGTCGTTCCCGTTCTCTTAAATTCATTAATCTTCATATATTAATCTCCTGTTTCTATGTCAATGCCTCTGTCCGGCAACTCATCACTGCTTCTTCACGCAGCCTGCGCCACCACGGCCCCGGGCTTCCGGCGTTCCTCTTTATCGACGCGTCTCATGCATCCCTATACCGCGCGGCCATCTCCGCGGTATTCCGCTTCCCGCGTCGGTACTTCTCATGCATCACCCGCGGTATCCTGGTACCGTGCGGCCATCTCCGCGATGTCCGTCCGCAGCTTCTCGCGAAGCTCCGCCGGCTCGAGCACCGTCACGTACTTGCCGTACTGGAGCGCCCAGTACTCCATCGCCTCCTGATTACAGCGGAGGCGGACATCCATCATCCCGTCCTCGTACTGCTCGACGATCTGGAAGTCCTTTCCGAACCAGTCGTAGAGCATGTCCATGCTGCGCTGACTCGTCCGGAGCAGCACCGTCACCGACTCGCCGGAGAACATGTAGACATGCTCCGCCATATGCTTCGGCAGGTCGAGACCATGCTCCATGCCCTTCACCTCGCGCGCCGGCTTCCGCTCCTCGTCGAGGATCTCCATATTCGTCATCTTATCGATGCGGTAATGCGAGATCGTCTCGTACCTATCATAGTTGCCGACGAGGTAGAAGTACCCGTTCGACATCACGATCTGATAGGGATTATAGATGTACGGCTCCTTCCGCCGCGGATGCATCCGTCGATCCGTCCCGTAGCTGTTGTAAATGAAGGACAGCTTCTGCTTTCGTTCGATGGCCTCATCGATGAGATCCAGGTTGATCATCGCCTGCTTGTTCTCCGTATGCTGGAGCGTCGTGATATTGGCGAGATGCGTGAAGCGCGGCTTGAAGTGCCGGCTGCTCTCATCGACCAGCTTATCGATCAGCTGTTTCGCCTGCGCCTTCGTCAGAAACTTCGAGAAAACCACCGAATTGATGAGCATCTGCAGCTCCGCATCATCGAAGGTCCGGGACATCAGCCGGTAGCCCTTCTCCGTATCGATGTCGAAGCCACACTCGATGAGACAGTCGATGTTGTTCCGGACCGAACGCCGGTCACACACCACCCCGTAGTTCTCCTTCAGAAGCTGCAGCACCCGCTGCTGCGTAAGCGCATGCTCCTCATCCGAATAATCCTTCAGGACCTCGAGTATCAGCAGATTCAGATTTTTCTTGCCGCCACCATCATACATAGCCCTACCTCCCGAACACAGAATCTCCTTTTATCCTATCATAAAAGCAGCGCGCACACGACTGCGTTTAGCCATTTTGACGGCGTAAGTTTACTGTAGGATTTGATTGTGTGAGAACCACCAATGATGCGG
>ERZ1026856.1692-NODE-1692-length-10710-cov-13.445612_pt1 | contig 10710 bp, 7 predicted proteins | sample MGYA00380158_ERZ1026856 | MGnify/ENA primary metagenome ERZ1026856 (study PRJEB33269, sample SAMEA4719794) | human gut metagenome | biome: human-associated habitat; feature: organic feature; material: feces | place: Cameroon | collected 2013-10 ... | reverse complement strand
GACGCCATGCAGGACATTGATGGCAACGTCAGCATCAACTACGTTGGGTATTACTACAATACCCAGCTCAACGATTGCGTCTTCATTTTGCCGAAAGTACTGCTCGAAGACACCTCAGAGGGCGAAAAAGTATTCGGCAAATACGCCCCGGAAACCATCGTCAACCTGAACCAGAACAACCCACTCTCTCAACAGGAGAAAGACTTCATCTATGAGTTCTCTGTCTGGATTTACCGCACCATAGAGGTTTACAACAATACCACCAGAAACGGTATTGTCTATCACCAGAAAATAGCATGTCTTGGCAAAAGTACCCGACAAATCAACAATACATTCCTCGATATTCTGCTGGCTCTCATCGACTTCAACAAGCATAACCAGGATTTCATCTTCTTCATCCTGAAGAACATCCATTCCGGTTACAACCGCATTCATTGGTCAAAGACCATAGCCACCACGAGGGCCATCATCAGCAAAAACAGTCCTGTTTATACCCATCCTGTCAACAGGAAAAAGCAGATCAACTTTGATGAAGAACTCTTGATTATCTTCTATTCCATCCTGAATTATATCAGCGAAAGATACGGCTTCGCCAATCATATCAACTGCAATTTCCAGCTGATAACAGGCTATCGTTTCAAGACCTATCTGGATGGATTAGGAAAGACCAGGCTGCTTCAGATTAAGTATAAATACTTCTCAGACAAGGCTTTACACCTCTGGCAACTATGCTACGATTTCTTTGACAATGCCAAGCGCATGAACATCCAGCAGGAACGCAAGGAGTATCTTCTGGTTAAGAGTTTCAATATCGTTTTCGAGGCCATTATTGATGAACTTCTAGGCGAGAAGAACATTCCAGCCGGACTGAAAGAACAGGCTGACGGCAAGCGCATAGACCATCTGTACAGCTACCAGAACCTGATTACAACAAGAAATCAGGAGCCAGTTTATTACATCGGCGACAGCAAGTATTACAAGTTAGGCCATGCCATCGGAAAGGAATCTGTGTATAAGCAGTTTACGTACGCCAGAAACATCATCCAGTGGAACCTGAACCTCTTTATGAACGACGATAAGGACGATGAAGAACTGCAATACGACAAGCGTAACTTTGGCAACGTACCCAAGCTTCGCGATGACCTGACGGAAGGCTACAACATCATTCCGAACTTCTTCATCAGCGCAAAGATGGCAGAGAATCTCTCTTTCTCAGACCAGATTTCATCAACCGACAGGGAAAAGAAGTGCTTCAACACCCAGCATTTCAACGACCGCCTGTTCGACCGCGACACCCTTCTCGTCTTCCACTACGATGTCAACTTCCTCTATGTAGTATCTCTGTATGCCCGTCATAACGAGCACCAGAAATTCGCCTGGAAAAACCGGGTTCGCAAAATGTTCCGTGATGAAATCCAGAAGATGCTAGACGAAAGATACGACTTCTATCGCCTCACGCCGAAAGAAGATACACAAGTAGAAGAATTCGTCAGCCGGAATTTCAGAAAGCTTATCGGCAAGATATTCTCTCCAACGAAAGACAATGATTATCTGATACTTGCGTTCGAGAAAGCAGACTCCAACGAGGAGCAGAAAGAAGCTATCATAAACGATGTTAAGGAGAAATTCTATATAGAGGGATTTGCCTTATCAGCTAACGACAGGATAGGCTAATATATTATAAGATACTTTCCACTACCCCAACATCCGCTGCAGCCCAGTCGAGCCCTTTCAACTCTTCTTGGCTGCACCACTTGCTATCAGCGTGCTCACGCCTCTTGAACCCATCAGCATCGCCTTTTGGCGTACACAGAAAGGCTGTCATGGTTATCGAGAAATCAGGATACTCGTGATTCACAGTTACCAACTCCTCTCCTACTTCTACAGGATACTCCATCTCCTCCATCAGCTCACGAGCCAACGCCTGTTGAGGAGTTTCACCAGGCTCAATCTTGCCACCAGGAAACTCCCATTTATAGCTGGTATAATCAAACTTTGTCTTGCCTTTCTGCATGCAGAGATACTTGCCATCATGGCAAACCACGGCTGCAACCACATTATAATGTTTCATTGTTCTTATCTCCTCTTAAAATATCATTTACTCCATCCACTGGAAGTCTTCCTGCAATTCCTGCGACAACGGATTGTCCATGTGGATATCATACAATATGGAACCATTCGTCGTTACATCCTTTCTCGGATTCTCCAAATGACCAGTTCCGATATAAGTATATGGCAGAGTGATACCATTCTCAGCACTCACCTTCCTCACAAACACCAATACCCTCTTGGCAGTTCGCTGCAAAGCCTCATCCTTGGCAGAGATACGAGCAATACTCTCCCACTGGAAAACATCTGGCGACAAGAACTTGTCATTATACTTCAAATGTTCATCCAGCGAGGCATCCTTCTTTAAACCAGCAAATACATACATATTGCCATCCTTATAGTAAGTGCCATACTGATTGTGCTTCGGATTCTCCAGGATTTTCAAGAGCACCTGGTCCTGACGATAATCCTGCCACAACAGGAAATCTTCTTTCGTTTCAGCATATCTTGCCGCATATTGCGTCAAACCATAGTTGAGCAAATCTTGCAAGTAAGCCTCATATTCTTCTTCTCTTTCGCCACATAAATGCACTTCATCCGCTTCTATCTTCACAGCAAATCCCTCTTCCAGGAATCGCAAAGCGTGCTCCAGTTGCTCATGCTTGAAACCAGGAATCTCCTCCCGGATATTGGCTTCAATATGAGATAAAGAAGACTCTCCGTTCAGTAAATTCTTGATTACCAAATACTCATGCTCTCTTACCAAAGGCAAAAGACCAGACAGATAATTGATACAAGCAATCTGATCTTCTGAGAATACCGGCAAGCCCTCTTCTTCTATACCCTTCAAGAAACCATAATAAGAATTGGTTTTCTTGGAGCCAATCTTTATCTTCATGAATTTCAAGAGATTAGGAGCATAATCACTATTCATATAATCCATGTGCGATGGATAAGACGGAGTTTTCAGATATGCCTTAAAGTTCTGATAATCCATCTTCAGATAGTTGATGCGGTTGAAATTCTCGCTCTCAATCTTGTCGATGATTTCCTCTTTGGAAAGGTCATCGATGTGCACTTCAACGCCATATTTATCCAAGCCCAAGCTCTTGAAATCATTCCTTACCATGAACTTCAAGAGTTTCTTTTCCAAAATGGAATTGCGGGAAAGACTGCCTAGCGCCAAGGCTATATGAACGCTACGCTTATAGCTGTTGCCAATGAAATCGAGTATCGTAACATAAGGCTTGTTTGTATACTTACGAAGACCTCGACCCAATTGCTGCAAGAAGATGGTACTCGATTCCGTTGGGCGCAGAAAGAGCACCATGTTGACACCAGGAATATCCACACCCTCGTTCAGGATATCTACAGCAAACAAGATTTCCAAATCCCGGTTTTCATCCTGTAAATCATTGTAAGCACGAATACGTTCACCGGTCTTGTTCTTACCGCTCAAGAAAGCTGTATGGTAATAATCACCCAGATTATCAGCCATCATTCTGGCATGCTGGATGTTTCTACAGAAAGCCAGCGCCTTCAGCTTCTGGTTTCCCATTCGATGCTTCTCTATCTGCTGGTGGATAAACTCGCAGTTTTCAGGTGTAGAAATTTGCGAAATCAAACGGCGTTCGCCAGATGCTGTCAACCCATAATCAACCAGTTCGTCACGAATACCATAATAGTGGAAAGGCACAATCAGATCATTGATGATGGCATCACGAAGCCGCAACTCGTATGGGATATTATTGCCGAAAATCTCTACTACATCCTGATTATCCATTCGGTTCTCGGTAGCTGTCAAGCCCAGCAGGAACTCCGGCTCAAAATAGTCGATGATTTTCCGATAACTGTCTGCTACAGCATGGTGACACTCATCGATGATGATATAATCGAATTCCTTCTTATCAAAGAGTTCGAGCGAACGGCACATCGAAACATTGGTAGAAAACAGGAAATCCTCACCTGTTTCCTTTGCCTCCGCATTATACAGACCGCAGGTTTTAGAGCCACCAAAGACCTTTTGGAATGTCTCCAGAGATTTCTTCAAGATAGAGCCCTCATGTACGATGTAGAGCAATCTGTCGGGGTTAAAATTGAGCGCATCGAATGCTGCCAGATACGTCTTTCCTGAACCTGTGGCAGAAATCACCAAAGCCCTCTCCTGACCGATGGCACGATACCTGTTCAATTCCCTAAGTGCTTTGCGCTGCATATAATTAGGTTTGATTTCAGAATCTGCCATATCATAATCCATATCCCAATGCTCAATAGCAAAACTGAGTTTGGTAGAATATTCTTTAATTCTATCCTGCGATAATTCATACGTCTGATTCCATAAGCTTTCAAACTCATTCATTGCATCAAGATAAGCCTCGGTATCATGCTCGCAATTTACCACCAAATCCCACTCTATGTTTTTCAGCAAAGCATAGCGTGTGATATTAGAAGAACCAACAACCATTTCTATACCATTTTCCAGTTCGAAAATATAGCCTTTAGAATGGAAACCATTGGTAAAATAGTTCTTCTCATCGTGGAAACATTCATCGTCCAGATGACATTCAAAATTAGGATGTTGTGCCAAACTCAAAAAGTAGTTTAACGATTCAACATCCGTGAAATTCTGATAGGTAGAAGTGATGATTCTTCCTTTAGCTCCACGCTCTATAGCTGCACTAATGTCTTTAGCCAAGAGTACCAGGCCGGCTTTCTTGATAAAGCTGACTGAAAAAGCAAATGACTTGCAGCGGCGCAAGTTCATCTGAATGGTAGACAGGAAGGTTGTCTCTGTATAATTGGTCAAGAATCTAGATTCCATAAGTCTTGCATTTCTTTAATTGCGTACAAAAGTACAAAAAAGAATCCATTTACATCATCTTTTCTCCTATTTTTTCGGCTTATTTATCATATTCGGGGCGCCATATAAAGCTTTTGCCCTTTCAGGGCGTGAGGGGAATTGCAGGGATGCGTGAGGGAGAATGGCGTTTAATCTGTTAAAAACATCACACGTATGTATAATAAACATTAAATCTAAGTGAGCGCTATAGAGCTCACTTTTTATTTGGTTATTTGAATGTTTTTTATTACCTTTGCACGAAATTTTGAAATTATGAAAAAAATGAAGCATATTAACAGCAATCACCTCGACTTTATGAAGAAAAGGTGTTTCGGAAGCTTAGGAGAACTCCTAAGCGAGCTGTGGTATGCTATAATTACTAACAATCGGTCGAGATGCCAGGTATCTGCGACCAAGTATCAACTTAATGCCATATCAACAACCAGAAAGTAAACACAACCTTACCCGCCCCCACACCTTACGATAGTAGGCGCTCGGCAGCTCTCCAGCGGCTTACGCTAAAAACGTTAGCGCAAACACACGTCCCTCTGCTAAAATGAGGAGGAAACAATTAATAATCAACCTAAAAACAACAAAGGAAGATGAAACTATTTTTTTATAGGAAATTTATTCGCTTCGTAATAAAGCACTTCACCATCGTTATCAACAATACCATCCAGATGAATGGTGGACAATATATCGAGCACATGAACAACTATCAGGGAAAGGAGGATGAGAAATGTCTGGACAAAGAATGATTATCATGAACGCCGGTAGCTCGTACTTCGAGCATGTGGAGAACTATTATGGCAGCAATGCTTGTGAGCAAAACTCATGCAGAAATGCTGAGATGCCGGAAGAGCTGAAAACGGAAAAGGCTCAGAGGATAAAGAACAACCTGATAGAGATTGGTGTGGTAACCGAAGATTTCATGCCCTTAGGACTGTCATCATCCGAAGCTGCCGTCCTTGCCAATCAGATAGGTACAGAGTTGGAAATCAAGAATATATGGAGCGTATTCGGCAATTATTGGGGTCCTAATCCGAACTCGATGAGAGCCGCCTGCAACCGGGGAATGGAACAGAAGAAAACGGGTGCCTTCCTCGAAAAAGTGATGCCTGCTATCAGAGGCTAATCTGGCAGGTAGTACTAGTACGCGTACATAGTACGTACTAGGTAGAAGCGAGAAATTTTCCCTACCTTTGCCCCCGGAATTCAGAACCAATGCGGTCTGAGTTTCGGGGGCTTTTGTGTATCTGCACATCAACCATGGTGGGAGCCCCCAATCTTCTAAATTATTTAAAATGATGGAAGTGAAAGCGTATGTGTTCAGTCATCCTTCTTACAGACGACTGAGAGTAGTGAAAACGGAAGAGGGCATTACCCCACAAACCAATCTTTTATTAACGAAATAACATGACAGAAACACAACATGTAATTGCACTGAACCCTTATCGCAAGGGCAATAAGGGAAAGGTGTTTTCCAACAGTCTGGCGGTGTATGACAAGGTAATTGCATCGCCGGAAATCAGGAAGATGATTCAGCAGATCAGGGGCGAACTGCCTATACCGAAGGTGGATGCCAACGATGCAGAGGCGGTGAAGAAGGCGCAGGACAGGCTGAAGAGCGAACTGCCTTTCTTCTGTCCCCACTACGGCATTTTCAAGAACAATGTACGCAGACAGGAGAATGCCCAGCCCGAGAGCTTCATGTTCCAGACTATCATCGACGTGGACGACAGGGAGTATGTAGACAAGGCTATCGAGAAGGCAAGGGAACTGAACTGCTCTGACAGCATCTGGAACGGCTCGCTGCTGCACCTCTGCTACAGTGCCCGGAAGAAGCTGCACATCGGTATCAGACTGCCGGTGGGAATGACCATCGAGGAGACGCAGAAGGCGTATTGCGAGGCGCTGGGGGTGCCGTATGACGAGAGCTGCATCACACCCGAGAGAATGATTTATCTCACGGATAAGGACTCGGAAATCTACAGGTCGAAGATGTGGTGCGCCGTGCTGAGCGAGAAGGAGATTCTGATGCGAAGGCAGGCGTATCTGGACCGCGGACTGACCGTGGACGGAAGAGGGAAAGTTAATAGTCCTCATCAAGTTAATAGTTTACAGTTAAAAATTAATGACAATGGTAAGAATAATGAAAATAATAGACTATCGGGCAACGACGGCAATCCTGCTGTTTCTGCTGGCTCTGCTGTTCTGCCTGCCCAATCTGGTAATAGCCATGGTGCTGATGCTCCTCATATCGGGGATTCTGGAGGCAATCAGAATGCTGGCGGACTGGGAGCCAGGGAGAAGAACCTGATTGCGTTTGACCTCTTTACGCAGGCTGCCGGTCTCGGGGGTATGGAGATTGATACCGTGGGGTCGAGACACTCTTCGCTGCTGGCTATCATGAGCGCCGGTGCTTCGAGGGTGATGGAGGAAGAGGAACTGATGAAGGTGGTGAGGGTGAAAATGCCGAGCTACTATCAGGAGAACGACTGCCATCAGCTGATTCACGACTTCTATGCGAAATATGCTGACAATACGAAGCCGATGTCGAGGGAAGTGATGAGGGTAAATGCGCTGGCGGAAAAACAAGCCAGCCAGCAAGTTAATAGTTTACAGTTGAAAGTTAATAGGGCTGAGCAAGTTAATAATTTACAGTTAACAGTTGATAGGGCTAAGCCTATCAGTACCGAGGCGGAGGATTATCCTGACCCGCCGGAGATGCCGAAGAAACTGCCGAAGCTGGTGGAGCTGCTGATATCGAGGACGCCGGAGATTTATAAGCCGGCTGTGGCGCACGCTATCTTTCCGCCGCTGGCTACACATCTCTGGAAGACGAGGTTCCGGTATATTGACAACGTGGAGCACGAGGCGAGACTGATGACGCTGCTGCTTGCGGGTACCGGAGCGGGTAAGAGCAGCGTGAACAGGCCCATCGATTTCATTATGGAGGATATCAGGCTGAGGGATGCTGAAAACCTGAAGCGCGAAAAGGCGTGGAAGGATGAGATGCTGCGCAAGGGTGCCAACAAGGATAAGCGCAAGAGACCTGAAAACCTAATTATCCAGGAGATTGATGCGGATATGACAAACCCGGCTTTCGTGATGAGAACGGCTGAAGCGCAGGAACATTTCCTCTATACTTCGCTCAATGAGCTAGACCAGTTTGATGCGCTCAAGGGTAGCGGAAACCAGCAGTTCCGTATCATGTGTCTGGCAGCAGACCCAGGTAACAAATATGGACAAACACGCGTAGGAACGATGAGTGTTACGGAGCGTGTTACCATCCGGTTCAACTGGAATGCATCTACCACCATCCAGAAGGGTCAGCGTTACTTCTCTAGGGTTCTTACCGATGGTCCTATCAGCCGTATCAACTTCTGTACCATCCCCGAAAGGGAAATCGGCGAAGATATGCCTGTTTACGGAACTTATGATGAATCGTACCGTGAGGCGCTCAGGCCTTACATCGAAAATCTGAACAAAGTAACAGGTCTGATTGAGTGTAAGGAGGCGTTTCAGCTTGCCCTCAAACTGAAGGATGAGAATGCTGAGTTTGCCCAACTGTCGCAGGACAGGACGTTTGAGAATCTCTCGTTCCGTGCCAACGTCATCGCTTATCTGAAGGCGTGTGTGCTGTATGTAGCCAATGGCTGCAAGTGGGAGCCGGAGATTGACGGGTTTATCCGCTGGAGCGAGCAGTATGACCTGTACTGCAAGATGCGGTTCTTCGGCGACATGATTGCGAAGGAGAACTTTACGGCGGAGAGGAGTTCGAAGCGTGGGCCTCAGAATCTTTTACAGATACTGCCCGATAACTTTACGGCTGCGCAGTTGCTTGCCATCCGGCTGGAGCATGGTTTGGATGCGAAGGGTACCAATATGATGATCAGGCAGTGGCTGCACCGGAAATACATCAGGCGGGCGTATCAGTATACGGGCAAGCGTGACAGTTGTGACAGTTGTGACAGTTTTCAGAAGCTTAAGTATCGTCATGACGGTATGGTTATTGAATCTTAAATTTATTTTTACTTATGCAGATAGTTTTAAAACGTATAGCGAAGAAGAAGACCTACACGATAGGTCGCCTTTACATCCTGAAGGATGAGGATGTGAAGAAGCGCACGATTGAGAGTGTGAACAAGTGCAGGGGGCTGAAGACGGTATGCGAGGTGCCCCCGGAGAAGCTGAATGCGGACTCGTATTTCTGTGATACGATGGAGCCGTGCTGGCGCAACCTTCTGGGTGTAGAGCTAAGTCCTGCCGAGGAGAATGTGCGGTTGGGGCGTGTATCGGGCAAGAAGGCGCAGAAGATGAAGGGCACGACGGCGATACCTGAGGGCACTTATCCGGTGGTGATCAGTAAGTCGCCGAAGTTTAAGATGTGGTTGCCGCTGCTGTTGGGTGTCCCCAATTTTGAGGGCATCCGCATCCATGCCGGCAATTATCCCGATGATACGCAGGGCTGCATCCTGGTGGGTGAGAACCGTGTAAAAGGCATGGTTGTAAACTCCCGCATCTGGCTCCACCGCCTCATCAATGCTATTACCGCTGCGAGAGACAGGGAAGAGAGCATTTGGGGAACGATTTTGTAATGTTGAATGTTGAGTGTTGAATGTTGAATTAGGCTAGCGCCCTTGAGTCCGTTAGGCAAAAAATCAACATTCAACATTCAACACTCAACATTCAATTTAACATTCAACATTCAACATTAATAATTAAACATTTTTATATCATGGAAAAAAATTATAAAACAAAAAAAGAAGAGATGAAGAAAGAAAAGACAGCGGGTAATGCTGTCGTGTTCGAAAACCCTGAATTCGGTAAGATTCGTACCTTGACCGATGAAAATGGAGAGCCATTGTTCTGTGCAAAGGATGTCTGTGATGCGCTGGGGTACAAAAGAGCAAACGATGCTGTATATCAACTAGTTAAAGTATTTGATACGGCGTTTCGCCGTAGCAAACTTTCGGGACGTCTCCGCAAAGATGGAACCCAATCAGAACGTTTCCAACAGATGCTCTATGTCAACGAGAGCGGATTCTATGCTTTGGTTCTCGGCTCCAAGCTTCCTACAGCGGTAAAGTTTAAGAACTGGGTTACTTCCGAGGTGCTGCCGCAGATTCGCAAGACAGGCGGTTATATTCCGGTACAGCAGGGAGAGAGTGATGAGGAGACGATTCGACATGCTGAAGAGATTCTCAGAGCTACACTCAAGGAGAAGGAGAATCTGCTGAAAAACCAGCAGGTGCAGATAGATCAGCAGAAGAAACTCATCGGAGAACAGGATACGGAGATTCGACGGCTGAACGGTGTGGTGGATGAACAGGTGGTTTGCATCGCCAAGAACGGTGAGAACATCATCCAGTTGGAGAATCAGGTGGATCATCTTCTGCCGAAGGCGCTCTACACCGACAATGTGCTCAATTCTGTTTCCTGCTTCACCACCACGCAGATAGCGAAGGAGTTGGGTATCACGGCGCAGGAGTTGAACCGCCAGCTCTGTGCCCTTCATATCCAGTACTACCAGAGCGGCCAGTACCTGCTCTATGCCGATTATGCCCACATGGGCCTGGCGAAGAGCCGCACCCGCTACTCTACCCTCCCCGACCCTCACTGCGATGGGGTACAGAAGAAGCTGGGCACCGCCTACACCCACACCTATCTCGTATGGACAGAAAGAGGAAGAAAGTTCATACATTTAAAGGTAAAAGGGTAAAAAGGTAAAAAGAGCCTAGCGGGGGGTAAGCTAGCTAGGGCTCTTTTTACCTTTTTTAGGGGGACCAGCGATGGAATCGCTGGGGACGGGGGGCAGG
>ERZ1026856.1691-NODE-1691-length-10712-cov-3.685183_pt1 | contig 10712 bp, 7 predicted proteins | sample MGYA00380158_ERZ1026856 | MGnify/ENA primary metagenome ERZ1026856 (study PRJEB33269, sample SAMEA4719794) | human gut metagenome | biome: human-associated habitat; feature: organic feature; material: feces | place: Cameroon | collected 2013-10 ... | reverse complement strand
CTTCAAAGGAACCCATGGACTACCTCTTTTTCTGAGCGTTAGAGTTGGAAATGGCGGGCCAGATAATTCCGGCCCGCCATTTATTTAATCATTCATCTTGTGTGCCGCAAGCGGCCAGAACTTACATCTGGTCGTGGCCGGTACGGGCGATGAGGTCGTTCTGCAGGTCGGGGGACAGGTCCACGAAGTAGGCGCTGTAACCGGCGATACGCACGATCAGGTTGCGGTACTTCTGGGGATCCTTCTGGGCGGCCAGCAGGGTGCTCTTGTTCACCACGTTGAACTGCACGTGCCACAGCTTCAGGTCGCAGAAGGTGCGGATGAAGGACACGAGCTTTTCGGTGCCCTGTTCGCCTTCCACGCACTTGGGCGTGAACTTGATGTTCAGCATGCGGGCGAAGCGGTCGCGCATGCCCATGTTCTTGGTGTTGTAGTTGGACAGAAGGACGGCGGTAGGACCGTTGACGTCGGCGCCGTGGGAAGCGGAGGAACCGTCAGACAGCGGGAACCAGTCCACGCGGCCGTTGGGGGTAGCGGACACCACCTTGCCGAAGGGCACGTGAGAGGTGAAGGGCACGTAGCGCACGTTGTAGTGCATGCCCAGGTCCTTCTGGCTGTACTTGGCAGCGAATTCCACGGACAGGCGGTCGATCTCGTGACCGATGCTGTCGGCGTAGGGATCGTTGTTGCCGTAGCAGGGAGCGGACTTCAGCAGGGCCTTCACGTCTTCGTAGCCTTCGAAGTTGGCGTCGATGGCCTTGATGACTTCGTCCATGGTCAGCTTCTTGTCTTCAAACACCAGCTTCTTGATGGCGGACAGGGAGTCCACCACGGTGCCCAGGCCCATGTATTCGAAGTAACCGAAGTCGACGCCTTCGGGGATGTGGGTCTGGTGCAGGTCGATGCAGTGCTTCATGCACAGGTCGTGCATGGCGGAGCCCATGGGCTGGGCGAAGTGCTGGGCACGCAGGTTGTTGACGATGTACTGCTGGGTGAAGGCGGCACGCAGGAACAGCATGTGCTGCTTCACATAGGCGTTCCAGAATTCGTCCCAGGTCTTGAAGTTGCGGGGATCGCCGGTCTCTTCGCCCAGCACGATGTCGCCGTACTTCTTCATGCGGCCGTTACGCAGCACCATTTCCACGGCAGCGGCGAAGTTGATGTAGGCACCGCCGGAGGTGAAGGTGTCGCGGTTGGGCATACGGGCTTCGGTGCAGCCGGACACGGCGTAGTCCAGGGCTTCTTCGAAGGTGGCGCCCTTGGCCACGTACAGGGGCACGACTTCTTCGTCGTTGATCAGTTTGGGGAAGCCGGAGCCGTCCTTGATGGTCTCGGCCACGTCCCACAGGTAGCTTTCAGGCGAGCGGCTGTGGATACGGGCGGCCAGGTCGGGGTAGTGCAGCGGGAACTCGCGCTTGGACTTCAGGATCAGGTGGGTCAGTTCGTTGGTGGCGTCGCGGCCGTCGGGGGTCTGGCCACCCACGGTCACGGCTTCCCAGTGGGCGTAACCTTCGTTGAAGGCGCCGCCGCAGGGAGAGATGTACATGTCGATGAATTCGGCCATGCCCACCCACATGCATTCCAGCAGTTCGATGGCCTTCTTGTTGTCCAGGCTGCCGTTTTCGATGTCCTGCTGGTAGTAGGGGTACAGGTACTGGTCCATACGACCGTTGGAGATGGTGGTACCGGTCTTCTGTTCGATACGGGAGAACATCTGCACGAACCACTGGCTCTGGCAGGCTTCCCAGAAGTCGCGGGCGGGTTCGCCGGGCACGCGCTCGGCGTTGGCGGCCATGCGCAGCAGTTCGGCCTTGCGGACGGGATCGTCGGTCTTTTCGGCCACCTTGCGGGCTTCGTCAGCGTGGCGCTTGGCCCACAGCACGATGGCGTCGCACACGATCACGACGGCATCCAGGAAGGGCTTCTTTTCGCACATGTCCTTGGCGCTGGCGGGATCGAGGGCGGCCAGCTTTTCCTGGGCTTCGCGCTTGATGCCGTTGAAGCCGCGGGTCAGGATCTTGCCGTAGTCATGCACCCACTGGATGGAGGAACGGAAAGAAGAGGTTTCGTTGACGATGAAGCGGGAGATCAGGCCCTGGGGATCGTCGTAGGTCAGCTTATGGATTTCCGGAGGCAGAGCGGCGGCCAGAGCTTCGTGGTAGGTCTTGCCCTTCCAGTAAGGAGCGATCTCTTCGATCACGCGCTTGGCGTCTTCAGCGGTGATGGTGGCGGGAGAGGTGGCGCGGGTGGGCAGGTCTTTCACGGCCATGTCCAGGAAGTCGCCGTCCAGTTCGGGGTACAGGATGCCGTAACGGCCGTCGCAGCCGGCGCGGCCCAGCAGCAGCTGGTCGTCCTGCACGTACACGGTGATGTTCTGGGCGATGTGCATCAGAGCCTTGGCCCAGCGCAGCACCAGGGGCTGGCCTTCGGTTTCCTGCATGGACTGGGTGAAGTACAGGGCGCGTTCGATGTCGATGCGGGGCTTCATGCCGTCGAAGCGTTCCAGCATGCGGAACACGCGCTCGTGGGTGGCGCGGAAACGGTCGACCTTGCCTTCGATCTTGTCGAGCAGGCGCTGTTCCTGGGGGGATCTGCATTCGCAAACGGTCTGAGACATATCTGTTCTCCTCTTGAAAAGGTGTTTGACATATTTCGCGACGAATCGCTTGCGAAATAAATAGCAATGCCTGTGCCATTTTGGTAACATATTGATTTTTTAATATATTTTTTTTATCCCCCCAGCGAATATATCAAAATGATGCAATTTTGCGTCTAAAATTTTTTTTCACAGCCTCTCCAGAGGACGATGATGCCAAAATGCACCATTTCTACGCCTATGAAAGTCGCGCCAAATGCGGTGTTTCGGCTGTGAAGGCTTGATCGTCCGTTATATCGAAAAAAATTTCTTCCCGAATTTCTCCCCGCCAAAAATGATGCATTTTTGCACCAAAAATGTAATAACAGTTATCATAATATCTCCATAACCCCCTAAAATGACTGGCGCTTGTTGAAAAAAAAATTTTGCTCGCTTAGATTCGAGGTGAAGAAACGTTCCCGGATTTGAGAAATTACGCACAAGGCATCCGTCTTGTGCCCCATAAACCATGTGAGGTGTGGCATGCGTAAACTTACTGTTCTGGCTCTGGCCCTGGCCATGGTTCTCGGCTTCAGCGTCGCCGCCAATGCGGAACGTCCGCTGGTCCTGCGTCTTGGTCATCCCATGGCTCCCGGCAACAACGTCACCGTGGGCTATGAAAAGTTCAAGCAGCTGGTGGAAGAAAAAAGCCATCGCAAGATCCGTATCCAGCTGTTCCCCAACTGCCAGCTGGGCAGTGACCGTGTAACCACCGAAGCCGCCCAGGCCGGTACGCTGGACCTTTCCTCCAGCTCCACCCCCAACCTGGCCAGCTTCTCCAAGGCTTACATGGCCATCGACCTGCCCTATGTGACCTCTCCCGTCCACCAGCAGGCCCTGTACAAGGCCCTGGATGAAGGCAAGCTGGGCGAAGCCCTGCGTGAAGCCTCCCGCAAGATCGGCCTCGAGACCCTGATGTTCTCCGAGTTCGGCTACCGCAACTTCGTGGCCGCCAGCAAGCCGCTGACCGATGCCAAGTCCCTGATGAACCTCAAGGTGCGTACCACCGACTCCCCCGTGGAAGTGGCCGTGGCCACCGAACTGGGCATGAACCCCGCCCCCATCGCCTGGGGTGAGACCTACACCGCCCTGCAGCAGGGCACCGTGGACGCCGAAGGCAACACCTTCTCCCTGCTCAACGACGCCAAGCACACCGAAGTGCTGAAGTACGCCGTCAACTCCGAGCACAACTACTCCATGCATGTGCTGCTGATGAACAAGAAGAAGTGGGACAGCCTGACCCCCGAACAGCAGAAGATCCTGCGTGAAGCCGCCAAGGAAGCCAACGACTGGCAGCGCAAGGAAAGCGTGGTGCTGGAAGAAAAGGCCTGGCAGGCCTTCCGTGACCGCGGCATCAAGATCCACATGCTGACCGACGCCGAACGCGCCGAGCTCAAGGCCAAGACCCGTCCTGCCTACGAAAAGTTCGCCAAGGAAGTGCCGGCCGACATCCTGCAGCTTCTGGAAGAAACCCAGAAGTAACCCTTCCTGACCTATCCCTCCCGCGCGCGGCCCGGCCGCGCGCGGGACTCCTTTTGCGCTTACACCGAGGTTTGTCATGAGTGAAAATGTGCAAGGCAAAAGCGGGCCCTTTTCCTGGCTCAACGAAAATTTTGAAAAAATTTTCATGGTGACGGGCCTGCTCGCCATCATCCTGTTCATCACGTGGCAGGTCATTTACCGCTATATCATCACACAGTTCATCGAGCGCGCCGGCGCCGCCGTCTGGACCGAAGAGCTTTCCCGCTATATCTTTATCTGGATCTCCTATCTGGCCCTTTCCGTCGCCATCAAAAAGCGGTCTTCCATCCGCGTCGACATCATTTATGACAAACTGCCGGAGCGCCTGCAGAATATCAGCTGGATCATCGTCGAGACCCTCTTCCTCGTCCTGACCGGCGTCATCACCTATTTCGGCTGGGGCCAGATCGAGCGCCTGCTGACCTTCCCCCAGCACACCACGGCCCTGCGCATCCCCTTCCTGGTGCCGTACCTGATCCTGCCCCTGGGCTTCGGCCTCATGTGCCTACGCCTGCTGCAGCGCATCCGGGGCCAGATGCGCGTCTGCGGTGCACTGGACTCCCTGCTGGGCTTCGCCCTTGCCCTGGGCATCCTCAGTCCCTGGTACCTGGTGGATTACATCGATCCCCTGCCGGTGCTGTTCGGCTATTTCGCCCTGCTCTGCGTCATCGGGGTGCCCATCGCCATCAGCCTGGGTCTGTCCACCCTGGCCACCATCATCTGTTCCCAGACCCTGCCCATCGAATACATGGCCCAGGTCTGCTTCACGTCCATCGACAGCTTCCCCATCATGGCCATCCCCTTCTTCATCGCGGCCGGGGAATACATGGGTGCCGGCGGCCTGAGCAAACGCCTGCTGAACCTGGCTGACGAGATCGTGGGCGGCCTTTACGGCGGTATCGGCCTGACCGCCGTCGTGACCTGCATGTTCTTCGGTGCCATCTCCGGTTCCGGCCCCGCCACCGTGGCCGCCATCGGTGCCCTGACCATCCCGGCCATGATCGAGCGCGGCTACGACAAGTTCTTCTCCGCCGCTCTCGTGGCCGCCGCCGGCTGCGTGGGCGTCATGATCCCGCCCAGCAACCCCTTCGTGGTCTACGGCGTCTCCTCCCAGGTCTCCATCGGCGACCTGTTCATGGGCGGTATCGTCCCCGGCATCCTGACCGGTATCGTGCTCATGCTCTACTGCTACTTCTACTCCAAAAAGCGCGGCTGGCGCGGTGAGCAGAAGGAACGCAACTGGCGCACCCTGGGCGAGGCCTTCTGGGAAGCCAAGTGGGCCCTGGTCGTGCCGGTCATCGTGCTGGGCGGCATCTACGGCGGCATCATGACTCCCACCGAAGCCGCGGCCGTGGCCGCTTTCTACGGCCTCATCGTGGGCGTGTTCCTGTACCGCGAGATGGACTTCAAGACCGTCTGCTCGTCTTGCGTAGCCTCGTGCGAGACCTCGTCCATCATCATCGTGCTCATGGCCATGGCCACCCTGTTCGGCAACATCATGACCATCGAAGACGTGCCCGGCACCATCGCCCGCTGGATGCTCAGCATCACCGAGAGCAAGATCATCATCCTGCTGCTCATCAACGTGCTGCTGCTCATCGTGGGCGTGTTCATGGAAGCCCTGGCGGCCATCGTCATCCTGACCCCCATCCTGCTGCCCGTGGTCACCGGCGTGGGCGTCTCGCCCCTGCACTTCGGCATCATCATGGTGGTCAACCTGGCCATCGGCTTCCTGACCCCGCCGGTGGGCGTCAACCTCTTCGTGGCGTCGGGCGTGGCCCAGGCCAAGATCGAAAAGATCGCCGTGGCCGTGCTGCCCATGATCGCCCTGATGCTCATCGTCCTGGCCATCATCACCTACTGCCCGTCCGTGCCGCTGATGCTGGTGCATTAACGGTACCCGCGAGATATACCGCCCGCGGCAGCCTTCTGCCGCGGGCCCCATCCAAGGAGTTCTCTCATGAAAGTCATCGACTTCCGCTTCCGACCCAACACGCCGGAGATCATCAACGGCATCAAGAACAGCACCATGTTCAAGGCTGCCTGTGAAGTCATCGGCTTCGACCAGCGCAAGCCCCAGCCCCTGGACGAGATCGTGGCCGACCTCGACGCCATGGGCGTGGAACTGGGCGTGATCACCGGCCGCGACGCCGAGACCACCTACGGCTTCCCGGCCAACAACAACAGCGTGCTCGAATTCTGCCGCGCCTATCCCAACAAGTTCGTGGGCCTCTGGGGCATCGACCCCCACAAGAAGATGGCCGCCGTGCGCGAGATCGAGAAGGTCGTCAAGGAATACGGCATGAAGGGGATCGCCATCGACCCCTATCTGGCCCACATGCCCGCCAGTGACGCCCGCTTCTACCCCCTGTACACCAAGTGCTGCGAGCTGGATGTGCCCGTCTTCATCACCATGGCTCCTCCGCCGTGCGTGCCCGGCGCCATCCTGGAATACGCCGACCCCCGCGACGTGGACAAGGTCGCCCGTGACTTCCCCGAACTGACCCTGATCATGAGCCACGGCGGCTATCCCTTCGTGGATGCGGCCATCTACACCTGCCAGCGCAACGCCAATGTCTACATGGACATCTCCGAATACGAGCGCTCTCCCCAGGTCGAGACCTATGTGAAGGCCATGTGCACCACCATCAGCGACAAGGTGCTCTTTGCCAGCGCCCACCCCTTCATCGAGCTGCGTGACGCTCTGGACGCCTATGCCGCCTTCCCCTTCACCGACGAAGTGCGCAACAAGATCATGTACGAAAACGCCCGCAAGGTCCTGAAACTGGCCTAAATGGCATGTGTCCGCCTCGTGCGGGCACGCTTCACAACTGCGGAGGAACCCCGTGTTCCTCCGCTTTTTTTTGGCCTTTTGAGCTTGTGATTTTTCTTCCTGCAGCCCGCGCTCTCCAAATGATGCATATTTGCATCATTTAAAATATCCTTTTATGCCAAATAGTTAAAAAGCGTCGTATTTTTGCATCTCAACTAACGATTCTGGTTAGCATTTTGTGATGACTTTTGGCATTTTTTCTATATATCAATTTGATTTATTTGATAAAAATATGAAAATTTCATTTTCTTGCATTTTTGCGACCCCAACGGGGGGATGCAAAAATGCATCTCTTTTTTGCAAATTGTTACAACTTCCTCATAAAATCCACGACGGATTCTCATAATTCACTGAATAATCAAGGAATTATTTTGGCACGCCTCCTGCAAGGGAAAGAAATCACATGGGGCTGCGCTCCACAGCATGGCTGATGCCGGCAGTCCTCCAAGTTCGTATCAAAAACCCCTTCTTCCCGAAGGATCGCATGGAGACAGATATGAAAGTTATCGACTTCCGCTTCCGGCCCAATACGCCGGAGATCATCAACGGCATCAAGAACAGCACCATGTTCAAGGCTGCCTGTGAAGTCATCGGCTTCGACCAGCGCAAGCCCCAGCCCCTGGACGAGATCGTGGCCGACCTCGACGCCATGGGCGTGGAACTGGGCGTGATCACCGGCCGCGACGCCGAGACCACCTACGGCTTCCCGGCCAACAACAACAGCGTGCTCGAATTCTGCCGCGCCTATCCCAACAAGTTCGTGGGCCTCTGGGGCATCGACCCCCACAAGAAGATGGCCGCCGTGCGCGAGATCGAGAAGGTCGTCAAGGAATACGGCATGAAGGGGATCGCCATCGACCCCTATCTGGCCCACATGCCCGCCAGTGACGCCCGCTTCTACCCCCTGTACACCAAGTGCTGCGAGCTGGATGTGCCCGTCTTCATCACCATGGCTCCTCCGCCGTGCGTGCCCGGCGCCATCCTGGAATACGCCGACCCCCGCGACGTGGACAAGGTCGCCCGTGACTTCCCCGAACTGACCCTGATCATGAGCCACGGCGGCTATCCCTTCGTGGATGCGGCCATCTACACCTGCCAGCGCAACGCCAATGTCTACATGGACATCTCCGAATACGAGCGCTCTCCCCAGGTCGAGACCTATGTGAAGGCCATGTGCACCACCATCAGCGACAAGGTGCTCTTTGCCAGCGCCCACCCCTTCATCGAGCTGCGTGACGCTCTGGACGCCTATGCCGCCTTCCCCTTCACCGACGAAGTGCGCAACAAGATCATGTACGAAAACGCCCGCAAGGTCCTGAAACTGGCCTAGCAGCACCCCCAAGGAGCAACGAGAATGAGCGATACTCCCAACAACGGACACTGCCAGCAGAACCTGCGCCGCGTGGTCATTTCCTCCCTCATCGGCGCGGTCATCGAATGGTATGACTTTTTCCTGTACGGTGTCGTGGCCGGCATCGTCTTCAACAAGATCTACTTCCCTGACTTCGACCCGACGGTGGGTACGGTCCTGGCCTTTGCCACCTTTGCCGTGGGTTTCGTGGCCCGTCCGCTTGGGGGTATCGTCTTCGGCCACTTCGGTGACAAGCTGGGCCGCAAGAAGATGCTGGTCCTGACCCTGGAGATCATGGGCGTGGCCACGGTGGGCATCGGTCTGGTGCCTTCCTATGAAAGCATCGGCATCCTGGCTCCCATCCTGCTGGTCCTCTGCCGTCTGGCCCAGGGCATCGGCATCGGTGGCGAATGGGGCGGCGCCGTGCTCATGGCCTTCGAATCCGCGCCGCCTCACAAGCGCGCCTTCTACGGCAGCCTGCCCCAGGTGGGCCTGGCCCTCGGCCTGATGCTGGCCTCCGGCGTCATCGGTCTGCTGTCCTTCTTCCTCAGCGACGAAGCCTTCCTGGCCTGGGGCTGGCGTGTGGCCTTCATCCTCAGCGCCATCCTGGTGGGCGTGGGTGCCTACATCCGTATCTCCGTGCAGGAGACCCAGGACTTCTCCTCCGCCAAGAAGAAGACCGAACAGGTCAAGTACCCCATCCTGGCCGCCTTCAAGCACTATCCCCGCACCCTGACGGCCTGCGTGGGCGCCCGCTTCGTGGAAGGCATCGCCTTCAACGTGTTCGGCGTGTTCTCCCTGACCTATCTGACCAACTCCTGCGGCCTGGACAAGACCGTGAGCCTGTTCGTCATCGTGGGCGCCGCTGCGGTCATGGCCGTGGCCATCCCCTTCTGGGGCATGCGTGCCGACACCTGGGGCCGCGCCCGCATCTTCGGCATCGCCGCCATCCTGCTGGGCATCACGGCCTACCCCACCTTCTGGGTGCTGCACAACTTCAGCCATAACGTGCTGCTGGTCTTCCTGGCCATCTCCCTGCCCTTCGGCATCATCTACGGTGCGGCGTACGCCACCATGTCCAGCCTGTTCTCGGGCAGCTTCGAGCCCACGGTGCGTTACTCCGCCGTGTCCTTCATCTACCAGTTCTCCGGGATCTTCGCTTCGGGCCTGACCCCCATGATCGCCACCATGCTGGTCAGCAGCAATGACGGCCAGCCCTGGTACCTTTGCGGTTACCTGCTGGTCGCGGCGGTCATCAGCAGCCTGAGCACCATCTGGATCACCCGACTCCAGGGCAAGGAAGAATTGCCGCACGAGCCGGAAACCTCCGCCCGGTAGTCCGTCTGCCTTCCTGCCTCCCTCGCTTCTTCATCAGGGGGCAGACGGAGACAGCGCCCGGACCACACCCCGGGCATCGGACACCTAAAGGGGGGACAGCCTGACAGGCTGTCCCCCCTTTTCTTTTGCAGCACGTGCCGCATCCGACCGAAAACGTCCCCTCCGCACCCGCGCACCCTGCCCGGACACAGGCGTGCCGGCAGCGGGACATCCCGCCCGGACGGCATCAAAAATCAAGACTGAACTGCATACCGAGCCCCACGGAAGGGTCGTTCTCCTCGGGCCGGGACTTCTTGCCCCATTCGTTGTGCTCGTCCTTGAGCATCAGCTCCGGACCGATGGTCAGCGAGGCATCATCGCTGTCCATGAAGTCGGCATAGGCCCGGACCACATGCCGCCGCTCCAGAGGCCGCAGCTCGTCAGGGCGGGCCTCGCTCGACGGCAGCTCGGCACGCCAGACGGAATCATCGCGCCGGATGTTCATGCCGAGACGGCTTTTTTCCTCCGCCTCCCGTTCCGCCTCCTTGGCTTTGCGGGACTCGGCCTTGGCCTGGCGGTCGGCCTCGCGCAGAGCATGTTCGATGCTGGAGGAATTGCCCCTGTCCCGGCCCAGGGCCCGCTTGCGCAGGGAGTCCGTCTCCACGCCGTCATGCCACAGGGCATTGTTCCTGTCGTGGGAGGTGCCGAAACTCCAGGCCTGCCCGCCCTTGCTGTTGCCCGCAGCGGCCTTGCCCGCCGGGGCCTGCACCGCCTTGCCCTTCTCCACCGCCAACACCGGCAGGGGAGCAAGGGAGACCGTCAGGGCAGACAGGGCCAGACCAGCCAAAAACAAATGTACTCTATGCAGCATGGCCGCAGGATAGCCGTCATCCCGCCGGATTGTAAAGACATCCCCGTCGCAGGACATCCTCTGCGCCCGCATGCTGCCCCGTAATGCGGCCTCTCGGCCTTTTTGGGGATGGCCTGCATACATGGGACACAATCAGAACCACCCGCAAAGCGGGTGGTTTGCTCTGGCCCTGTAAGGGCCTGTT
>ERZ1026856.1689-NODE-1689-length-10718-cov-8.507268_pt1 | contig 10718 bp, 7 predicted proteins | sample MGYA00380158_ERZ1026856 | MGnify/ENA primary metagenome ERZ1026856 (study PRJEB33269, sample SAMEA4719794) | human gut metagenome | biome: human-associated habitat; feature: organic feature; material: feces | place: Cameroon | collected 2013-10 ... | reverse complement strand
GCATTTTCATCTTTCTGGAAATAGCTCGGGAAGGTTGCATTACTGATGATGTACGGGCCGCTGTCGTGATAGCAGATGTTATCAAGATGTGCGGTCCCTTCCATTACGAGCTGTTTTCGAACCTTGAACGGAACAAGGCTTGCATCTTCGCTTACGATGAAAAGATGCAGCAGGTCATTTTCGCGGGCTGCTTTTTCTACCAGGTACTGGTGGCCGAGGGTGAACGGGTTGGCGTTCATGACCAGGGCGGCAATCTTACGGTCTGTAGTGGATGTGCCTGGGAGATCGTTGTCAGACTGCAAGGCAGCAGAATCTTTCAGTTTCTTCAGATAATTTTTAAACCCTGTCCGTCTGTTTTCCATGAACACGATCTGCCCGTCAATTCTTGCAATTTCGTAGAATCCGAGATCTCCGAAGAATTTGGCGGAAGAACATTTGGTATAGAGGAACAGGTGTGTATTTCCACGGTTAAACTGCACTTCGATCAGATGCGAGATGATCTGGTTCATAAGGCCTTCGCCCTGATACGCAGAACTTACAGCAAGGCAGCGCAGTGTGTTGCCAAAGCAGCTTCCGGTAGCAATGATGTTCATCTCATCATCGTACATGCCGCATGTATAATCAAGGTTGGCATCCAGGCGGATTCCCTCAGCCTGAAGAAGAGCGGTGACACCCTGAATTGCAGTTTTGTCAGAGTGTGAAATTTGTGAAATATAGTAATCAGACATAGTGTTTCCTTTCTGTGGATATTATCTGTTTCATTATACCATAGAATAAAATCAAAGAGAGTATGTAATCGATAAAATATAGGAATTATCTTATAACAAAATACCTGTGTATGCCTGAAGCGGTATCAGTTATAATAGTAGTGGAAAATACAGGAATGGGGTGAAGAATATGAGAAAAGTGAATTGTCTGGAATAGATGTAGAGTATCTGGTTGGTCAGTTGATTGTCGGAAAAGAGCAGGTTGATTATAAATCGAACTGTGGAAATATGACGGCGGCAGTCGGACCATTTGCGGTGGAAGAAGGTCTGGTAAATGTCACAGAGCCGATCACAACCGTTCGTATGTTAAACCGTAACACGGATAAATATATCGATGTAACCGTTCCGTGTGAAAATGGCACATTTGCAGAAGAAGGAGACTGCCATATCGCAGGAGTAGACGGAACCGCACCGGAATTAAAAGTAAAATTTTTAAATCCGGCAGGCGCAAAAACAGGAACACTTCTGCCAACGGGAAATGTACTGGATGTGCTGGATATCCCCGGATTTGGCAGGATAGAAGCAACTATCCTTGATGTATTGAACCCAATGGTACTGGTTCGTGCAGAAGATGTTGGTGCAACCGGAATGGAACTACCGGAAGAAGTGAATAACAATAAGGAATTAGGTGATCTGTTAGAAAAGATCAGAGGAACAGCATGCTGCAAGATGGGATTTGCAAAAGATCTGGAAGATGCAGCGAAGAACAGCCCGGCGGTGCCGAAAGTAGGATTTGTCACTTCTCCAAAATCTTATATAGAAATAGGCGGAAACGCAGTTGTGGCAGAAGACATGAATATCTGTGCAAGAGTCATATCCGTATTCAAATGTCACAAAGCATGTCCGTTGACATCAGCAAGTGCAATTGCAGTAGCTGCCGCATTAAAGGGCAGCCTGGTACAGCAGATCACAGGAGGACAAAATGATACTGTGGCAGAGAATGTCTGCATCGGGCATCCAAGTGGAATCATGACAATGTATCCGGAGGTGAAGATTGGAGAAACGGTTGAAGTTCCTGCCATTGCGGTACAAAGAACAGCAAGAAGAATCATGGACGGAACATTATACATAAGAAAATAATGAAATATAAAACAGTGTCACAAAAAAACAGAAGCGGGAAAGTTTTCTTAATAAATTATAAGAAAAATCTTTCCCGCTTTTCAGATTCCGGGTGTAAAATATAGCTCAAATATAAAAGAAGACAGAAGTCAGGAAAAAGAACAGGCATAATCAAGACAGTTCTTCTGAAAAATTCTGCATAAAGCATACGCAAAAAGGAGAGACGACCATGATAGAAGAAATCCTGGAATACAACAGAAAATTCGTAGAAGAAAAAGGCTATGAACCATACGTGACAAGCAAATATCCGGACAAAAAGATTGCGATCCTGACCTGTATGGACACCCGGCTTACCAGTCTTCTTCCGGCTGCACTGGGACTGAAGAATGGAGATGTGAAGATGATCAAGAATGCCGGAGGCGTGATCACGCATCCTTACGGAAGTGTGGTAAGAAGCCTGCTGGTGGGCATTCTGGAGCTTGGTGTGGAAGAAGTGATGGTGATCGGTCACACAGACTGCGGTGTACAGGGAATGGACCCGAAGATATTGTTAAAGGATCTGGAAGAACGCGGTGTTGAGAAAAAACATATGGATATCATCCGCAACAGCGGGATTGATCTGGAAGGCTGGCTCGCCGGATTCGACAGTGTAGAGCAGTCTGTGGAAGATACTGTATTTGCCCTGCGCAATCATCCGCTGATGCCGAGAGATATTAAGATCTATGGATTCATCATGGATTCGACAACAGGAGAACTGTCGGAGGTTCCGGAAGCAGGTGAGCAGTAAAGCAGCAGAAAATACGGAAGAAGGAGAGAAAGAAGAAAAAATATAAGAACTTCTAAGACGGGTATTACAAACTGTTATTACATTTTACAATAATTATGTTGACTTATAGAAAATCCATGATATGATTCAAATGTTAGATTTAGGAAATGGTAATTTTATGAAGGAAAACAAGGGGTAAAAAAGATGAATTATAACAAGATTGTACAGGGAATCCTGGACATCGGAGAAGCGATGCTTCAAAGTGGTGCAGAGAATTTCCGACTGGAAGACAGCTTTTACCGCATGTGCAGAAGCTATGGATTTAAGAGATCGGATGTATTTGTCATCCCGAGTAATATACAGGTGACGGTAGAGACACCGGAAGGTGAGATTATTACACAGATCCGTCATATCGAGTCATCGGAACCGAATTTTGACCAGCTGGATTATCTGAACAATCTGTGCAGATATGTCTGTCAGCACACACCGGATGAAAAAGAGATGCGTGAGAAATATCTGGAAGTCATCAATCGTGAACCACAGAAGCGTATTACAAGATATGCAGCAGGAATCATGGGTGGAACAGGATTTGCGGTATTCTTTGGATGTAACGTCAGGGATGCGATTGTTGCACTGATTGTATCGGTGATGATCGTGGCTGTCGGTGACTGGCTGGCAAAACGTGAAAGCAACTTAATGGTTTATAATGCCATTCTTTCGTTTATATCAGAAGTGATCATTATAGCGGCATTGAAGATGGGAGTTGCAGATCATCCGGACCGTATTATGATCGGTATCGTTATGCTGCTGATCAGTGGACTGAGTACGACGAATGGAATCCGTGACCTGCTTCAGAGGGATTTTATCTCCGGATTTATCAATATCATGAACTCGTTTCTTGGAGCTGCCGGAATCGCATTCGGAATCGGTCTTGCGATCATGATGTTCCATGAAGGATATTCCGATCATTTTATCCTGAACCACAGTGTGCCGATCCAGCTGATCTCCTGTACGGTTGCGTGTACGGGATTCGCTTTATGGTTCAAGATCCGTGGAAAGCAGGTATGGTATAACAGTATCGGAGCATTTTTTACATGGGCGATCTATGTTGCGGTATATGCCGTGAGACCAAGTAACTTCCTGGCAACGATGATTGCTGCAGTATTCGTTGCGTTTTATGCATTTATCATGTCCAGAGTAAATAAAGCACCTTCAACGATCTTCCTGACAGCATCGGTATTCCCGCTGATTCCGGGACCGAATCTGTACTATGTAATGTATGGATGTGTCAGTCAGGATCCACAACTGGTATTCGATGAGACGATTGTTCTGATGGCAACCTGTCTTGCAATTGCATTCGGATTTATCATCGTAGATGTGGCATCCAGAAGTATCATGTACGCACTGAAGAGAGAATATCATATCGGTAAGAGTGCATTGAATCTTCCTCTGATCGGTGGAAAGAAATAATTATAGAAATAAAAAATAGAAATGAGCAGAGAGTCTGAGAGTATGTTGGAAGAGAAGCAATCTTTTCCTGTATATTCTCAGATTTTTTAGACCATAGTATGCAAGAGAAACTGCCAGTGGCAGGAACTGCAGATACGAAAAGCTACGGGAAAAGATGCAGGAAAATACGCCGGTACAGATGTATCACAGACACAAATAATTTTCAGGAATCTGTGTTCCTTTGCTATATTAAAATGAAAAAGTGTGTGTTAAACTGAGCTTATACAGAACGTACTACATATATTGAAAATAAAGAAAAATAGGGAAATATAAATGGAAACAAACGTGTAAAACATGAAATTATAAAAGGACAGCTGCCTATGAATTATGAAAAATTAGTACAGGGAATCTTGAATATAGGAGAAGCAATGTTACAGTGCGGGGCGGAAATCTTCCGCGTGGAAGACAGTCTGTATCGTATGTATAAGAGTTATGGTTTTATGACATATGATGTATATGTGATTCCGAGCAATATCCAGGTGACGGTGGAGACACCGGAAGGTGAGATCATTACACAGATCCGGCATATAGAGTCTACAGGGGCAGATTATGATAAATTGAATTATCTGAATGCCATGTCGCGGTATGTCTGTTCACATAATCCGGATGAAAAAGAACTGGTCCGGCGCTTTAAGAAAGTAATGGCGCGGCCGGATCAGAGTGAACTGATCACAGGGCTTGCACAGATTACAGGGGGAACGGCGTTTGCTGTATTCTTCGGATGTGATCTGCAGGATGCAGTTGTTGCATTAATCGTCTGTCTGATGATCGTTCTGGTAGGCAGATGGCTTAGCAGGCGGGAAGGTAACCCGATGATCTATAATCTGATCCTGGCATTCTTATCAGAGGTTGTGATCGTAACAGCTGTCCGGAGCGGGCTGGGACATCATCCGGACCGTATCATGATCGGAATTGTCATGCTGTTAGTCAGTGCACTTGGTGCGATCAACGGAATGCGGGATGTGATGCAGAGGAACTTTATCTCGGGTTCACTGGAAGTGATGAATTCGATGCTCGGTGCATTTGGTATCGCATTCGGTATTGCCCTTGCAATGATGCTGATGGGAAATATATCGGCGGAAGGATTCGATGTGAATAATAATACAGTGATCCAGCTGATCTCTTGTACGATAGGATGTACCGGTTATGCAAGCTGGTTCAAGATACGGGGAAAGAAGATCCTGTATTCCAGTGTCGGAGCTTTCCTGACATGGGGAATCTATTTACTGGTGTATGCGTGGTATCCGGATAATTTCTTTGCGGTAGTAGTTGCATCCTGCTTTGTGGCGGGCTATGCATTTGTCATGTCGAGAGTCAATCATGCGCCGTCCACTGTCTTCCTGACAGCATCCGTCTTTCCGTTGATGCCGGGAGCGAGATTGTATTATCTGATGTATGGCGTAGTCAGCAGGAACTTTTCACTGGCAGCAGAGCATGCACTTGTACTGTTGGAAACATGCCTTGGGATTGCGTTTGGATTCATCATTGTGGATGTGATTTCAAGAAGCATTATGCGGGCGCTGGGAAGAGAATATCATATGGGGAAAGAATCTACGGTTATTAAAAAAGAGAAAAAATAATGGCTGTGTTACGATGATCCGGATGAATTTTTCGGATTGACAATTTTGCGTCCTTATAATATAGTAAGAGTCAAAGAGAAGATCTGATGACTGACGGATAATGTGGAGTACCACAGGGGAATCAGATACTTGGTAAGAGCCGACCGTCTGGGCAGCATTTATCCCGAAGAGGATGAGTGTTGTCCTTTTTTTACACCGCCCGGTATCGGAAGAGTTGGAAGCAGTGTATCAAAAGGACTGGAAATGCAGAAAGACAACATACGATCAGGAGGAAATGAATGATGAAAACAGATATTGAGATCGCACAGGAATGTACTATGGAGCCTATCACAGAGGTAGCAGAAAGAGCAGGAATTCCAGAAGAATATCTGGAACAGTATGGAAAATATAAAGCAAAGATTGATTATAATTTCTTAAAGAAATCCGATAAAAAAGACGGAAAACTGATTCTTGTGACGGCAATCAATCCGACACCTGCCGGAGAAGGAAAGACAACAACAACCGTAGGTCTTGCAGATGCACTTCAGAGAATGGGTAAGAAACCTGTGGTAGCACTGCGTGAGCCATCTCTCGGACCGGTATTCGGTATGAAGGGTGGAGCAGCCGGCGGCGGATATGCACAGGTTGTACCGATGGAAGATATCAACCTTCATTTCACAGGAGATTTTCATGCGATTGGAGCTGCGAATAACTTACTGGCAGCCATGATCGACAATCACATTTATCAGGGAAATGATTTGAATATTGATCCGAGAAAGATCGTATGGAAGAGATGTGTCGATATGAATGACCGTCAGCTCCGTTTCGTCACAGACGGACTTGGAGGAAGAGTCAATGGTGTGCCGAGAGAAGACGGATATGATATCACTGTCGCTTCTGAGATCATGGCGATCCTGTGTCTGTCAAAGGATATCGCAGATCTGAAAGAAAGACTTGGAAAGATCATCGTAGGTTACACTTATGGCAAGATCGCAGAGCAGAAACCGGTTACCGCACATGATCTGCATGCAGAGGGAGCGATGTGTGCGCTGTTAAAGGATGCTCTGAAACCGAACCTTGTTCAGACACTGGAGCATGCACCTGCAATCGTACACGGTGGACCATTTGCCAATATCGCACATGGATGTAACTCACTGACAGCAACAAGAATGGCAATGAAGCTTGCAGACTATGCGATTACAGAGGCCGGATTCGGAGAGGACTTAGGAGCTGAGAAATTCCTGGATATCAAGTGCCGTATGGCTGGCATCAAACCGGATGCAGTAGTCATTGTAGCAACGGTAAGAGCACTGAAGTATAATGGAGGCGTTGCAAAACCGGATCTGAATGAAGAGAATCTGGAAGCACTGGAAAAAGGTATTCCAAACTTGATGAAGCATGTCAGCAATATTAAGAATGTATACGGTCTTCCATGTGTGGTTGCGATCAATGCATTCCCGACAGATACCAAAGCAGAACTGGATCTGGTAGAAGAAAAATGTAAAGAAGTCGGAGTCAATGTTGCACTGTCCGAAGTATGGGCAAAAGGCGGCGAAGGCGGCCTGAAGCTTGCAGAAGAAGTGGTACGTCTGTGTGATGAGCCGAGTGATTTCCACTATGCTTATGAACTGGAAGGAACGATCGAAGATAAACTGAACCAGATCGTACAGAAAATCTATGGTGGAAATAAAGTGGTTCTTACCGCAGCAGCCCAGAAGCAGGCAAAACAACTGACAGATCTTGGATTTGGCAATGCACCGATCTGTATGGCGAAGACACAGTACAGTCTGACAGATGATCCGAAGAAACTGGGAGCACCGACAGACTTTGACATTACAGTACGTAACCTGAAAGTCTCCGCAGGTGCCGGATTTATCGTAGCTCTGACAGGAGATATCATGACTATGCCTGGACTTCCGAAAGTTCCGGCAGCTGAGAGAATCGATGTAGATGATGAAGGAAGAATTACAGGATTATTCTAATTGTAAATGTAGTTAAAAGTAAAAATCCGGTGGCTTTTTGTGAGGCTTGCCGGATTTTTCTATTGCCAGGCATGTGTTGTGACAAGATTTTACATAAGATTTACGGGATTTTGAAAAACAGCAAGAGAATATGTGCTAGAATTCCAAGTTAGTGTTATAATGCAAGAAGTAAAACAGGATGAACAAACGAGGATGGTGAAGGCATGAGATACGTATTGGGAGAAACGCTGCAGGAATATCAGGAAGAAATCATGGAGAAGGACAGACCATCGGTATTTCTGGCGACATCGCAGACTGCCAGAGACTGTCTGGAACAGGCCGGCATGCAGTATGAAGGAGAGATCAATCTGAAAGATGTAGGATTTTGTAAGATGGAGACTCAGCAGGAATGTCTTGCGGGTTCTCTTTGTATTCCAAAGCTTCTGGATATTCTGGGAGAACGATACAAGATCTTATTTTTTATTAACCGTCATCATATCGTGATTGTGGACGATGATGAATTTTCTTACCGTCTGATCCGCAGAATTAAGAGGAAGAAGACGAGACAGGGAGAATCGAAAGAAAAATTCATCTATAATTTTATGCTGGAATTCATAAGCCGGGATCTGGAACTTCTGGGACATTATGAGAAACGGATCATGGATCTGGAAGAAGGTGTCATGGACGGAAAGATCCAGGGATTCCAGAATGCGATCATGCCGATCCGACGTGAACTTTTGACACTCCGCAGTTATTATGATGAGATCATGGACATGGGAAAACAGCTCGAAGAGAATGAAAATGGTTTCTTTGCCAAGAAACAGGTGAAATATTTCGGTGTTATCTCGGACCGTGCAGACAGACTGATGAGTAAAGCATCGCAGCTTCTGGAATATGCCCAGCAGGTAAGGGATGCTTATAAGGCGCAGGTAGATGCCCAGCAGAATAACAACATGCAGTTTCTGACCGTAATATCAACGATTTTCTTCCCGCTTACACTCATCACCAGCTGGTATGGAATGAATTTCCATAATATGCCGGAACTAAAGCACGGATATCCGGGAGTGATCATCTTAAGCGTTGTGGTTATGATTACCTGTATTATTATATTTAAGAGAAAGAAAATGTTATGATAATGTAAAATGTGATTTGAAAAGGAGGAGCTCTATGCGTCAATGCCCGAATTGCAAGACTAACAATCCAGACGATGCCAGATTCTGTAATTATTGCGGAATGCGGCTTCCCGAATCAAAAGAGGAAACATTATACAGTGACCTGGATGAGCTTGAAGAAGCCCCGAAGACAGAATTTTCCGATCAGGAGATCGAAGAAGAATCAGAAAAAGTAATTGATGAAGCGAAGAAGTTACTTAATCCTGATGAGAAAGAAGAAAAAGAGGTATTCCTGCAAGAAGAAAAAAAAGAAGAAAGAAAAGAAGATGAGGATACAGACACAGAGCAGGAACAGCTGAAAAACCAGCTTACAATTCCTGAGAACCTGGACCGGATGATAGAAGAAGTTACAAGACAGGAACTGGAGCAGGAACTTCACCGGAAGATCAAGTTAAAAGAAGAATCTGGTAAAGAACAGAGTCAGTTGGATGAAACTGAAGGTGTCAGTGAACCGACGCTTATGATCGGAGAGAAGACAGAGGAAGAGGCGGATGAGCCGACACGGATGTTTACCGGTGATATCGGAGATTTTATAAAAAAGAAAAGAGAATATGAAGATGTCCCGGAAGAAGATGCATATGAAGAGATCCTTCAGTCATGGGAAAGAAAACGCAAAGAAAAAAAGATAAAACGTGAGCGTGAAGGGAAGGATCCAAGCCGTATACCGAAGTTTATCAAAGAGAAGCATTCCTGGTCAGATCTGACAGCGAAGCAGAAGAAGGCTGTGAAAAGAATTGTGGCAGGAGCCGCTGTATTTGCGGCATTTTGCATTTTTGAAAGTTACTATGGACGTCCGGAAGCAGTGGCGGAACGTTACTGTAAGGCTTATGTAAAGGAAGACTGGAAAAAGACGGGACATCTGTCTGATCTTCCGAAGAATGGATATGCAACACAGGATGAATATGCAACATATATGAAGAAGAATGCCGTTACCGGTGTAGAGGATTATCAGATAAAAGAGACGAAGGAAAATCGCCAGATAAAGATAGAGTCCGGAGGAAAACAAAGGGCATTTACGGTCGAATACAAGACGAAAACTCAAGGTAAGAACAAAGAAACCGTTGTTCTGCAAAAGCAAAAGAGACAAAGACTGCTGTTATTTGCAAACTGGAAGGTATCTTCGGACAAGATGATCGCAAATGATTTTAACCTTTATATTCCGGCTGGATCGACGGCCTGGATCGATGGAACGAAGCTTACAAAAAACGATAAGATAAAAGATGATTCCGATGGCCTGGATCAATATAAAATATCGTTGTTTGAAGGAGATCATAAGATAAGGATAGACGTTCCGTGGTTTAAGACGTATAAATCAGAATTCAAAGCATCCGATAAGGGAAGTACAACAATCTCTAAAATGAAAGTATCACAAAGCGGGAAAAAGAAGCTGGATAAGAAAATGAAAGAAATTCTGAACAGTTATATCAAAGCTGCAAAAGAAGAAAAATCATTCTCACAAATATCAGGGGTATTTGAAAAGAATTCAAAATATGAAAAAGAGAATAAAGAATTCTATGATGATCTGAAAGAACAGTTAAGTTCAAAAGATGGTTATAAAGCGGATCAGATAACAACTGATAATTATGAAGGAAAATATGTGATCAGTGGTGTGACCGGAGTTGTGAGAGGAACGATGTCTTATGATTATAAAGTAACATATCAGAAAGAAGATGTTACAGTTGGCAATATGAACGGAACGGTGGATGGAAGTTCGCAGATGAGTGTCGAATTCGTTTATAAAGACGGAAACTATCAGCTTCGTACAGTGAATCCGGGAAGTATCTGGTACAGGGAATCGCAATAAATGGTTTGGCAGTTACGGATAAAGTGTTTTAATAAATAAATTTTTGCGAAAATAATATAGGAAAAGGCTTGCTTTTTAAGCCTGGATATGATACGATATTCGGGCGAATGGAAGTAGGCTT
>ERZ1026856.1688-NODE-1688-length-10719-cov-5.261909_pt1 | contig 10719 bp, 19 predicted proteins | sample MGYA00380158_ERZ1026856 | MGnify/ENA primary metagenome ERZ1026856 (study PRJEB33269, sample SAMEA4719794) | human gut metagenome | biome: human-associated habitat; feature: organic feature; material: feces | place: Cameroon | collected 2013-10 ... | reverse complement strand
CTTAGAAATTTGGAAGAAATCGCGAATCATACCTTGTAGGCATCGGCGTGATAAAGTGGCTGACGCTTTAGGGCTGAGATTAACAATGGCGCACGCTTCTTCATAATCGGAACGTATCGCTTGAGGAATATAATCAGGAAATTTGTAAGCCATAGATTGAGGGCGAATTGCAATATCTACATCTTCTACAGCTGAGCCTTTTCCTTTTGCCGAGATCGTGTATTCGCCACAGTTTGGGCATCGAATAAATCTTAATTCTAAGTGGGCTTCAGATTCACCGCCATAGCGTTGGGTGTCGTTAGAACTTGCAAAAGAAGGATTTTGGACAGATAGGGTGCCGTGTGTTAACGGTATTATCATTGAACAAAATGGACATTTAAAACCGGACATAGTTAATCATTCCTTTCATCATTTGATAGGGAAATTATACCAGAGAACCGCAACAAGTACAAACCATTCCACATAACCTATAAAGAGGTGATGCAGTTTGAAACATATAAACATCGTGATCATCGATGGAGTAGAAAGAGATATGGCTTCATTATCTGCAGAGGAGCGAGCGAAGATCGTGAATGAGCTGAATCGTGTAGCTGTTGGATATCTGGGATACCAGAAAGAGAAAACCGCTTAGGCGGTAGAAAGGAGTGGACAAGCAGTATGAACTTAAAACCGGAAACACCACTGGTGGTGAAGCTACAGATCAAGCGCCTGGAAGACGAATGTGAAAATTTAAGACTGTGGCGTTGGAGATTAACTATTGCGATAGAGCTGATACTGATCACGGTATTAGGAGCGTGTGTGGTCAACTTTTATGCAATCAAGTGAAAGGGGTGAGGACATTGCAAGAGATACCAAGACTGATGGATGATTATGAGTTCCGGAAAGAACTGGAAAGAATCCAGGAGCGCTTAAATGCGATCAGTAAGGGTTCGAATACCGTAGAGGTGCGGAGAAATTACCTGATCAGCTGTGTGACGGTGCCATCAGCAAAAATCTATACGCCGGATCAGTTAAGACAGATCTTTGATCTGACGTGGAAATAAGAAGAGCACCCGTATAAGCCGGCAAGCTTTGGGCGCTCAGAAAATTAGTCAACTATATTATATGAGAAGAAAGGGAATTAGTCAAATGATTAAAGCAACATCGCAGTCCGTTTGCAGCGGAATAACAGGATGCCAGGTAGAAATGCTTGGATCTGGAGCAGAGTTATTAAGGGAATATAGAGGCGTTACAGCGGCAATGTATAGATCGCTTCGTGGACATATGCCAGAAGAAGAGGCGAAAGAAGTTCTGACAGATATTGTAACTGACACAATTAAACAGGCGGAGGAGAAAAGATGAAGACGCTGAAAATTACAACGGATAATAAGGTTTCAATCATCGATGTAGATTTTAAAGATTTTAGATCTATCCAGCAGGCAATCGGCGGATATTTCGAGACCGTGAAGACAAGAAAGATGTGGGATTACTTCAAAGCTCCGGTAATCATGCTGGTCGATGAAGAAGGATTGATCAAAGGGCTTTCTTACAATACGGTAGCTTCTACATTCTATGGGGTTGAGGAGCATGGTTGTATGATTGCCGGCGATGCGATCTTTGGACTGGTTCTAGGAGAAGATATCATCGGACTTGGCGATCGGGATGCGGAGCAGTGGATGGAAAAGATGTTAAAAGACTTCCCTGTATTGCAGAAGGAGAACAGCTATGAGTGATGGAAAGATACATATTCCGGCCAGAAGAAAACAGCCGGCAGATGCTCAGATGGTGGTTAAAGTAACACCGGAAGCATACAACGCATTGGTAGACATTTATAACGAATCAACTTTATCACTTAAGCAGATTGCAAGTCTCTTGATCGTAAAGGCTGCAGAGCAAGTGGTGTATGACAAAGAATAATCGGAGGTAGAAATATGGCAACATTATATGAATTAACAGAGGAATACAGACAGCTTTTGGAAATGATGGAGGATGGATCCGTTGATCCGGAGGTGCTACAGGATACATTGGAAGGCGTGGACGGAGAAATCGAAGCAAAGGCAGATAACTGCGCGAAACTGATCCGTGAACTTAATGGTGTAGCAAGTGTGATCAACGAAGAAATTGAGCGTTTGAAAGCAAGGAAAGACGTGATTTCCAACAATGCTGATAGAGTGAAAAAATATCTTGAGAAGGCAATGATCGATACCGGTAAAAGAAAATTTAAGACGGCTTTATTTGGATTTAATATTCAGAAGAATCCGGCATCGGTCGTGATTGATCAGGAAGATAAGATTCCGGAAGAGTACTGGATCAAGCAGGATCCGAAGCTGGACAAGGTTTCACTTAAGAAGTGGCTTAAGGATAATACGGTAGATTTTGCACATCTGGAACAGAGCGAAGGATTAAGAATTCGATAAGGAGATATAGATATGTGGGAAGTAAGAGTAACACAGAAATATACATCAGATCACGGAATTGATTTAGAAGAAACAGTAGTTTTTAGAGTAAACAACTTAACGAAAGCGGGCGTTATCGTTGATGTGTTTAAAGGATATGGTATTGGAAAAATGAGTTATTCCATTACTAGTAAACAGGAGGAAGAGTAAGATATGGCAACACCGGTATTAATTATTGGAAGATCTGGAACAGGGAAAAGTACAAGTCTTCGCAATTGCGTAGGAAATGATAATTGGAATCTGATCAGAGTATTGGATAAGCCACTTCCGTTCAAAGGGAAAATTAATGGCTGGTATTCAGATGATTATCAGCAGATTATGAAACTGTTAATCGCATCAAAAGCAAAGAACATCGTAATTGATGATGCTGGCTACTTGATTACCAATATGTTTATGAATAAGCATAGTTCTGCTGGAGGAGGAAACGGAGTATTCACTCTTTACAATCAGATTGGAGATCATTTCTGGAATTTACTTCAGTTTATTTCTACCAAGGTTCCTGCAGACAAAATCGTGTATATGATCATGCATGAGGAATCTAACGAACTGGGAGAGATTAAACCAAAGACGATCGGAAAACTTTTGGACGAAAAGGTGTGTGTGGAAGGAATGTTTACGATCGTGCTTCGATGCATTGCTGAATCAAATAAGCATTTATTTGTAACCCAGGCATCGGATGGAGCTGTAAGTAAGTCGCCGATCGGAATGTTTGAAGATTTAACTATTGATAATGACATTCTTCTGGTAGAAAAGGCAATCAGAGATTATTACGAATTAGGAGGAACAGGAGAAGATGAAAAAGCCAAATAATTATGAAAATACACAGATTCAGGGAGAATTTACTCCTGTGGAACTTGGTGGACATAAATTAGTAATCAAAAAAGTTGAAGAAAGAATGTCGAAGACGAATCGACCGATGATTGTTGTGTACTTTGATTTTGCTCCGGGAGATAAGCAGGCAGGTTATTTTGAAGAGGCATTTGCAAATGATATTCGTCCGGAAAAGAAATGGCCGAATCAGGGAACGAACTATATTTTGACAGAGGATAATGATGGCAACTGTAGCAGATCCTTCAAAACATTCTTAACTTGCGTGGAGCATTCAAACAATGGATTTGAAACGCAGTGGGGAGATAACTTCGGCCAGCAGTTTAAGAACAAACTGGTCGGCGGAGTATTTGGAATACAGATAGATTTTTACAATGGAAGAGAACTTGAAAAGCGTATCTTGAGATGGTTTGTATCACAGGATAGAGTGGAAGAAGCTGGAATCCCGATGGAGACAGAAACACAGGCATATAAGAATCACATCAATGGGTATCCGCAGGGATCTACACCTGCAGGAGATGGATTTATGAATATTCCGGATGGCATTGATGAGGAGCTGCCATTCAACTAGGAGTGATGTAAGTGGATATACAAATTGATACAAGGGAAAAGCAGCGTGCTATTCGTAAAATCCTCAAGACATTTGATGATAACGGCGTAAAGCATTTCTCAAGTAAATTATTGGTTGGTGATTATATGAGTCTGGATAACCCCAGGCTCATCATCGATCGGAAACAGAATCTGCAGGAATTATGCGGGAATGTCTGCCAGCAGCATGAGCGATTCAAAAAAGAGCTCCTGAAAGCAATCGATGCAGGGATACAGCTTGTGATCCTGGTGGAACATGGTCCGGATATCCAGAGTATGGAAGATGTGTGGTTCTGGGAGAATCCAAGGAAACATGAAGTTCGCTGGCGCATGGTAAATGGTAAGCGAGAAAAGTATGTGGTATCGGCCAAGGCGGTTGATGGGAATCAGCTGTACAAATCTCTGTGTACCATTCGTGATCGATATAATGTTCGGTTTGAATTCTGTGAGAAAAAAGATACCGGCAAAGAAATCATGCGGATCCTTTCAGGGGGGGGGCGGTGACCCCAGATGACCAGTGAGGAGATTAAACAGACATACCGTATGCGGGACATTTTAAATAAATGCGGACTTCCGCAGCCGAACCGGTCAGGATTTATTCAGTGCCCGTTCCACAAAGGCGATAGGGAGGCTTCCATGAAGATCTATGATAAAGACTTCAACTGTTTCGGATGCGGAGCAAATGGAGATATCTTTACTTTTATCGAAATGTTTTATGGTATTTCATTCAAGGAAGCTTTCCGGATGCTGGGCGGGGGATATGAGCCATCTTTTAAGTCATCTGTGGCTGTGTATCATGCAAAGAAAGAGAAGCTGATGCGGGAAAAACAGGAAGAGAGATATCGGCAAAAACGAAAGATGAATAATGATCTGATAGCAATATACCGAAAGTTTCTTGACCGGTCAGAGCCATTATCGGATACATGGTGCGATTGTTACAATGCACTGCAGCTTGAATTATATCATGCAGAAATATTAGAAGAGAGAAGGTGATCACATGGAGCCTTTAGCAAGGCTGGATAGTAAAAGCATATTGGCAGAGGATATCTTTTTAGAGATATTCGATCAGGAAGACGAGATAACGAAGGCTCGAATGATCCTTTCACTGACAGATCGGGCTGCAGAGCTTGGAGTAAAGAAGAAGTTCGAAGAGTTATTAAAAGCATACAAGAAAGTGGATCGGGAGGCAAAACAGCGGGAACGCAAGAAGCCAATCGCCATGTTGGACAAGTGGACGAACTTTGAAGGACCGTACAATAACATGTTCTGCGGAGCATGGGTTGCCGGAGAAGACGGTATATTTGCACAGAACGATAGCCAGGTGGAAACGGTTGCATGTTATCATCCGATTCTACCGATAGAACGAATGAAGAACCTGGAAACTGGTGAGGAGCAGATTAAAATCGCATACAAGCGTAATGGACGTTGGAATGAGATTATTGTCCCTAAAACGATGGTGACGTCTGCCAGCAAGATTGTAGCTCTTTCCGGAAGAGGAATTTCTGTTACATCGGAAAACGCAAAGTTATTAGTGCGCTTCTTATCAGATGTGGAAAATATGAATGACAGCCATATCAAGGTCCAGTATTCCACCAGTAAGCTTGGTTGGATCCAGAACGATTTTATTCCTTATGACACAGAGATTGTGTTTGATGGAGATCAGCGGTTCCGTCAGACCTATGACAGTGTATCAGAGCGTGGAAACTGGAAGATCTGGCAGAGCCATATGCAGAAGCTCCGGAAGTCTGGCCGGTTGGAAATAAAATTTATGATGGCTGCATCTTTTGCAAGCGTTTTAGTCAGTCTCCTGGGCGGACTGCCGTTTATCGTGGATCTCTGGGGAGAAACAGAAGGCGGTAAAACAGTATCTCTTATGGTTGCTGCATCAATCTGGGCAAATCCTGATGAATCAGCGTATATCGGAGACTTTAAGACAACAGAAGTGGCATTGGAAGCAAAGGCAGATATGCTAAACCATCTGCCAATGATCCTGGATGATACCAGTAAAACCAGTAGCCGGATTCGGGATAATTTTGAAGGCATGGTATACGACATGTGTTCCGGAAAAGGAAAGAGCCGATCAAACAAGGAGCTTGGTATCAACCGGGAGAACCGGTGGCGGAACTGCATTTTGACCAATGGAGAACGTCCGTTGAATTCATACGTGTCCCAGGGTGGTGCGATTAACCGTATTCTGGAAGTTGAATGCAAGGATAATGTTTATGAAGATCCGCAAGAGACTGCAGAGCTTGTAAAGAAGAATTATGGCATGGCAGGAAAAAGGTACATAGAAGCGCTGAAAAGTATCGGCAAAGAAGAACTGCAGCGGATGCAGAGGGAGTTCCAGAAAGAGCTTAAAGACGATGAGGCAATGCAAAAGCAGAGTCTGTCGTTGGCGATCCTTCTTACTGCAGATAAAGTTGCAACAGATTATTTGTTCCGGGACGGAGAATATATCACAATCAAACAGGCAAAAACCGTTCTGATCAACAGGAACGATCTTAGTGATAATGAACGCTGCTACCGGTATTTGAAAGATAAGATTGCAATGAATGAGCAGAAATTTGATGCGGAAAACAAAGTTGAACAGTGGGGAATTCTGGAAGAAGGAAGAGCCATTATTTACAACCAAGCATTCAAGGATCTGTGTAAAAATGGTGGATTTTCTGACAAAGCATTCCTATCATGGGCGGACCGGAAAGGTCTGATTGAGACACAGGGCGGACGAATGACGAAGGTGAAAAAGGTAGGCGGGAATCCTGTAAGATGCGTGTTCCTGAAGCTGAATGAGAATCTGGATGAGGATGGATTTGAGTCAGTAGAGACGATGGAAATGTATGAGCAGGAGGAGTTGCCATTCAAATAAAGTTACCCGTTACCCAAGTTACCAGTCAATTTTTACCCTTATAGGGAAGATAAAAATATGTGAAAGTGAGAAAAATAAGTTCTCCTACATGGAAAAATGTGTGGTAACTCGGTAACCGAACGGCGAAAAGTATAGAAAACACAGTGTTTTCAAGGCTTATAATGGTTTCCGTGTTTTGGTAACGAGCACTAAAAACGGTAACATTCGGTAACAAAGGAGTGGAATATGGAAGAATACGATAAACGAGTCACGACAATGTACAACGATTGTTGGAAGTTATACAGAGATTACACAAAATCACATGACATGAGGCAGTTCAACGAAGCAAAGGATGTCGTAATCAAGAAATATGACAGACAGTGCGATGTGATTGATCTGGTGTTATGGATAGCGATTCGTGTACAGACTTTACACGATATGTGGGAAAGGGAAAAGAAAGATGGAGGAAATTAGGTGGTACGAAAAACTTAATTACACAGAGACAAAAGATATCATCAAAGAGAAGCTGCAGAACATGTCGAGAGATTTTGTGGCAATAGGATTTTACTTGAAGCTGATCAGAGATAAAAGTTTATTCCTGGAAGATGGATATAAATCGATATGGGAATTTGCAGAAGATAATTACGGTATTAAACGATCGACAGCATCCAGATGGATGGCAATGAACGATAAGTTTTCCAAGAATGGCAATACACCGATACTGTCGGAAGAATATATTAGCTTTGGGAAAAGTCAGTTGCAGGAAATGTTGTATCTGGATGATAAACAGATGGAAGAAGTAAAGCCGGATATGACGGCAAGAGAAATTCGTGGAATACGTACACCGGATCCTGAACCGGAAGAGATTGAAGAACAGATTCCAGAGCAAGTACCTGGACAGATGTGTGTGGAGGATTATCCGGAGATTCTTCCGGAAGAGGAACATGGTCCGGCAAAATGTATCACCGGAAAAAGTAGAAGTGGAATATGTGGAGCAGCTGCATATTGTTCAGAGAACTATAGCTGTTGTTCGGAATGTAATCAGAATTGCAATAGCAGGTGCGGATGGCTTGATGATGTGTGCGACGTCGCACAAGATAAACAACAGCCGGTAGTTGAGAATGTGAATACGGATTGTCCTCCAGATCAAGATACTTGTCCAAGGCAGAATTGGGGAACATCTCGTGAAGATCAGCATGAAGGAGAGAAAGAATGTGCGAAGTGTTGGAATCATTATAAGAGCTTGCATAAACAGGAAAAGGTGGAAGTTCCGGAAGAAAAAGTGGTGGAAATCGAAGAGAAGATCCCAGCAGAACCTGTAACTGAAGAAGATGTAAGGTCGGAGTTGTATGAAGAAGTATCTGAGAAAACTGATATCGATATTGCCAGGGAAGAGAATCGGAAAGCTCAGATATATCTGGAGATGGCTAAGAAAGAATTTGGACAAAATGATATCAGAATCCGGAAACAGAAGATATTAGTTGCAGCACTGGCCGGATATATTCACGACCTGGATACAGTAATGAATCCACCAGAAGAACCGGAACAGCCGGAACTTCCAAAACTGAAGAATAATGACCAGCGGAAAGAGTGGCTAAATAACTATAAAGAATGGGGATTATGGTACCGGGACGAAAACATAGATGTGAATTATTACAAGTATGATTTCGAAGATGGCAGCAGGCTGGTGGTAGCAGAATATCCTCAGAGAGAACAAGCTTGGAAATGCGTGCCTCGCGATGAGCATTATTATCATCTATTGGAAAAAAAGAGAAGAAAAGCAGGTACCACAGATGAAATTTATGATCATCAGTATATACAATATGCAGACAGTGAAACTCGTTTGGTGGAATTCTTGAAGAATCTGCAGAAAGGGGCGAAATAAATGTTAGTAGAGAAGAACTTAAAAGAAGCATTGGAATATTACATAAAAGGCAAACCAGTAACAGCACTCTGGATAGGCGAAGATGGTTGCATGAATGCAATGCCGTTGTCAGATATCCTTGATCGACCAGAGAATCACTTTCTGGTAGATGTGCCGGCAGTCGTAAATCCGGATTTTGAACAGGCTGTGCAAGAGATGACAGGAACTGATCAGGTAGATCCGGAAGAAATCATCCAGGCAGTGCATGAAACACAGGAAGGTATTATCCCCCCCCCAACGGAGCCGGAGGAAAGGATGGAAGAAGAAACGATAGATCTTCCGGCGGACAATATCGAAGATAAGAAAGAGAAGATCCGGAAGCTGGTAGAGGAAGGATATACCAATCGTGAGATTGCTGATCGGACCGGTATCCCGTTCGGAACAGTCGGGTATCATGCAGCGAGATTCCGGAAGAAAGAAAAGGAACCGGTAGACAATTCAGACCGGCACCTATGTAAGACTTGTAAGTTCCGGAGCAACCGGCCAACGGTGAACAGTTGCGATTATGCTGATCTCATGAAACATAGCCGGAGTTGTAAGATTGAAGAGTGTACAAAGTATAAAAAAGGTGCACGGCTGAAGAAGAAGGATATGGAGGAATAGCGTTAAATGATGGGTAGATTGCAAGTGATTTGCACAATGGATCAGACAAAAGAAGCTAAGCGGAATGTTCAGAGATACATGAGAAAACATAAAAGTGATGAAGATTTTATTAAAAATATCAGTGATGATTTTGTGATGGGATTTATGATTTCTCAGAGAATGGCATGGGACGATTATGATAATGGTACACAAATGAAGAGGAAAGATGCGGAGAAATAGACTATGGAAAGATTAACACATGAAAGAAAAAGTGGTATGAAAACCGGATACTGGTCCCCGAATAAGAAACAGGAGCTGGTGGATAGACTGGCGATGTATGAAGATCGGGAGGAGAATGATGATTTCGGTAAGTGGATTCTGTGTAGTGAGAGATTGCCAAAAGATAGGCAGATTGTGGTAGCTGATATTGAATGCGGCATTGAGGACAGAATGTGCATATTCGCCTATTTTAAAATCGTTGATCACATGGAGCACTGGATAAATGCCAATACGGGCTTTCCTGTTTTAGCCAATGTTGTTCAGTGGACACCATTGCCGGAACCATACAAGGAGGAACAATGAAGATAATAATATTCATCATTATCGCCTGTACGCTCTTTGGTGCCTGGAGCTTATGCATTGTAGGAGCAAGTGCAGATGAACAATTGGAAATGATACATGCCAAGGATTTGGAGAGAAAGGAGCAGAGGGAAAAGTTGAGTAGAGTAATACAGTGTGATAGATGTGGGAAGACGTATGAAAAGAATGAGAGATATCAAACAAGAGGTAGTGTTGAAGGCAGCGTGCTTTCTGGAATTACTACAATCACAGGTATGGGCCTAAGAGATGAAAGCTATGATCTTTGTGACGAATGTATAGGAGAATTACTTGATTGGCTGCGTAATGAACAAAACGACGAAGGAGCTGAGAAATGATTGAACAGAGGAAGAGACAGAAGACAGGTAAGACTGGATAGTCAGAAGCATTACAAAGGGTTGGAGGAGAACCATGATGCGAAAGCAAGTGAGAGATTTCATACACCACCAGCTTATCAGAGTTATTCGGTGGAGGATTACTTGCGGAAGATGGGAGTAGACATAAAAGAGGTGACCGGCGATGAGTGAATATGTCGAGTGCTATGAAAACTTAAAAGCAGCAGTTGTAAAGTTGGCAGCGGATGATTATCGGCGGGCATTGATCAGGCTAAGGCGACACCCAAAAGATACGAATGCGCTTCATACAAAAATTGAATGTGAATTATTTTTTCGTAAAGGCATTGAGATGTACAGTGACATGGATGGAGAGATGTTGATCAGTGGGATTCAGGAAAGAGTGAGGCGGGAGTATAATGAACAGAGAGCAGCTAAGTAAATACAAGAAGAATAAGCGGGATATTGAGAATCTGGATGGAATTATTGCCAAGCTTCAGGAAAGACTGGACGCAGTACCAGTTGTATCGGGGAAGGTTACAAAGAGTTCGGATGATTTCCCTTACATCGAGGAGCATGTGCAGGTGA
>ERZ1026856.1683-NODE-1683-length-10732-cov-12.599700_pt1 | contig 10732 bp, 9 predicted proteins | sample MGYA00380158_ERZ1026856 | MGnify/ENA primary metagenome ERZ1026856 (study PRJEB33269, sample SAMEA4719794) | human gut metagenome | biome: human-associated habitat; feature: organic feature; material: feces | place: Cameroon | collected 2013-10 ... | reverse complement strand
AGGGATGAAGAAAAACTTTCCTGGTTGCTTGATGAATCCATGGTGTGGAATTGTCTTTCTTTCCAAACTAAGATATAATGAGCGCAAGTGAGTCAACATGCTTGCAGGACGGCTTCCGTTCAAGACAATAGAAGGAAGGCTTTATTATGGTAGGAAGAATCATCGGACTGATATCGTGTCTTTTATGCGCGGTTCCGTTTTTGATTATCGGGATCTTTGAAAAAAACAGCAAAGAGCCCATCGCTTTCTGGAGTGGAGATAAAACGTTAAAATCGAAGGTAAAAGATGTAATAGCTTACAATCTGGAAATGGGGATGCTGTATCAAAAGTGCGCGTTCGCATTTATGCTTTCCGGAATCTGCTGCCTGATTTCGTTAGGCTTTGGGATTGTGCTGCTTGTTTTGGACTGCACGGCAGGGGTTTATCTGATGTATCGAAGCTATAAAAGAATTCTGGAACGGAATTCGTAATTGACAGCGCCTACAGGAAAGCGATGGCTCAGATACATGACCGCCAGTACGATGCATACCTGCGCAATGAGGGGAGAAATGACATTTGGGCATACGGGATTGCATTTTATAAAAAGAGATGCAAGGTTGTCGTTGAAAAAATGAAATAGCCCGGAACTGTCAAGCTATAAAACCGCCTAATACGGTAAAAATCAGACGAAAATAGAGAACGCCCGCTTACGCTGTGTTTTCACAGAATAAGCGGGCGTTTTTGAGGCATCGCTGTCACAATGCAAGGCAGAGTTTCAAAAGTTGTTTTCCAAAGAACCTTAATCCCTGTAAAGAACCGGGCTGACGCAGAGCAGTCCTTCGATTGCAGGAAGCGTGTCGATTTCTTCCAGTTGTCCGGCAGCAGCGTTTAGAGCCGCTGTTGCTGCAGCAGAGATGGCATCTGCAGCATTGCCGCAGGATGTCGAAGCAGCAACATGCGCAGCGTTGGATACAGCTGCCGCACCGTTGATTCCCGGAGCTTCATACAGCAGCGGAATGATCGGATCGGTTCCGGAGAGCGGGGCAAGAGAAACCCGCACCGGTTTGTCGAGGGAGACAGTCATTGTGAACATTTTGTCTTTTCCTTTTAAAACAACCCGAGCCGTTTCGGGAACGGCAAAGCCGGTCTTGTGGGCATCTGTAAACGTCAGGAGCAGTTCGTTTGTTTCCGGGAGAACCTCCGTCAGCAGCAGAGCACCTTTGGAAACCCAGGTGCGGTGCGTGTGAATGGCGGTATCGAGTTCAGAAGCGATGTCACCGCCGTTTTTGCCTTCAATGTAGGTCGCATAGCAGCCTGCCAGCTTTGCGCGGTTATGCAGATCCATGCCGCTGGTCGCAGTGATTTTATAACCTGAAAAAATCAGGGACATCCAGAGGTTTGTGCCGCGTTCGTTTACTTCGTGGAGCGATTCCGGATTGTTGAAAATCTCGATAAAGTCAACCTTTGAGTAGTCCGTGACGGTCATTTCAAAGCGGCAGCCGCGGGCAAAGGGATCACCGTAGGAAAACGGATGGGCGATACCGACGAGCGCGCCCTTTTTTCGGGCAGCTTCGAATAACAGCTCAGGACGGTGCTGATCGATGGAGTTCCACGGAACGTATTTTGTGAGGTTTAAGCAGAGAATATGACCGAAATAAGTCGTATATTCCATGCCGTAGATCAGTTCGATCGGATAATGTTTTTCTTCCAGCAGCTTTTCGATCTTCGCCTGACCGGAGGTGGTGTTATGGTCAGTGATGGCGAAGGCATCGACATGGTCGGCGGCCAGATATTCCGTCAGCTCCTCGCAGGTTAAGCTGCCGTCGGATTCGACCGTGTGGTTATGCAGCTCAAGGCGCTTGAAGTGGGTGGGCACAGTGACGGCACGGGCAGACAAAGCCGGATCGGTAGCGCTGATGGCATCCGAAGCCTCCACATTTTCCACCCCAGTCTTTACCGTATCCATCAGATTAAAGTTCGGTGCGATCACACCCTGTCCGACCGGATGTCCGGAAACAGTCAGCGTATACTGCGTGTTGTCCAGCAGCACGTTGAAAACGAGGACGGTCACTTTTAAAACGCCGGAAAAGGTGTCCTGTGCCAGACAGCCGTCGCTTGTAAATTCTTTTGTGTATAACATGTGGCGGTCGGTCAGCTGGCGGTGGATGCAGCCGATGAAATCGTCGTTTAATTCCGCCATTGTGTGGATTTCTGTTTTCATTTCATGCAGAATGGTCTGCCTGAATTCCTCGACAGGATAGGTCGGGGCGTCATATTTTGCGGTGCAGAGTGTCTGAAGCTTGTCGATGAGCTCTGGCGTAACGTCGCTTTCGCTGTAGAGCCGTTTATCGAAGCTAAAATGAATGTCCAGCTCGTCATAGACCTGATCGAGACTGATGGTGTAGGTGATCTGTCCTACAAAGCCTGCGTCCAGCATGCCGCCGACGCGGTAAATCTGTTGATACTTCTGATCAGTTGTCATAAGTTCCTCTCCAAAATGTATAGTTGCAGTCAGACGCTTCCAAGACAGATGCAGAAGCGTGTCAGCTCGGCGCTTAGCGCAGCGGAATCACCATGTTCCAGGTTCTGGAGAACTGGTAGGGCGCAGGACCTTCCCCGGTTGCCAGAAACAGATGCGTGGGATGGTTATTTTCATCAAGCAAAAAGTAAGGGCGTTCGCAGTTTGCCTGATCGGTCTGTCTGCCATCGGACCAGGTAACGTGGCGGGAGTAAACGACAGGATTTTCGGCAAATTCCCAGTGAATGCAGTCGGCACTTTCGGCGTACAGGCCCGCACCCCAGATGCCGCTGATGCCGGGACCTCCGTTTTTGAAGTCGTCTTTAATCAGCAGGCGGAATTTCCCGTCCTCGTACCACAGGTACGGATCTTCCAGATGGATGTTCGGGTCCTCGAAATTGAAAATCGGGTCGTCCAAAATCCGTTCAAAGGGACCATCCGGGCGGGGCGCTTTTGCGACACCGATTTTTAACGGACCGTCTGCGAAGGAACGCGATTTGTAGAGCATGTAAGTTGTGCCGTCGGGCTGGATCGCGACGGCAGGATTGGTCGTTGCAGTGCAATCCCAGTGGGAGCAGTCTCTGGGAGAAATCAGCGGCTCATCGCACCGCGTCCATGGACCGAAAACAGACGGTGCGGTTGCAAGACCGATCCGTTTGCGGTTCCAGACCTCAGTAAAACGCGAGCTGTCCACCTCGTCACCGGGACCGGGAATCGGACCGCCGAAGGTCGTTCCCATATAATAAAGGTAGTAGGTTTTGTTCCATTTGCGGATGTACGGATTGTGCACGTTCATGCCATCAAAAAAAGTGCGTCCCCGGCGTCCGAGCACGACCTCCTGAAAGGTATAGGGACCTTCCGGATTTTTGCTGGAAGCCCGGACGATTTCGCAGTTAAACAGCCAGTTTGCGCCAAAGCCGAGGGCCTTGGGCCAACGGGACGCAAACATGTGATAGGCTCCATCTTCCCCCTGTACGACGGAGCCGCACCAGATCCAGTAGTCCGGGTCGGAATAACCGCCGCCGACCGGAGCCGGCAAAAGCGCGTTCTGATAAGGATTCTGTACCATATTCTTTTTGATAAAACCTCCCTGTAAACTCTTCGATAGCCCATTGAAATACAATGGAACTATGATCTCTTTTTCTTAGCGTATAGAGAATTTTTGGAAAAGTCAAGGGATCTGTGAAATGTCCAGTCTCGAGAGTGGAATTGTGCATTCTCAGGAAAAATGGGAACTGTTAAAATGCGATTATGAGAATTTTTATCCTGGGAGGGGTATCGATGAGGTTGGAACGTTTTTATGAAAATACAGAAATTTTGCATGTCAATACAGAGCCGGACAGATGTTATTATCTGCCCTGCGATGCAGCTGGAAATTCCGAGCAGATTCTGTTAAACGGAGTTTGGAGCTTTCAGTATTTTCCGTCGGTTGCAGAGGCAGAGGACTTTTTGCGTCTGGAATTTGACCCGGAAAAAATGGATGAAATCCCGGTGCCGTCCTGCTGGCAGTTTCACGGCTATGACCATCATCAGTATGTGAATCTTTTTTTTCCGATTCCGTACGATCCGCCGTATGTTCCGTTCGACAATCCGTGCGGCTTGTACCGCAGAACCTTTGCGGTAGCGGATCTGAAAAAAGACAAGCGCGTGTATCTGGATTTTGAAGGGGTGGATTCGTGTTTTTATGTATGGATCAACAAGGCATTTGTGGGGTATAGTCAGGTTTCCCACGCAACGTCGGAGTTTGATGTCACAAAGTATCTGACAGAGGGCGAAAACGAGATTTATGTGCTCGTTTTAAAATGGTGCGACGGGACGTACTGTGAGGATCAGGACAAGCTGCGCATGTCTGGGATTTTCCGGGACGTTTATCTACTGTGCCGTCCAAAGGATCATATCCGGGATTTCACAATCCGCACATCGTATGAAAAATCTGTCGGGGAAATTTGCATCGATCTCGAAAAGAGCGGCTCCTGCAGTGTAAAGGCGACCTTAAAAGATAAAGACAAAGTGATCGGAAAGCAGACCGGAGAAGTGTTTTGCTTTACGGTAGAGCAGCCGGTTTTGTGGAACGCAGAACAGCCGTATCTGTATACACTGGAGCTGGAAACAGAGCAGGAAAAGATCGTGCAGAAAATTGGAATCCGGACGGTCGAAATCGTGGACAGAAAGCTGTTGATCAATGGAACGCCGGTGAAGTTAAAGGGTGTCAACCGGCATGACAGCAACCCGTATCATGGGTCAGCGGTCACGAAGGAGGATGCGATGACTGATCTGCGGCTGATGAAGGAACACAACGTCAATGCGATCCGGACGAGTCATTATCCGAACGCGCCGTGGTTTTCAGAAGCTTGCGACGAGTATGGATTTTATCTGATTAGTGAGTCGGACATGGAGTCCCACGGATGCGGCGAGGTATATTCGGAAGAGGACAGGGACTGGGTTTCGCAGATCGCGAAGTCGCCGGATTTTTCCAAAGCGATTCTGGATCGGGTGCAGAAAAATGTGATTCGTGACAAGAACCGGACGTGCATTCTGTTTTGGTCGCTGGGCAATGAGAGTGGATACGGTCCGAACATGATTGAGGCGGCGAAGTGGGTGAAGGCTTATGATCCGACACGCCTTGTGCATTATGAAGGCTGCACATGGCAGGCCTGGCAGAAGCAGGATCTGTCGGTGCTGGACGTGACGAGCCGGATGTATGCGCCGCTAGACTGGATTCGGAATTATTGCGAAAACGAGGAAAATAAAAAACCGTTTCTGCACTGTGAATGCTGCCATGCGATGGGCAATGGCCCCGGAGATCTGGAAGAAAATTTTGCGCAGCTTTACCGGTACGACAATTACTGCGGCGCGTTTATCTGGGAGTGGTGCGACCACGCGGTCTATGCCGGGACGACACCCGATGGAAAAGAAAAATTCCTGTACGGCGGCGACTTCGAGGACTATCCGAACGATAAAAATTTCTGCATGGACGGACTGGTTTATCCGAACCGAAAGCCCCATACGGGATTGCTGGAATTGAAAAATGTCCTGCGCCCGGTGCGTGTGACTGGCTATGACCGCCAGACTGGCGTGCTGGAACTTCGCAATATGCTGGATTTTGCAGACGCAGAGGACGTTATGGAGCTTCATTATATCTGGAAGCAGGAGGAAAAGGTGCTGGCAGAGGAAAGAATTTCCGAGTTTCACCTGCCGCCGCATGGAACGCTGCGGGTGACGATTCCTGCGCCGACCAGCGCAGCCGAAACCGTCCTGACCGTGGAGCTGATTCAGAAAAAAGACGCACCGCTGACCAAAGCGGGACATCTGCTGGGCTTCGACCAGATAATCTTTGCAGCGAACGCTGATGCTGTCGCACAGGAGCTTTCGCCAGCGGCATGCATTGATGCCGCCGTGCCGTCCCCGATCTCCTGTACAGAAACGGAGACCGAATACTGCTTCGCCGCAGAGCATTTTTCCTGCCGCGTCTCCAAACGGACGGGTACGGTTGTTTCTTTTATAAAAGACGGGACAGAGTATTTAAAACAGCCGATGGCGTTTGATATTTACCGCGCGCCGACGGACAACGACGGCAATATTTCGGAAAAATGGAAGAAAGCCCAGCTGCATCATGCGATGGTACGGGTATATGAAAGCAGCGCATGGCAGCGTCAGGATGGCTGGAGTGTGCGGATGCATTTTTCGATGGCTGGCGTTTCCAGACAGAAATTCTTTGAAGGAAATGCAGAGTGGAAGATTGGAAATGGCGGAAGCATTGGCTGGTATGTCGAGGGTGGAATCGACCAGACCTTTCCGTTTTTACCGCGATTCGGACTGCGCTTTGGTGTGGACAGAAGCTGGAATCAGGTTTTCTATTATGGCTATGGTCCGCAGGAGAGCTACTGTGACAAGCACCGCGGTAGCAGACTTGATGTGTTCACGCAGACAGTAGAGGAAATGCACGAGGATTATCTGAAGCCGCAGGAAAATGGCAACCACTTCGGAACGCGGTGGGTGCGCCTGGAGCAGACGCCTGACGTCGGTTTCACCGCCCGTGGGGCGCAGCCGTTTGAATTTGGCATCTCCGAATACACGCGGGAGGAACTGGAGAGAAAGAAGCACGCGTTCGAGCTGGAAAAGTCGGATTTTCTGACGGTGTACTTTAATGAGATGGTCAGCGGCGTCGGCTCTGCCAGCTGCGGACCGGAGCTGGCAGAGAAGTACCAGATGAAGAAAGCGCACTTCATCTGGCAGATGGAGCTTCGATGGGCGTGATCCTAAATCGTGGAAATGTCCATTGTACAGTGTGGAAATGTCCATTGTCGGAAATTTATACAATTTTTATAATGATTTCATCAGAGGACGGGAGGTGAAGAAACCTGTGAAAACAAAGAGCCTGGCATCCCGAAAAGGGAAAACGTCCGGGAATGCGTCAATCGGAGTACGACTGATGCGGTACTGGCCGTTGTATGTCATGCTGCTTCCATGTATCGTCTACTACGCACTGATCTGCTATGTGCCGATGGCTGGTTCCGTTCTGGCATTTAAGGATTATTCCTTTAAGAAGGGAATCTGGGGAAGCCCGTGGGTTGGTTTTGACTATTTCAAAACGTTCTTCAAGAGCTACGACGCAGGACGACTGATCCGCAACACGCTTGTGATCGGTATCATCAAGTGCATTCTGGAATTTCCGTTCGCAATCATTCTGGCACTTTTGTTAAATGAGCTGCGCAACATGAAGTTCAAGAAAATTTCTCAGACGATTACCTATCTGCCGCACTTTTTATCATCGGTTATCATCGTGACGATGCTTCAGAAAATTCTGGCACCGAATACGGGTATCTTAAACCAGGCGATTGCAGCGCTGGGCGGAGACGGAAGCACATTCTTTTTGATGGATGCAAAGTATTTTTACCGGATTTTGTTTTCCATGGATCTGTGGAAAAACATCGGATGGGATTCCATCATGTATCTGGCTGCAATCAGCAGCGTAGACCCGACGCTTTACGAAGCCGCTGAAATGGATGGGTGCGGAAAGCTCAAGAAAATGTGGCACATCACATTGCCCGGAATCAGAGGAACGATCGGTATCCTGTTCATTATGGGAATCGGCGGACTGCTTTCCTCCGGTGTCGATCAGGTATGGCTGCTGCGTACACCCGGCAACATGTCGATTGCAGATACACTGGATATTTACGTTCTACGTGTCGGCTTGCAGGGAGGACAGTTCGGTTATGCGACGGCAATTGGTCTGATACAGGGTCTGGTTGGACTGGTACTGGTTGTAACGTGCAACAAGATCTGTAAAAAAATGACGGAAGTAAGCCTGTGGTAAACAGGATACATAAAAAGGAAGAAAGGAAGAAACCAAATGAAAAAGAGATGGATCAGAAATCTGCTCGCAGCTGGTCTGGCAGGAAGCATGGTAGTTGGCAGCCTGGCAGGATGCGGCAGCAGCACAGACAGCGCATCGACGAGCAACAGCAAAACGTCTTCGGATGCGGCAACAGAGGACACGTCTGACAAGCCTGATACCTGGATTGCAGACCGTACCATCACCGTGCAGGCATATGTAGATGATATCGGCAACACACTTCCCGATGATTTTTCCAGCACTGAGGTTGGGAAAAAGATCAAAGAGCTGACCGGTATCACACTGGATATCAAATATACCCCTGGTGACAGTGACCAGAAGGTTATGGCCTCCCAGCTGGCTGCAGGAACCATTCCGGACGTTATCGTTTCCTATCTGGATAACTCGACCAGACCGGAGTTCCCGCTTCTGTTAAAGGCTGCAAAAGAGGGCATGTTCGCTGATGTTTCCGAGTACATGAAAAACTCTGAAGTTTACTCCAAGTATTATGAAGAGGGCTTCCTGCCGGATGACTCTTACAAAAACGTAACCTTCCGGGATGATCTGGACGGCGTTTATCTGTGGCAGATGAACGTAGCGGAAACCGACAAGACGCTGGAATGGATTCCGGACGAAGAATATGTCGGCGGCATGTGGATTCAGAAGTCCATCGCAGATGATCTTGGTATCGACGTAACACAGATCAGAACAGCTGATGAATTCTATGATCTGCTCGTGAAGATCAAAGAGGGCGGCTACAAAGACGACAACGGCAACGATGTTTATCCACTCGGACCGAAATACTGGGGCGGCTCTATGGACACCATCGAGTACATCTGCCCTGGCTTAAAATGGGGTGTCAGCGATGATTACAACATCGATGAGGACGGCAATGTCAGACATGAGGCGGAAAAAGATTCCATTTATGATGAAATCAGCTATATCAGAAAGCTGTTAAACGAAGGTCTGATGAACCCTGAGTTCTTCACCATGGATTCCACCCGTGCAGAAGAGGTTTCCAGAAACCACAACTCTGCAATCATCGCAGACGTACATAGCTACCAGGATATTATTTACGGAAGTGATGACTGGATTCCGCTTGGACCGTTAAACGATATCTCCGGCGATAACAAGAAGGTAACCCACGGCAAAGGCGCAAGCGGCTGTATGGCGATCTCTGCAGATGCGGAAAATCCGGAAGAAATCTTCAAATTCTTCGACTGGCTGAGCACCTATGACGGACAGCTCCTTGCACAGTACGGTGTGGAGGGCGTCAGCTACAACATGGTAGACGGCAATCCTGTCCTGACCGATGAAGCTCTGGAAAAAGTAAACAATAACGATACCGATTACATGATCAACCAGATCGGCGCTGCATTCGGCGGTATCGGTAACGTATTCTTCTCTTTCTGCATTACCAATACAGACAACACCAAGAACTTCGGTGAGTCCCGTCCCGGTGCAGCAGCAGGCACAACCTATGCGAGAAGCGTAGAGCTTGCAACAGAGTACCCGAGAGAGAAAAAGCTGGTTCCCGGCTTAAATGCAACCGCTTACATGTCCGCAGACGAACTGGCAGCAGTAAAGACCCAGATGGATCTGTTAAACTGGGATGAGGTGCTGACACAGTGCTTCTTTGCAAAGGATGACGCAGAAGTAAAGACAATTATCGAATCTTTCCGCGCACAGTTAAAGGCTGCAGGCGTAGAACAGTTTGAAGACTATGTTGCAAATATCTATAAGGAAGATCCGGATGCAGTAAACTTCTACGACTAAAAAGGAATTAGAATCAAAAGCGCCTGCAGGTTTTACAGCCTGCAGGCAAAAAGGAGACAGACGCTATGAAGCAGATCGAGGTCAGGCGGGAAAACAAAATAAAAAGAAACGCGGGAGAACAGATCTTGCAGGCAATTATTTATCTGATTATTATTCTGCTGTGTCTGGCGATTTTGCTTCCGTGTCTGAATGTTCTGGTTTTGTCTTTTAACGATGGAAAAGATGCGGCGCGGGGCGGAATCTGGTTCTGGCCCAGACAGTTTACGCTGGATAATTTCCGCGAAGTATTCAAAGACGGCAGTATTATGGGAGCATACGGAATCAGTATTGCGAGAACCGTTATCGGTACGTTCTTAAGCCTTATGGTTACAACCCTTGCGGGTTATGCGCTCAAGCAGAAGGATCTGCCGGGCAGAACCGTCCTTACGATGCTGATTACATTCACCATGCTATTTGACGGTGGGATGATTCCGAAATATATCCAGTACAAAAACCTGCATCTGCTCAATTCTTTCTGGGTTTACGTTGTACCGAGTCTGGTGAGCGTAACCTACTTGCTGATGGTGAGAACCTTCTTTGAGGGGATTCCGGACAGTCTGGAGGAATCGGCGAAACTGGATGGCTGCGGATTTTTCAAAATCTATACTAAAATCATGATGCCGCTGAGCAAGCCGGTTATCGCGGTTGTCGGGCTTTATACGGCAGTCAACCACTGGAACGACTGGTTTTCCGGTGCGTTCTACATGAGCGATACTTCGAAGTGGCCGGTACAGACCGTGCTGCAGAACATGTTGACCAAAGCGATGAACGCACAGCAGAACGTAGAGACGGTCGCTCAGGCGCTGGCTCAGAACGCGGCAACGACAACTTCTGATTCTCTGAAAATGGCGGCAGTCGTTGTAACAACCGTTCCGATTCTGTGTGTATATCCGTTTATTCAGAAATATTTTGCACAGGGTTCCATGATCGGGGCAGTAAAGGAATGAGGATAAAGGGATAAATACATCCCTAAATTGCGCCGCTGCGCAGTTGACGAAATCGGAAAAGACATGCCCGGATTTGGCGCATGTCTTTTTTATGTGCGCCTTGCGGCGCACGTCGCTAAAGGATGAAAGTTCCTAATC
>ERZ1026856.1678-NODE-1678-length-10738-cov-6.288215_pt1 | contig 10738 bp, 12 predicted proteins | sample MGYA00380158_ERZ1026856 | MGnify/ENA primary metagenome ERZ1026856 (study PRJEB33269, sample SAMEA4719794) | human gut metagenome | biome: human-associated habitat; feature: organic feature; material: feces | place: Cameroon | collected 2013-10 ... | reverse complement strand
GATTTTGTTTGCTCTCATCTGCACTGGTCTTCTTTATGTATCAGCACATTACTTTGTTAAAGCAACCGAGAATTATATTGCTAAGAAGAAGTTTGACAAGCTAGACTTAAGAGAAGCTATTCTCATCTTTCCATTTTTGAATATGGAAGATAGAAGTCATCATGAGTTTAGAGAAGATGTATTCTATTATAAATTCGATAATAGAAAAGAATTCTTCAATGAAGCTTATCTCCTTCCTAGAGATACATATGCTTTCATTGTTAGTGATAAAGAGTTCATTCGTATCGAAGATAATAGAACTCTTACAAAATTTAAATTTGTTGATGACTGGGAAGGATTATCTGACCTTAAAGATATCGACAAAGAGCTCTTTGTTTTAAAGAGAACTAAGTTTGCTGAGAATCTTATTGGTCCAATAATTTCCTATGCTCCAAAGAAGAGTAAAGAATAAATTATATTGAAGAAGAGAGGAATTTTATTATGTCTAGAGGTAAGCTCGTTGTAATTGATGGTCTTGATGGAACTGGAAAAGCCACACAGGTAGAACTCCTTAGGCAAAGTCTCATTAAATTGGGAATGAAGCAGGATAGAGATTTTACTATTGTAGATTTTCCGAGATATCATAAACCTTCTGCTACAATGGTTGAAAAATATCTCTCTGGCGAATTTGGTAAAGACCCCTCTAGCGTAGATTGCTATACAGCATCTATGTTTTATGCTATTGATAGATCTCTTTCTTATAAGTCTGAGCTCTGGGGAGAGATCTACAATAATGGAGGATTAGTTATCTGCGATAGATATACTAGTTCCAACATCTTACATCAAGGTTCTAAACTCTCGAAGACTGAGACGTTTAGGAATGCTCAAATCAAGGAAAGAGATTCTGAGAGGATTATTGAGTCTTCATCCATGGACATGATGTGGGCATATAATATTTACAATTATATGCTTTGGCTCTATACTTTAGAGTATGATGAGATTGGTATTCCGAAGCCCGATCTTGCCATTTTCTTAGAGCTTACTGAAGGAGCCAATGAGTCTATGCTTAGAGCTAGAAAAGAAACTGCTGTTAATGGAGATATTCATGAGGCTAATGTAAAGTATCTGAATAATTGCAGAGCTTGCATGCAAGTCTATAAGAATATCATTAATGGTAAATATAGTTTCTCTGAAAATATTAGCCTGTATGGACTTGATTTCAAGCATAGTTTCCTTACAGTTTCTGATGATGAGAAACCGTTTAGTAAAGAGATTGTTCATGATATGATCATGAAAGAACTTGATGCTATTTAAAAGAAAATAAGACTACCGGTTAATTCCGGTAGTCTTATCATTTTATCACTGTGTGACAATTTCGGGTGGATTTTCAGTATTGGAAGGATCAACTACAGTAGGCGAATCATCATTAACTTCCTTAGTAGCCTTAGCTTCCTTCTCTTCCTCAGTCTCGTAATCGAAGACAATAGCCTCGACTTCTTTACGATCTTTGCAGGCATAGATCTGCTCCTTATACTTGTTCATCTTCTCGAACCAAGGATAGATATGAGCAGAAATAGCCAGAACAAGAGCGCAAAGATTCTCGTAAGTCCAAGGAGCACAAGCCTCCTTCTGAGCATGCCACTCCAGCTTAGGAGTGATAGAAGGATCCTGCTCAGCAGCCTTAACCTGGATAAGGTACTGAGAAATATTGAGCTGGATCTCACTCTGATCCTCAAAGGTAACACCATAAGTCTTACCATCGGTATAGGTCAGAGGATGATTAATCAGGAAGGTATTAAGCAGATTCTTATTCTCTGCTTGCTTCTCTTCCTTAGCTCTCTCGAGCATAATAGGAATATCAGACTCAGGATAGAACGTACCAGTCTCTTCATCAAAGACCCAGCCTTCCGGAGCCTCGGGACGAATGAAACGCTCATCGCCTTCTTTAGATTCATCAAAGCCCCACTGCTCATTAACATAGTCAGGAGCTTCAACGAAAATGCAGTCGGCAGGGAAACCCTCAGTTTCCTTCAGAGAGGTAAACGGAGTCTGCCAGTGGCAAAAGCCATTAACAATCTGGAAAATTTTCATATCTTAAAATACCTCCATTTATAAATAGCTTAAGAGAATAGAGCTATATATTTATTATTTAGTCCTGACGTTCAACTTTCATCTGGACAGTGATAGACTCTTCAGTCGGGCTAGATGCATAAACCATGATATAGCCATCATAAGTACGAATCTTATAGATGTAAGCATAGTTATCAAGCTGTCTCTGGACAGTTTCATACGCATCAGCAAGGAGAACATCGACCACAGGAGTATCAGCTTCCTTGATATCAGCAACAATGATCTTCTGAGTATAGGGTGCAGCAGAACCTTCCCAAGCAGTACCAATAACTACATTGATAATCTCAGGATGGGTAGACTTGGAGAACTGTTCCTTCTCCTGAAGAGTAAGAAACTTACGAGTCTCAGTTTCATTAAGGCTGTCTGCACTAATATTCTTGATAAGCTTGTCAGAATCAGAACTCTCAAACTGAACAAGGGTATCAGGGAATTTGACGATGACATTACCGTCACCATCAACAGTTACATTCAGGATCTTCTTGATAGCTTCAATTTCTTTATTGATCTTGGTGATATCATCACCAATCTTAGTGATAGCAGTAGTAAAGTTATACTCAATACCATCAATGGTGATCTTGATATCCTGGAAGAAGGAATCAGGGTCTTTCTGAATAACCTTAATAACTTCATCCTTAATAACATTGGTGACATCGACAATGGTGCCATCAGTCTTAGAGATCTTAATAGTGCCAGCGTCATAATCGACGATTAATTCTTTAGCGGTTGCAAGTTCGATTTGGCTTGCGTCAAGAGGTCTGCAAGGAATTCTCACGTTAGCTTGCATAACACGAATACCTCCTTATCAATTTTACTTAAATGTTACCACAGTACATTTAATAGCCCAAACTGCGGTTGAATATAGAATTATAATTAGATATTATAATTATAGAAACCTAGCAATAAATATTAAAAAGGAGATTTAAAATGAAATCCAAAGATAGTCTGCATGAAATGTATGAGACTACACCAAGAGATGAGAGAAAGCTTAATGGCTATTGTGATGATAGAAACTACATGAAACTTTCTAGTAGCAAAAGAACTAATCCCATCTTTACTATCAATATTACAGATCTCTGTGATGTAACTATCAGTCTTGTAAAAGATGGATGTATGGATGATGAAGAGAGATGGATCGAAAATGAAAATGGCGAGCATATTGAATATGCTCCTGGTGCTATCGAGATGGCTAGCAAAGGACTTCATCATCCTAGACTTAATTTCCATTGTAAGTATTATGGAGATTATGATAGTGATGGTGAAAAGATTCAGAAGTTTACCGATAAGGATTATCAAACATTTTTCAATGTACTTATTGATGCAATCAGCAAGATCAATACCATGATCGAGAATGATATCTGCATCAGATGTGTCAGAGATCCTAAGATTGCTGCAGCTATTGTCATTGCTCTCAATGAGCAATTCAATCAGATGTATATCAAGCCTGAGAGTATTGAATATGACTTTGGTACATATCAAGTTATGAAGAATGCTTTCAAGCCTAATAAAAAGAAAGGAAAGAAGAAATGAGCACTTGTGAAAAAGGATTGACCATTAAAGAGCTTTATAGTATTTTTGGTTGTTTCAATTATCGTGATCCTGAGTTCTTCAACCCACTGATGGTATATGATCAGAATCATAATACCTATTGGTATACAAAGTACGTTGATTACTACGAAGAAGATGATGGAAGTCATGTCCCTATCTTCTTCCTCAATAGAAAAGAAGATATCAATCCTGATCCAGAGAAATTTGACAATCTTAAATATCGAATGGTTAATCAGATAACAATTATCGAATCCAGCATCATCTCTTTAACCATTACTACAGTACTTGGAAATTATATTAGTATGGGTAAAGGAGATTGCGAGATTCCTATGGTCTTCGGTGATGGATCTGATGATGTCTACTATATCAAAAATGCCACTCTTGTAAAAAAGAGTTCTAAGATCTTTGGTAGATATCTTCCTACATTCGAATTGATTGTAGATAGGTAACTATAAAGAGGGGTTAATATACCCCTCTTTATTTTTTAGCTACATTAGAGTAAGGGAGGTGAATATTATGAAAAAGAATCTTTCATTCGCTGATAAATTTATCTATTGTATGGAACTCTTACTTATTTGGGAAGTAGGAGGTTGCATCTATTATACTTTAGAAGTCTTATTCAGAGGATACTCTCATGTATCTATGTATATTCTTGGAGGAATCTGCTTAGTACTGATTGGCCTTCTGAATGAAGCAGGATTTCTTAAGAATGCATATTTTGAAGTACAAGTACTTGTAGGCGATGTTATTGTACTATTCTTAGAATTTGTTACAGGATGCATTGTCAATATTGGCTTAGGACTTAATGTATGGGATTATTCTAATATGTGGGGAAATCTTTTAGGACAGATCTGCCCTTTATTTGCAATTATTTGGTTACCTTTGATTGCATTAGCAATCTATGTAGATGACTGGATTAAGCATGTCTATCTTGGATTCCCTGAGCATGAATATAGCTTCTGGTTTAAAACCTTGAAGTGTTTTAAGAAGAAAAATAAAGCTGAGAGCTAATAAAGCTCTCAGCTATTTCTTTTTATTATAATTATATATTATCTATAAGAGTAAAAGAGAATAGTGTATAGATTGTAAAAATTCCTATCTTATAATGAGCTGCTCATTGAGTGAGGTGTAGAAGTTATAAGAGAGATGCCATTGAAGTTGTGTACGGAATTCATTCGCAGGCAGCAGTCTTAATCTATTCTGACTCTACTCCAGATAAAGGTGGTGCAAAATAGTGGACGAAGCTTTTGTCGGTTATATTGATGAAGATGACTGATAAATAACTTCTCCAATCACTCCTACTTTACAGCACCTAAGAAATAAAGAGGGTTCTGATCCAGTTCCCTCTTTATTTTTTGCGCCTTCAACTATTAAATAATTAGATATCTTGATAGAAGGAGGTAAACTGACTATGAATTTGCATAAGTGTATTTTCACTCATAGCTATACATACTCTAATATGCCTAATTTATCTCAGATTAAGGGTATTATGGTGCACTCTACTGGTGCTAATAATCCTAATCTTAGACGTTATGTAGGTCCTGATGATGGACTTCTTGGTCCTACCAGTACTATGAACTGGAACCAGAAGTATATCAATGGACAGCTCTTCCAGCTTGGAGTTCATGCTTTCATTGGAAAGCTTAAAGATGGCACTGTAGCAACTTATCAAGTCCAAAACTGGAATAAGAAATGCTATCACTGTGGACATGGTCCAACTGGTGCTTCTAGAAACTCTAGCTATGTGGCATTTGAGATTTGTGAAGATGGTCTTAATGATCGCGCATATTTCAATGCTGTTTATAAAGAAGCTGCTGAGCTCTGTGCCTATCTCTGTAAAATGTTTAATCTGAATCCTTTGACTCAGATTGAATGTCATCAGGAAGGCTATAGAAAAGGCTATGCTTCTAACCATGCTGATGTCCTCCATTGGTTCCCTAAGTTTGGTAAATCTATGGATGACTTCAGAAAATATGTAAAACAAATCATGGAAAATGGTGTCGAAGACATCGATGAGGAGGATGAAGACATGACTGATGAAAAGTTCGCTGAAATGATGAAGCGTTATAATGCTAATCTTGGTAAGACCAGGTTTACTGGAACTGGTACTTATCTTGAAGAGTATAATGAGGCTAAGGAACTTGGCATTACTGATGGTAGCTCGCCTAATGGTCATGCTACCCGTGCTCAGGTTGCAGTTATGAGCCTTCGTGTCTATAAGCTTGTCAAGAAGCTTATGGGTAAGAAATAAAACTTAAAGAGAGGAGACTTAGTCTCCTCTCTTATTATTTTTTAACCTCTGATGCACTTGAGCTGAATAGGGATAGCCACTTCAGTCTTATCATTTGCATAGACAGTGATAGAATTAGCTGCAGTAGTAATTCTATGAATATTACCCCAAGCTTCAACCTGAGACACCGCAGTATCATAGGTAGAATCCGGCGTAACGTCAACGATCGGGTTATCACTTGCAAGCATACCAGACACAGAAATAGTCTGAGTATAAGGAGCAGCAGAACCGGACCAGGTAGTACCAATATTAACCTTATAGGTCACAGTACTAGCAGCAGAACCCTTGACATAGCTGATAGTGGATCCAGAAGCACTGATAGACTTAACAAAGCTACCAGAACCACTGGAGGTAACAGTCAGGCTAGGAGTAGGTTTTGCAGGCATAGTAAGAGTTCTAGCAGTAATAGCAGTAACTCTACCAGTCTTATCAACTGTCACCTGCGGAACAGTAAAGGTTCCACTAAAGCCAAGGCTACTATTAGTAGTAGGACCAACAGTACCAGGATCAGTATCAAAAAGAGTTTTCAAAGTGGTATCTACAGTCCAACCAGCCTGAGAACTTGCAGTACCAGTCACATCGCCAGTTAAGGTAACGTCTTTAGCAGCAGAAAACTTGGTTGCAGTACCAGCATTTCCACTAACACTTGTAGGTGCTGTAGGTAATGTAATAGTTCTAGCAGTAATAGCGGTAACTCTACCAGCTTTATCCACAGTTACCTGGGGAACTGTAATAGTTCCACCATGAGCAGGACTAGAGTTAGCAGCAGGTCCAACAGCACCAGGTGCGGTAGTATAAAGACTCTTAAGAGTAGTGCCGATACTCCAGCCAGCCTTAGAACTAACGCTACCAGTTACATCACCGGTCAGTGCAATCTCCTTTTCGACAGTAAATTCAGCAGCGCTGCCAGCAGCACCGCTAACAGATGTAGGAGCACTAGGAAGTGTAACAGACTTGGTATTGATCTTAGTCACATGACCATTACTATCTCTAGTGATAGAATCAATAACAGATAACTTGCCACCAAAAGCAGCAGAGAGACTATCAGTACTATCGGTAGATTTGGCAATAGTCGGATGCGATGTAAGAAAAGTGCTTCCCTTAGTAAGAGTCAGCGTCTTACCATTAGCACTAATACCAGTAATTGCATTTCCGGCGCCAGAGGTTTTAACCGTAATAGCATTGGGAATCTTTACCTGACCCCCAGTGGTATTAATAAGAATAAGATCGCCATTTGCAAAATCTGCTAAAAGCTCTCTAGGATATGCACTAGATGCATTAACAGATCCCAACAGACGAACGGGAAGTCTAAGAGAGGACATTTTCAAATCTCCTTTCTCTCAATTATTTAAGATAATTTACTAATATGTTTGCCCAGCAGTGAGCGTTATTGAATGTAGTCAGGCCTGCTCATGACTTCTACCAAACATATAAATAAGCTTTGGAAAGGAGTGTTTGCTGTGGGATTTTCAAATGCTCTGTTTCCTGTTATGCTGGCTACTGGTGTAGCAGGAACCACTAAATCTTCTACAATTTCTGATTCTAGTACAATCGTTGATGGCGTAACTAAGCTTGCTGATTCTATCAATTCTAATGGTGCTCTTGTTACAATTTGCGCTGTCTTTATTCTCTTTTTCATTCTTCTTATTATTGGATCAGTTTCTCTTGTTGTTAAACTTGCGAAGAAAAATGAATCCAATGCAAATATAACAATTGAGGGATATAACAAGGTTATGTCCCTAATGAGCTCTGTTTTGGCTGAAAGTTTGGCTGTAAGATCCAATGAAAATATTCAGCACGTTCAACCTCCTGAGAAAAAAGAAGAGATTGAGAAAAAGAATGAACACATTACAAATATTTTAGGGATGGCTGTAGATGAGTCCATCCTTTATAAAGGTGCTGCAGAACGAGTTATTGAAAAACTCAACTGTGACAGAGTAGCAATTTATGTATTCCATAATGGTAATGCTTCTGGATATGGCTTACCCTTCGTTAAGATGAGCTGTGTCTATGAAAATACCAAAGATGGTATGCATACTAGAAGAGCCCGTGATGCAAATGTTCCTCTTCATGTTTTTGCAGAAATGCTTTCTGAACTTTATAAAAATAAAGAGTTTGGTGCTTCCTCGAAAGACAATGAATGGAATGAAGCCAGTGTTAGCGAGTTCGTTTCTAATTCTTCTACAAAGGCTTTTTATATGAAAGCTATTGAAGGAGATCGTGGTATTGCAGGATTTACTGTTTGTGAGTTTAATGAATATTTGGACATTAATGCCAGTATGCAGAAACCTCTTCTGAGAAGTTCTTTACAGGATATGAATGAGGCTATTCATTATATTATCACAAATCAGGATTTCTCTGAGAAATACAAATAAAACAAGACTGAAGGATTATTTCCTTCAGTCTTATATTTTATCACCTGAAACATTTAAATAAATCTATATAAATGGAGGTTTGCCCAATATGAGCGAATGGAATATTGTTGCTGCAGCAATTGTAATTGTTTGCACCCTTGGTGTTCTTGCTATGAAGGTTTATCAGGCAAAGAAGAAGGGTCAGACTATTACCTTTGACACTTTTCTTGATACCTATGGTGATGACATTATCACCATGCTTCAGGATACTATTGTCATTATGACAGTTGATAGTGCTAATTTCGCTTCTCAGGAAGAGTATGAGAAGGAAATTATCCATACTACTGTCGAAGTTATGAAGAAGAATTGTGTCCACTTTGGTATTCCTCAGAAGGTCGTTGATCTTGTTGATACTGATACTCTGACTAAGTGGATCTCTGATATCTTCAAGTCTCGTAAGCCTGATGCATTCTCTGCTCTCGATAAGAAAACTCTCGAGAAGCATGAAGATATCATTGACAGTGAAGTTATTGAGGTTCTCATGCCTTCTTATGAAGAGGTTTCTAATGAATCTGAGAATCTTGATAATGGAGAATCTCAGGAATAAAACAATTAGAGGAAAGAGCTTAAATGCTCTTTCCTCTTTCTGCAACAGCCTGACGGCTATTGGGATGAACTGATTCTGTAGTTCTATCTTCATAGAATCCACGCTTATTAGAAAGCACAGTATTCATATAATTGGTATCCAGATAGATACCAACAAAACTACCAAGAGTTCTTACTGGAAGATTAGATTTAAATACCATATTCTTCCAGTCAATTGTACCTTTAACTAGTTCTCCTCCATTGATAATACACATATCAAAGAAGATAGAAGGAGATACACCAGTTTCCATACAATAGTTAATAACCTCTCCAACTTCTCCTTCAACAAGCTGACTACAATCCATAACCAGAGGTTGATCTTTCTCAAGGATAGATTGCTCATACTGTGTAGACATATAGAGAGGCCAGCCATATTTATTCTCTTCCTGAATAGGAATAGCTTTGAATGTACACAGAGTTACAGGAGCTCCATCATGATTATCCCAAGCAGAATAAACCTTCTTGAGATCATGAACTCCTTTAGAGTAATATGCATACATTCTAGGAGCAGGGAAACGAACTTCAGTTTCAAGTTCGATATTAAAATTATTGGTTAAATGTCCTTCTCTTTCTCCATCATCAGCAGAGATACCAGTAGGACGAATATTAACACAGAGTCTCTGCATTCTAAGAAAGAATTCATGCTTTCCATTAATAGTACGATGCTTATAAAGGAAAGGAATCTGAGAATGCAGATTGAGATACTTTAAGAACTTTGGAATATCTTTAATCTGATCATAACCATCAGATTCCTGTTCTACTTCAAAGCCCATATCTCTCGCCATTTGCAAAATCATAGGATATGGAACATGAAAGTCCATATCTGCATCTTTTACATCACTAAAACCTACTCTATGTGCCATCTTCATATATTTATAAAGATCTAACTGCTGTGCTCTAGTCTCCACTCTAACTCTGAAGTTAAATCTCATCAGGATAGTTTCCATATTCATACCGAGATAAACATCATGAGTTCTATCATTAAAGAAAGCAGACTTAAACTTTCCAGTCATAGTGTAGAGAGACAGGCCATATGGATATGAGTCGATTCCATCATTATCATAGTCCCAGTCAATCGTAGGTGTGATGGTTAAGGACGGCTTTTGACGTTTGAGAATATCAATCTTAGATAAAGTACGAAACTCATCAAAGATATATTTACCATCAATATATTCAGACTTGATAAAATCTTTGTTTTCAAACTTAGAATAAAACCAGTCTTTCATATACTCAATGCAAAGTGAATAAGCTTGAACAAGTGAAGGCATACAAATACTTCTATTAAGAACCTTTGAATGCCTGATCTGACTAATGTCAAACGGACGTAATTCTTCCATTTTATATCAGCCTCCTTATTAATTGTATGTTTCAACTGGCTTTTTAACAAAAAAATAAGAGAGGTATGCTACACCTCTCTTATCGTGAATCAGACGTTCACGTCTTCTTCAGTAAGCCCGAGCTCTTCTAATCTTTTCTTGAACCTCTCGTTAGCGGCTCTTTGATCAGAAGAGATAGGATCTCTTTTCCGATTGGATCGGAAATCCTCCTCATAGTAAGACTCGTATCTATCCTGACTTGGATAACCAAACCATTTGGAAAGATTGTAACGCTTCTTGCCGATATAAAAGATATAACGCTCGGGCGGAACATTAGAAAGATATTTCATCTTCATAATGTACAAATCTCCTTACAACCTAAGAGACTATACTGGTATTATAATCTCTTTATGGAAAAGGGGGAGAGAGTATTTGAGTAGGGTGTAGCATGCCCTACTCATTACCAATAAGAACTATAT
>ERZ1026856.1673-NODE-1673-length-10750-cov-4.153156_pt1 | contig 10750 bp, 23 predicted proteins | sample MGYA00380158_ERZ1026856 | MGnify/ENA primary metagenome ERZ1026856 (study PRJEB33269, sample SAMEA4719794) | human gut metagenome | biome: human-associated habitat; feature: organic feature; material: feces | place: Cameroon | collected 2013-10 ... | reverse complement strand
ATAGCATAAAGGAAAGTATCACTTGGTATCATGATTTGTAATTTCTCTTCCGAGGCATTCCAACGCTTGCCTTTTGAGACGTTTGGTGTGCGATTCCGAGTAGTTTAACTCTTTCGCCGCCTCTTCCGTGCTTTGCCTAAGAATGTATCTTCGTGTCAAGACGTCTCTATAAGTTGGATTGATTGATTCAAGCTCCGATATTATAGCTCTTTTGAGCTGCACCCAATTAGAAGCAATCGTTCTTAATCGCTCCTGCTCTTCCAGCAGCTCCACGACAGCCTCCTCCATCTTGTTACCGGTGACAGAATTCTGTACCTTGTCGGTGATGTTCAAAGACCCACAACATTGAGCTACATTCTCCAGTTCTTCTATCCGCTGCATACAAGATTTAATTTCCCATTCCGCCTCGCCCAACTTCCGGAGCCTTGCATCCGCAATTTGTGCATATTCTGTCATCCGATACCTCCTATTCTATCGTCCCTATCTCATCTCGATTCGCCCGCATGTACATTTCAACCGCAAACTTGATATTGTCGTAGTGCTCATCGCACATATCCAGCAGCCACTTTAGCTGACCTAATGGCATCCGGACCGCATTTCCATTTTGGAAGATTGCCACCTCCTTGTCACGGCAGGCAATCGTCACGTCCCCGTCGTCCAACGAATAGATGAACGAGCCATCTAATCGCTTCCTCACCTTGTCGGTGCTGATTCTATACCTTCTCATATCCAAATTCCTTTCGAGAAATTGTTCGCTTCAAGCCATTCATCAGCTCTTTCCTTTGTCCGTTCCGAGATTGTCGTGAGCGCAAGCGCTACCTTGCACATCGAAGCCATGATTACCTTATCGCTTTTCGGCATCGGTCTGCCTCCGTAAACGTTATCCTGATAAATCCGGTAGAACGCCTTGTATTTTTCAACATCCAAGCTCTCTACTACTTCATGGAAATCTTTTTGCCACTGGTCAATAAGTTTTCTATTCATGTGCTCTCCTTCATTTCGATTTACCTTGTACGCAATCAGTTCGTCTTCGCTCATTAACTTCATGTTGTAGTTCTGCGCAATTGACATGGTAGCCTCCGAAAGCTCCTTCACGGTCTTAATAGGCTGGTTTTTAAACACATGCTGTTCAAGTGTCCTTCTTATCGTTTTCTTTCTGAACATTTTTCTCCTATAATCCTTCCGTCAGAATCGTAAATGTAGCCTTCCCAGTATGGGTAGTTGCGGTGGAACGTTGAGCCGTTCATTCCAGCCAATTCCGCCGCAACCGTAATTGGTACACCCCTACTCTGTATCCAGTAGCAAGCCTCGAAAAACTCGTTTGGAAGCTCGCTATACCGTCTCCCCACGCTCAACCCTCTGTGTTTCGTCTTCTTCTAAGTATCGAGTCAGCGTGTCTATAATCCAAATGATTGCATCATACTGGTAAATCGTGCCTGTCGATAACGTTTTTCTAATGTATTTCAATTCGTCAATACAGTCTTTCTTGTTCATCATCATCCTCCACTAATTCGCAGTACATCCAGTTTTCGGTGCAATTACCCGCTGTTTTGCTTGTCGCTCCATCCGCCCATACCACATATTGGCGCATCGAAAGTGTTTCATCGAATTCTTTGAAATATCGCAACAAACAGTTTCCGGTATTGTAATTATCCCGTACCCGCACCAACGTATCAACCGGAACCTTGCTCCAGTCCACTTCAGGCTTTTGTGGTTCAACGTATTCTTCGTCAAGCCAAAGCTGTAATGCCATGCCACAAGCAATGCAATCCATTTCGCAGAACCTTTCCCAGTCCGGTTTGAACATTCGGTATACACCATACTTTTTCATGAATCCGCATATCCTACCGTCCACCTTGATAACGTCAATCAACTCGTTTTTATATTTTTCTCTATTCTTCACTATTCTTCCTCCTCACTCATAACCAAGTTGTCGTTGAATAAGAAATCTAAAGCATAACTCATGCCGAATGTCTCAAACATGTATTTTCTGAAAATTGATGTGTTCTTTTCGCAATGACGATGATGATAAATATTAACCTCCACACAATAATCGTTGTTTATGATGATTTTCTCGTCTGGGATGGCATTTAAGTACGAAATCTCAATCTTACCACGCAAAGTGATTTTATCGTCCTCTCTATCAATGTTTAAAGCTAAAATCTTTTCGCCATCGTTAAGATATAACTTATAAATTTCTTTCAACTGTTCATCTGATAACTGATTTACATATTCCAAACACATGTTATTCCTCCTAACGCTCACTAACGCTCATTTAACGCTTTCTAAAACTTAACCTTTGACTAACTTATAACTTCATAGCACGCTCCAAACGCTTATATTTCAAGGTTTTAACGCATTTCATTGACTAATTCCTTGACTTTCCTTGACTTAATACATCAACTAATACATCAACTAGTCTTGAGTAATTTGTTGCGTAATCTTGAGTAATTCTTGAGTAATCACGCAACAATTACTCAACATGCAACTATTTCAGAGTGCCCACACTATGAACCATTTTCGTGACCTCACGAAAATGGGAATTACTCAACATGCAACTATCTATCCAACGGGCAATCGTCCGGCTTGCCGTTTGGTGGAACACCACGTTGGAGCAATTCACACTCAAACCAATTGTCACTAAATTCATCATGCTGTAATTTCCCGTGATTGCATTTAAAACATTTGTCTGGAGGCGGATTGTACGGTTCCGGGAGCTTCATCCAGGCAACACATTCTTCCGCTTTAACCAGTGTTCCAATGTCGCCGACCTCAATCACTGCATGTTTTTCTAAAATACTTTCGAGGTAGCCAACATCAACATATGGTCTACCAAAGGCAATTCTAGTAACCAGCAATCTTTTGTCTTTCGGTACTTCACTCAAATCTCCATTCACAATCGGATTCCATTTCATTTCCATGTTTACACCTCATTTGTCGCTACAAACCCAATTAAAAGCCCTAAAGGTATTCCAGTAAATACAACCGTTGCTACACAATCTTTCATCGTCAAGCTTGAAGCCAAGCTAAAAATTGTTAATATTGCAATTGTTGGTATCAGAAAACCAAGAAAAATCCCCTTTAATCGCCTCATACTATTCAACCCCTTCCATTTTTAGATTCAGAATATTTTTCTTGTCCGCACTGTCATAAAACCGCATGAAAGCGTCCAGTGATGTTCCCCCTAGGGAAAACATTTTCTTTGACACCTTCGGGATAATGTCAATCTCGAAAACCTGTTCATATGGTTTAATTATGATTTCTTCAACATCTTTAATTTCCTTCTCGCTAAGCGTTTTAATGAAGTTCAGGAATAAACACAATCCCAAAAACCCCACAGTGAACAGCGGTCTTGTAACATCTTTCCGAAAGATGTTAATATCGTATACCATTATTTTTCACCCCCTTTCAATTTGAATTTGCTTAAATCAGTGTCTATCGGCTCGACCATTTCAAGCGTTTTCTTCGTCTGATATTCTCCGTAATTTGAGCCGTGTTCCTTTACAATCTTTGCTAGTGTATCTTCCTTTTCTTGCTTTATGAAGCAACTGTTAAACCAGCTGTTTTCAGCCCTCTTCTCTCTTTGCTTTTTGGCAAGTTCGGCTGAATGTCGCCTGTTCCATTCCCTAGACGCAATTCTACTTGATTCTTTCCGGCATTCATCGGAACAACATGTTGCTCTTGCGTAGAGTGATTCAAATTCCTTACCGCAAATCTTACAAATCTTGCTGTAGTGTCTATCAATCTTTTCATGCTCCATATTTATCCTCGTCATAACCGCACATTTTCTGTACTTCAAGTATAAGTTTTGGAATATCATATTCTTCAAGATTAAGAATATGATAATCACCACCAAAAAAATAAAGTTCTAGATAATGTTTTTGGTCTAGCAACAAATCTATGCTATCTATTAAAAGCTTGCGTTTTTTTGAATCTTCTTGTTTCTCTAGTTTTTTTGTTTTTTTGATTATTTCTTCCAGCGTATCGGTATAATCTTTCCAAGCTCTCTGTATTACAGCGTTTGCAAGAAAAGCAAGTGTCTTTCTATCATCAAGGTTTTTTTTGATTTTCAGCTTATCTTCTTCTCGGCATTTATCCAAACACTTTTCGCAATATAAATTATCAACCTCAGAACTTGTAATTACTCTACCGCAGTTATAACAGCGAAATTCAATTTCTACTTCCCTTCTTGAATCGTACAACTCTACTGGCTTTCCTGATATTGCGTCTAAACTTGCTCTTTTGTATTCGCAACCGTTCGTGTCATCAGCTTTCATTGCTTTTACACTCCGATACGCATATACTTTATTTCTTTTTTCGCAGAAATATTTCCCGTCTCTTTGTGGGATTAAATGCGAACAGCGTCTACAGCGTCTTGGGTCTTGTTGTGTCTTATTTTTCATTAGCTCCAACTCCCCAGTACTGTTCAAGCACATCGATTGCATAATCAAGAGCCTTGTAATAACCAGTCCAATAAGCAAGTTCGAACAACCCTTTAATTATTAAGCCGATGGCGATTAATACCATTATCACCCACATAATCATCACAAAATTACTAATCATACAAACTCCAAATTACTACTTTAGTTTTATCTTCTCTAGCGTATATTTTTCTTGCTGTCATTGCGACAATCTGTGAATCGTCGTGATAGGCGACACCGTTTAAAGCGTCCTCAATGCTCTTACAAAGGTTATCCACATCAGGTCTACAAGTTGGGAAAATCTCACGTTCCTTCGCCTTTTTTCTTTTTACCTGACTCCAACTTTTCGGCGGTGCAAACTGAAACTCAATACAGATTGCAAGTGGTGTTGACTCTGGAAACATCGAATTCCCACAATACTTCAAGTATGCTTCTTTCACCTTTGCTTCAAACTCTTTTGTCGTTTTAGGTGTATATGCGTACCCACTCTTAGTCACTCTCGGTCTTGCTTTCGCAACCGCTTTTCCGTATATCGTGAAATATTTTTTCATATCTGTAATTCTCCCCATTAAGTACTATTCCATAGCACATTTCCATTAATCGACTTGTAATCGGCTCTCCGAACCGTTCCTTCATTTCTTCAATTTTAAGGTTTGTTGTGATGATTGTAGGAAGTTCGTTATTGTAACGCTGGTCTATCACCTGAAAAAGTATCTGGCTCGCCCACTCTGTGTATTTTTCCTTTCCCAAATCATCAATTATGAGTACTGGAATCTCCGTAAGACTTGCGACAACATCCTTATCGGTTCTGAATGTTTTTTTCAGATTATCCAGAAGGTTGATGAATGTTCCAAATTTAACCGGAATCATTTTATCCATGAGACAATTTGCAATTGCTGACGCAAGGTGCGTTTTCCCTGTTCCGGCATTCCCGATTAAGACAATGCCCCTTCCGTATTCGTTCATACGCTCGAAATTTTGAACGTACTTGAAGCACAGCTCATACGCTTTAGGGAATCTGCTCTTATCCCACGTTTCAAAAGTCCTAGATTGAAAACGCTTTCCCAGATTGCTATCCATTTTAAGCTTTTCAACCTGTTTTTCTGTCTGGTTAATCAAATCTTCAATCAAGGCTAATGTATCTCGGTTCAATCGCCATTTTGCGATTTTATCCTTATCACCCTTCATTGATTCACCAAGAATTGTGTTTTCGTTCTCTATTTCTTCTTTTTTTCTTTTAAGCTCAATAATATTCATTGCCATACACCTTGATACAGTTCGTAATTAACAATTGTAATTACATTCAATCTTCCTTGCTTTTCCAATGTAATCTCTCCGGTGGATTCAAGTTTAGATAGTGCCGTTCTGACCTCTTGTCGGCTCAATCCGGATTCTTCCGCAAGCTCTTTTTGAGGGATTGCAAGCTGTCCTCTTTTAAGGTCTACCCCACAGCTTTTACAGTCCTTCCAGACCGCTAACAGCAGTAGGGTAAACCATAAATCACGAACATTTCTATCCTTCCACCACTCCCACGACATTACTCTTCGTGAAAGTTTAATGTAGCCTTCTTTCATTTCTCCGTGTTGTTTTAAAACGGAATGTCACAATCACTACTATCAGTTTCAACCCAGCCATCACCAAAAGTGGTTCGCTCGAATCCGTCCTGTTCGGTACGACTTGCAACTACAGATTTTTCCAATCCAACCCTATCTACTGGTAAGAATTCGAACCCTCTAACAAGTACGTAAGTTAATGACCGTTTTGTTCCGTCATCTTCTTTCCAGTTATTCACCGCAATTTTGCCGTTAATAAGAATCGGCTTTCCTTTTACAAAATAATGGGAAATTGTTTCTGCTGTTTTTCCCCATGCCGTGCAACGAACAAATGTTGCAACAGCTTCTTCCCCAACCTTTTCATTAACAGCAACGGTAAAATTTAAAACCTTTTTCCCATTGCCTGTCTCTTTCAAGTCGGGATTTTGCGTAATTCGTCCTACAATGGTTACCTGATTCATTATTCCCCCTCTTCGTCACCAAAAATTTCACCGTAATCAACATCATAATCAAACTCGTCAGGCATATATGGGTCATCTGAACCACCAGCGAATTTATCAGAATCAATATTTAAATCCGGTTCGCTTTTTGCCTTTTCGCTTTCCTTCTTGTTATACACTTCGTTCAAATCATCGAACAGAACATCAAAGTTATCCTTCTTGTACTCTTTTGGCACTAAGGCTGTATTCCTTCTCCAATCGAAAATTTGCGTACTGATAACTCGCACTGTGGTGTACTTAACATACTCTTTTGTTCGCATATTCTGTGTGTGCCACGTTTCGAGTTTGCCAACGACTAGTGTTAAATGCCCTTTTGTGAGATAACGTTTAATCGTTCTTGCCTGATTGCCCCACGCAACGCATGAAATATTGTCGTGCGTTTTTGGCATTCCACGCTTTTTTTCTCCAGCTTTTGCGGAATATTCACGGTCTACAACCAGTGTGAATCTACAGAATTCTTTCCCATTCTTGGCGGTTCTCAAAATTGGTTCTTCCGCAAGCCTACCCAAAAGAAATGTGTAATTCATTTTCTTCTACCCCTTTAAAACCTCAGGTTCTACAAAGTTTTCTGGCACTGGTTCAGAAGATTCTGTTTCGGAATCAGCTTCTGTAATATCGACTTCCGCTTCAACATACTTTCCCTGAATGCTGGAAATGTCCGTAAAGTCATCTTTATCATTCCATTCCTTGATGGTTTCATCGGAATTCACAGATTTCATAAACTCAGCAGATAATGGAGCGTATTTCAAAGCCTTTTTGATAACAGTTTTCTTTGCCATTTCATCAAACTGTTTCGCCCATGGAGAGTATGAGCTGGAATATGCGTCAGAATAACGCTTAGCGTGATTCTCAATATCTTCCTTGCTCATTACAGCAAATCCATATCCGCCACTTTCAAGCTTGTACGTAGCGTAGTATGCGATAACTTCTCCACGGTGCTGTAATGCTGGTTTATGATTCAGTTTCGGTTCAAGACCGTATTCATATTCAAAATCATCATTTTCACAAACCTCATGAGCAGTAATCATTGTTGCACCGCCCCTGTAAGCAAGTGCCAACAAGCCCTGATAACCAAGCTGGAATTGACACTCTTTCTGTCTCTTCTTTCCATTCCAACGTGGAATCAAATATGCCTGACCAAGCGGACTGTTCGGTTCAAGTCCAAGTTGTGCCGATTGAAGCATTGCACCGCAGAAGGATTCGAAAGAGCAATTCCCAAGTTCGGGATTCGTTGAGACCGCAGTCATAACCATTCTTGTGAATCTCTCTGGTGTAATAACAGAAGGTAAAGCCTTTGCAATCTGTGGTTTCATTGCGTTGATTGTATGTAATAAGGACTTCTTTTCCTTCCCGTTTTCGCTAATTTCGCTTGTCTTAGCTTGCAATTCGTTTTTCAAATTCTTTGTTGCCATATGTTTTACTCCTCTTCATTCCGTAACATGAAATACCTAATAGGGTTTCCGGCTGGTTTTTTGTACTTTTCGAAAATTCCGTCCTCTTTCATTTTTTTAGTATCTGGATATTCTCTCGCCTTACGTGTTTTCCACGTTGCTTTGTACTTAGAACCGCCGATGAAAGCAGTCTCCGCAACTCCCATTTTCGAACAGATTGTGTGCTTGATTTCAGCCTGTTCGTCTTCCAGCTTGTCAATCAACTTGTCGATTTCAAAATATCTATCGCACATGGATTCAAGGGAATCTAGTTGCACTGTTTCGTTAACATGGGCTATTGGGTACATCTGAATCAACGAATCCTCTGTAGCACTACTACCGTCAATCGGTGGCATTTCGTTTTCTACAACGTAGTTGTTCCAGAATTCACCTTCAAGTTGTGTCAGCATTCTGATTATTTCTTCGTCACGCTCGATTTCACGAATTTCAATATGTGGATAAATCAATGCACATATGTACCATTTATCAAGTCCTGTAACAGCCATGTAATGATTGCATTGAATCTGATAATGCATTGGAATATCACCATTCTTCCAATCCTTCCACTTGTAAGATGAAGCTGTTTTAATTTCCAATCCCGACTGTTCGCCATATACAAGGCGGTCTACATCGGCGAGCATGAATGGGTTTTCCACGCTCTGTAACATCTTCTTACAGCGGTAAACCTTTTTCCCTGTTTCTTCCTCGAATCTACTTGCGACATAATCTTCCAAGTCTCTACCGATTCTCAGATAATCGTTATCTTCTGTTTCTGTTTTCCGTCCTGTTTTCTCTTGCCAAACAGCGATTGGACTTTTGTATTCATTGAGTCCAACGACCGCACCAGCGTCAGAACCGCCGATACCTTCCATTCTCTTGACAAGCCATTCTTCCCTTGTCAGTTTGTCGATATTCGCAATGGAACGACAAATGCTATTGTTAATGTTTGCCACTTTTAGTCCTCTTACTTTCTCGCCTTTTTCAGCTCTTTAATTTCGTCTTTCATAACTTCTACGTCAATTGCAAGGCATCTGAACATATCTTTGTATTCACCTACACGCTCTTTCAAATGCTCATTCTCAGCAAGCAGGGCACCGATTGACATTGCCATATCGGAATATTCATCTGCTGGAATAACAACAAATCCTTTTTCTGTTTCAGAAATTCCAATTTCAAGATTCTTCATAATTTTAATTCTCCTTTTCAACAACAAAATCTTCAAGTTTAAAGCGAATCAAGTTACCAACTCTGTAGTGTTTGATTTTTTTCTTATTGACAAGCTTATATAGGGTACTCTTCGAACAGCCTAAAATGCTTGCCATTTCGGCTATAGAAATGTATTTATCCATGTTGCCCACCTATCCAATCAAATCTTCAATCTTACAATCCAAGAAATTTGCAAGCGTAGAGATTTTGTCCAACTTTGGCTTACTACGACCGCTCTTCCAGTCGGAAAAACAAGATTGTGCAATTCCTGTTCCCTTCCCAACGGCATAATCAGTCAATTCATGCTTATTTCGGATTGTTTCATACTTTTCATACGAAAATTGCATTGCATACCCCCTTTCCACATATTGTTAATAATACGCATTTGCGGTATAATCAGTACGAGGATTATAGTTTTGAGTATGTGATTTACCGCATTTTGCTTTTGTGTGATTTCGCCTTTCCGAAACCGCATTTGCATTATATATCGTGTTCACGCATTTTGCAATAGTTATTTTGCGGTTTTACGTACTTTTTTAAAATTTTCACGTATTTTTTCAATAGCGATTGAGATTTTACGTACTTATTAAAAGAAAAAGGGGTAAATGCCATGTATGATGTTTTGCAAAAATTGTTAGATGAAAGAGGGATTACGGCTACAGATGTTGCCCGTGAGACTAGAATTTCCAGAAGCTCGCTAACCGATTGGAAAAAAGGTAGAAGTACACCTAAATATGAAAAGAGAAAAAAGATTGCTGATATGTTTGGTGTCACCGTAGATTACCTAGACGGTGTTTCCCCTTTTCCGTATGGAGAAGAAAAGAATTTTGAAGTTTGTAGCGAATCAAACACGGTAACAATTCCAATTCTCGGAAGAGTCCCGGCTGGCATTCCGATTGAAGCAGTTACCGATAGAATTGGAGAAGTAGAGATTGCAAGACCCAGAGGTGATGATAAGTATTGGGCTTTAAAAATAAAAGGGGATTCGATGTATCCTAAAATTTTAGATGGAGATATTGTTATATTCCGGGAACAACAGTCCTATGAGAATGGCGACATTTGTGTTGTTAGAATTGATGGAACGGACGCAACATTGAAAAAGGTTATCCAGAATAAAGATTCTGTTGTTTTACAGCCTTTGAACCCTGATTTTGAACCACTTGTCTTTTCTGATTCTGTTGTTGACCAACCTAGTTTAGAGGTAATTGGAGTAGCGAAAGAAATACGGAGAGAGCTGTAAAGCCGTTTATTTGCGTTTTAAGCGTTTTATTTTTGCTTATCGTGTAATTTTGTCGTGTAATTATTTTAAGCTCAAAAAACGGACGCTAGACACCTTCTCGCACGTGTTGTGAGTGGTGGTTGTACTCTGTTTTTCGATTGTTGGATATTTTCTCTGTTTCGAGTTACTGGTCAACCACTTTTACAACCAAATTAAAACCTTGATATATAAGGGTTTGAGTTGTTTGAGCAACCACAATTAACCAAGTAGCAACCACGTTGCAACCAAATTGAAACCCTTTATTTTCAACGTTTGGAGCGTGATTTTTTTAGAAAAAAACCATTTTGCAACCAGACATTTCTTAAAGAAATAATAATATATAATATAGACTTGTTTAATAAAGTATTTAAATTAAGTAATA
>ERZ1026856.1670-NODE-1670-length-10767-cov-2.668129_pt1 | contig 10767 bp, 4 predicted proteins | sample MGYA00380158_ERZ1026856 | MGnify/ENA primary metagenome ERZ1026856 (study PRJEB33269, sample SAMEA4719794) | human gut metagenome | biome: human-associated habitat; feature: organic feature; material: feces | place: Cameroon | collected 2013-10 ... | reverse complement strand
CGCGTTTCTCCGCTGCGGATAATGTCCCAGCGCTCGCCGTCGATGCCATACATGGCCAGCACGCGCCGCCGCTCCTTGCTCAGGGCATCCCAAGCAAGATCCTTTTCCAGGGCAAGGTCGTGGCTCATCATCAGCCCGGCCGCTTTACGGTATGAATCCGTCCAAAAAGCCTGGCCGGAAGCCTTGAAGAAAAGGTTTTGAAGCCGGGTCATGCGGCCCGGCAATTCCTCACCGGAAAAGCGGGCGATCAAATCGCCGGACATGGTTTCACTGAACACCCCCAGAGAAGAAAGGATGCGCTTCTGTTCGCGTGTGCCGCGCCCTTTGACCATCAGCTGCATCCCCCGAAGCATGGGAAGGAAAAAGCCCTTTCCCTGCCAGGCGAACTCACTGGCGAAGGTAGGTATGTCCGTCACAGAAGAAATAACCATCCCTCCCAGTTTCCCCATGCTTTGCAGGGCGCGCACCACACGGCCCACCGTCGCAAAATGCGGACTGCCGTCCAGGTTGAGCGTTCCGTCCACTTCCTTGAGCTGGTTCGTCAGGGGGCGCTTTGCATTTTTGAAACGCTCCATGCCGTCGATGTCCCCGCGCTCGTGCAGGTGTTGCAGGATGGCGTCGTACACGGCATCAAAATTCTCCTGCGGGTTTGGCCCAAGCACGCGCATCAGGGCGGTTGTACTGGCGGCTTTTTGCAGGCCGTCCAGCAGGGCTTCCCGCAGGCTGCCCCGCCCGAATTCCTTGTTGTACCGGAACCACGCCGCGCCGTCCTTGAAATGCAGAACACGCTCCTGGGAAACTCTGGCCGCCGTGCTGCCCACGGTGGACGTGCGCAGCAGGGAGACAGGCCTTTCATGGGGACGCACACCGGAAACCAGATTCGTGTAGACCTTATGCAGGAAGTCATCCGGGCTCTCCCCGTTGTCCCAGGCTCCGTCAGCCGTCTTTTCCATATCAAGCAGAGGCTTGATGGCGTCACGCCATTTCTCGAACCTCGCCCGGCGCAGCTTGGACGGATCGTGGCTCTGGCGCACGATGTATCCGGGCAGTGCATGTATCCATGCCCCGGCGCGGTTCTGGTCGCTGCGGGCCTTTTCCTGCCACTTGCGGATCACCTGCGCTATCTCCATGGCCTGATCCGGCCCCTCGAAACGCGGCGCATCAGGATTGTCCAGCGAGAACAGGGCACGGGCCACAGGCTCATCCATGGAGCCTTTCTTGAACAGCGCCAGATGCGCACCGTCGAGGGCTTCAAGATCGGACAGCAGGCCGCCCACATAATAGCCTGTCAGGCTTGTGGTCTGGGCATCGACGGAAAAGCGCGTACCGTCCCGTGCCAGATTGCTGCCCACCAGCAGGGAAGACAGGCCCTCATACTCCTGCCCCTGAAAGTTGCTCAGCACATAGTCCACGGCCCGCGCGCGCTTCGTGGCCTGCAATGCCAGGGCGCGCTTGCGGTACAGGGCCTCAAGCGTGTCCCGTTCCCCCTGCTTCGCCACCTCCTGCACCAGCGCCGCTTCCATATCGTCCACACGCCTGTTCGACTGCGCCAGCTTGCGCCGTGTCTTTTTCACCTTTTCCAGCAAGGCGGTGATCTCATCGTCACTCATCCCCTGGGCCACACCCTTGCGCAAAATATCAACACAATCAGCCATATCAGTTCCTCATATAGCAGCGTGCGGCTTCTTCCAGCACGGTCCGCACCTGCACGCTTTTCTGAATGTCCGCATCGATGAGCGCCGTCTCGGCATCATAGACAGCCCGCAAGTTCGCTGCCCCTCCAGGAAGCGCCTGTTCCAGCTCTCCAAGCGCCCTGCCAAGATCCTGTTCCGCCTCTACCGTCATGGCCTGCATGGTCTCCAGAGGCGGCGCGTCCGCAGGCAGCGGCGGCACGGCGGCCGGTTCCACGGGGTCCACGGGCCGGGACAGCAATTCCCCCAGCGCCTTGCGAAAGGCCATATCCCCCTGTTCGGCGGGAACGGACAGCATATTGCCGAAGACCTCCCTCATGGCCGGAGAGATATGCAGCCCTGCGGCGTCCGCATTGGCGTAGAGCTCAAGGAACCACTGCCGCAAACGCTCGAACACGCCCTGCAAGGCTGGCGTCGGGGCCTTGCCTTCCAGCAAAAAGCGCTCACCGGCCCGGGCGAATTTTTCCTCCATCTCCCGCGTCCAGGCCTTGCCCGGCTCAGCGCCCACGAATTCCTCGATGCGTGCCCAGTCTTCCCGCACCCGCTGCGGCGCGTCGGGCCGTGCCGCGCTTTCCGCCATCTCGCGCCGGAAGATGTGATACAGCTCATGAGGCGCGCTGGAGGCGTCCGCCGCGCTGAAGAATTCGATGACGGCCCGTCCCCCTTCTGCCGCGTCAAAGGTGACACGGGCGCGAGGATCACCCCCTCTTGTGGCCGGTTCGGACAGGATGTACAGATTGACACCATCATCGGAGACGGGTATCCTCTCTTCAACAGACGCGGTTGCGTCTTGTCGAAGCGGTTCCGATTCCCCCGGTATTGAGCGACCGGGTAAGTTTGAGGAGCCGCTTTTTTGCGCCCAAGCGTCCACATCGGCGTTGAGATTGTAAAACAGGTTCCCGTCCTTATCTTCCGCCAGCATCAGCCCTACGTAGCGCTGGTTTCCATCCAGCTCGACGAAATTTTCCACCCAATGAAAGCGTGTAAAACCATCCTTGCGCGGTTTGCTTACATCGTCAGTATGTTTTAGGGTGGATGTTTCTATGATTTCCCGCAGCTTAGGAAAGAGCTTCCACTTGTCGACATTCGCCCCACCGTAGGTATTCTTCTTCCAGCCCTTGCCGGAAAAGCGTACCGGCCGTTCAAGCTGTGGCTGCATCACCGGCTTGCCGTGTTCACTCTCGTATTTTAGAGCGTCATGATATTTTTTTGCGGCAGCGATGTACTCTCTGATGTTCGCCCCTTCTGGTACGCCAAGCTCATCCCCACGCACAATCACAGTAGGTTGGCCGCCGTCAGCTTGTTCCTGATAGAAAGTCTTCAGCACATCGATGGCTTTGTCATCGAAGACAACGAAGCTGCGACCGTCCTGCCCGCCGTCGTAAGTGATGCCCCTGACGCCGTGTGCGTTGAGCAGTTCAGAAGCCGCACGGGGAGAATCCGCCATGGCGCTGATCCCGCTGTACAGTGAGGCCCCGTCCATTTTGGCAAGCAGCGTGTTCAGTCGGGCACGGTCGATGGCGTCCCTGTCCTTCTTGCGTTTTTCCTCGATACGCCGCTCGTTCTCCCCGATCTTCCGGGCGACATCATCCAGCTTTTCCTTGAGGGCGGCCTTTTCCGCCGTCAAATACCCGGCATCGTTTTCCAGGCGGGCGATCTGCTCAGGGGAATACATCTGCCGCAAATAGTCACGGCCCAGATCAAAGAGCTTTGCGCTGCTTTTAGGATCAAAAGGATTCGTCCCGGCGGGCCTTTCCGCATTGACGGTCTTCAATGCTCTTTTCCGGTTGAACAGTTGCTGCCGTTCAAGCCCCAGCTTGTCTCCCTTCTCCACAAGCGCCCTGTCGCGCCCGACCTGGGCTTTTGCCTCTTCACGGACGATAGCCAGCCGTTCCTTGGGAAAGGACTTGTACACCGCAAGCAACGCCTGTTTCACGGCATTGGGCTGTTCCCCGAAGCTCTTCTGCTCATCCAGCAGCACATCGTTTTCGGGGATATCCACCTCGAAGAGCTGACCGCGACTTCTGCCGGTGCGCAGCCTGTTGCGGTAATCTTCACTGATCTTTCTGTCCTGCGCGAAGTACAGCCCCCAGCCGTGGGCCTGCGCCCCCTCACCGGTGCCGATATGCTCCAGGGAAAAGTCTGTGAACTTGTGCGGCGTGCCGTGGTAGGCGGTCTGGTCAAGCGATTCAGGCGTGCTCAAAAAGTTATCCACCGTCCTGTCGAACGGCGCCATCTCCGCCCTGTAGTCCGGCATGTACCGATCATAAAACGCCGCCACCGGCTGGTTGAAATCGTAGGCCCAGCGCCGGGCGCGAGCATCGAACAGAGCGGCTGCGGCTGCGGATTCTTCCGCTGCTCTGGCTTCGTCGGCACCGGCAAAGATACGGGCATCACGTATGGCGTCCCGGTGCCGGCGCATGAGTGCCAGGCTTTCATCCGTATCCGGCATGATCTGCCACGGCTGACGCTGCCCCCGGCGGGAGCGCAACCAGTCGCCAACAGCTCCGGCCGCCGGATGCAGGGCGGCGCCGAAAGCCGCTCCGAAGGCGATGTTGCCCAGGGCGTCGGACATATCATAGTCCGCCTGCTGCTGCGTCTGGGCCAAGGCTATCACCGGTTCGATCATGGCCGCCCCCACAGCACCTTCCACCGTCCCTACTCCGGCCCGGACACCGGCGCGTCCCAGCGCCCCGGATGCTCTGCCAAGCATGGACAGGACGCGAGCCTCGCCTACCACCGGCACAAAGGCGGATGCCACGTTGATGGGGTCGAACAACGAAATGCCCAGCTCCGTGGCGAAGCCCAAGGGCGCATAGATACCCGGCGCGGCTTCCCGTGTGGCTTGCCGTGCCAGTTCCGCCTTTTTGCGCTCCATGACCACATCCAGCATGTCCCGGCTGTAACCGGGCTGCGGCGTGATCTGGCCTTTCAGACCGTAGGCGTCGATGATGCTTGCCTGTTCTTCCGTGGGCAGGATAGACATGGGCTGGCGCTCATGGCTGATGACGGGCGTACCGTTCTCGTCCAGCTCCACGTCCGTTCCCGTGGCCTGCGCGGACAGGGCCGCCATTTCTCCCAGACGCCCCAATGCCACCGTGGGCAGGCCTTCCCAGGCATCCCCGGCGGCGGCCCCCAGATAATCGCCAAGACCAGGCCGCAGCCATTGGGATTGGTCCGTCTCGTGAAACCAGGCGGGACGCGATTCCCGTTGCGTGAAAAGCGGCATGGCTATTCCTCCTCCCAGGCCCGCTGCCAGTCCTGAAAATTCTCGTAACCACTAGGTACATCACCGCCCACGGCGGTCAGCTCATCCCATGTCTTCACAACGGGCTTTCCGTCCTTGTCCATCACCGGACGCCCCAGAGCGAAGAGCTGCAAACCGCTTTCGTCCGGCATCGTCACCCATGTGCCTTCCCGGCGCACTGTGGCGGCAAAACTCTTATCGACATATCCCTGCGGCAGGGACACGGCCCGCGGCGTCGTCAGCGTATCGCCTGTGGCAACGGCTATGAGAGCGCGCCTGGCCCCATAGGAGATCTTGTCCGCATCCAGGGTCACGGGAACGCGATAACTGTCCCGGTAGCTGTACCGGTCGCCGCCAACGGCCTGTACCGCTTTGCTGACCGCATCATCCATATCGTCACCACGCTGCATGTATGTCATGGTCAGGCGTGTGGCGCTGTCCACCAGAGCCGCATCCATGGAAAGATCGCCCTGGGCCCGGACAGTCGCCAGCATGTCCTCCAGCTTGTCGCGCACAGTGACGCGCACATCCGCTTCCTTGACGTTGAGGCTCGCTTCCGATTGTTTGGTGAAATCCTTGTTCCTGTAGGAATCCATCAGCAACCTGCCGTCCTCCATATCCATGCCGCCGGCCATCACCCGCATGGCGCCGGGCAGCTTGTTGCCCTGCACGATCTGGCGTTCCACGGCGGGCCAATCCTTGCCGAAGGTCTGCTGCAACCCGGCAAGCTGGCCTGCGGGATCCTCACTTCTGACGATGTTCCCGGCCAGGGCTTCCGCCTGGCTCTTCGGGAGCAGGGGCGTACCGGCGTCGAACTCCATGCCTCTGGCCTCCATCCCGGCCCGCACGGCCCGGGCGTAGGCCGTGGCATTTTCCGGCGTGGAAGCCTTGCTGAACGCATCCAGGGCGGACTTGACCCCGGCGTCGCGCAACACAAGGTATGCTCCGGGATCTTCTTTCCGCAATTTGTTGTCCTTCTGTACAGCCCCTTCCAGTAATGCGTAGCGCTTCATGGCATCGGCATAGCCTTCTCCGGGCACGGGCTTGCGCTCTTCAAGGAGTTGCCGCTGCTGTTCGGATGTCATGGTGCCGATAGCCTGCATATCCGCACCGTACTGGCGACCGGCTTCCACTTCCCGCCAAACCGCTTCCCCTTTCTCGCCATAGGCCGCCATCACTTCCGCCCGTGTGGGAGCTGTGGGCGCCTCCTGTCCCTGCCCCCAGGCGGCCATGGAATCCTGGATACGGGCACTGATATCCAGCCGGGCTTCCGCCTGTCTGGCCCGCGCCCGGCTGGCCAGCTCTCTCCCCTTGGCCTGTATCCGTGCCTCCAGCGTACCCTTGAGGCCGCCAAGGTCCGCGCCGTGTATCTTCAACAGCGAGCGGGCCGTGCCCAGGTCTTCGGCCTGGATGGCGTTGACGATCATCTCCCCGAACATCTTCTGCCGGGCCTCGCCGAACTTGGCGTCACGGTAGCTTGCATCCCAGCCGTTGCGCCGGGCCATGCTTTCATAGGTGGCCCGGATGGTCCCCACGGCTTCCCCCACGACGGCATGGTCCATGGGGTTCTGCATGGCTTTGTTGGTGGCGTTGATGATGGCGGCCTCGTCCACGCCGTTGGCGTAGGCCGTGCGTTCCCTGTCCACCTTGCCGATGGCCCAGGCGTCGGTCTCCGCGTCCTGGCGATCGGCGGCACGCCCGAACATGAGGGACGCCACACTGTTTGTCCCCAGCTCTTCGGCGAAGCGCTGCCGCGCACCGGTACGCCAGCGCCCAAGCTGCGCTTCCACTCCTTCATCACCGAGGGCGTTCTGCCCTTTGAGGGTATTGAGGCGGGCGCGGAGCTCCATCTCCTCCTGCTGGTACTTGTTGAAGGCGTCCCTGGCCCGCGCCATCTGATAGTCCTCGTAGGCATTGATGCCCACCTGCACGGCCCTGTCCGCTGCCTTCGCCAGATTCGCCAGCCCGCGCGCGGATTCTTGGGCCGCCTCACCGGCCAGCCTGCCGCCCGCATCAGAGAGCCGCTCCGATACCCCGGCGCCGGGAGCGTAGGCCTGCCCGTTCCCCTGATAGATAGGCAGCGCGCCGCTTCGCGCACGATTGGGGATGGCAAGCATCCTTCCGTATACACCTGACATGCCAACCTCCTAGAATCTGCCTATCTTGCCGGAGCGCGACCGCACATAAGTGACCTTGCCTGTGCTGTCCACGTAATCCTGACCATTGTTGACCCAGCCGCTCTTCTGGCCGCTGTCCATCGCTGCATATTTTCCCCAGGTGCTCTCGATCTGTGCGATGCCCCCCAGCGCCGTACCGGCGGCATTGCTCCAGATGCTGCTGCCCGCGGCATCCGCCTGCGCGTCATAGCCGGCGGCCTGCTGGCCGTAGTTCCAGCCCTGCAACTGCGTACCGTAGGCCTTGTCCGATGCCTGGTTGTAGATGTTGAGCGCGTCGATCTCGCCCTGCGCCGCGGTGTCCGCCTGCAGGTCAAGGCTGCTGCCCACGTCCACCGTCGCCCCGGAAGCGCCGGCGGCGGCCCGCTGACGGCCGATGAGCCTTGCCGTCTCCTGCCGCTTGGCGATCATGTTGTCATAGCCTTCCCTGCGCTGGGCGCCGGCCTGCTGCTCGGCAAGCTGCTGGTTCTGCCGGGCCACGTCGGCCTGGTATTCCGCCTGCGCCTGCCGGGCCTTGCCCTGCTGGATGGAACTCATGACGCCCATGCCGGTGCTGGCCGCCGTGGCCGCGATACTGATTGCCGCCAAAGCCCCTGTACTGATCGCCATGTCTACACCTCCCCAAAGTCCACATCGGCCATGATGGCCACCACACGGAACGGCATGGGCCTGTCCTGCATCAGCCACAGGGACGTGTCCGCATCCTGCCCGGACGGCAGGCTGATCTCGATATTGCCGCTGAAAGGCTGGCAGGCTTCGCCGTACTTCTCCGGCAGGAAGGGCAAATCATAGGCCGTGCGGCCCTTCCAGCCCTCCACGTCGAACAGGTCACCCGGCTCCGTCGCCGCGTACTTGCCGCCCACGCTGCGGTACAGGCGCAGCACGCACTTGCCGTAGGCCCGGCGCTTGCCCAGCGTCGCGCCCTGCTGCGTGTCCGTCTCCAAAGGCAGCGGAGACAGGGCGGAAACGTAGTTCAGGCCCACGGTCACCACCTTTGCCGCATACGGCAGCGTGACCGCGCCATCCGTCACCGTCAGCCCCTCCACCGGCGAGCCGTCGGCAAGGGCCACCACATCCGCCCCCTCCAGATGGCCGAGCCCTCCCACCGTGTCCGACGCCGTCTCCTGCCGTGACGTGAGGCCGCAGTCCACATAGAAGGCGTCCCCGATGCCGTCCGCATCCCGAAAGCGCCCTGCCAGGCGCTCCAGAAAATACTTTTTCACGCCGCCCATTTCCCGCTCCACCACCAGCATGACCACGTCTTCCTGACTGCCGGAGATGACGGCCACGGAAAGGACTTTCCCCTGCGTCACATGGCGGCTCCAGCCGTAAACGTTCTGTTCCTTCATGTAGGTCAGGCACAGCAGCACGCCGTCGTCGCGCACGGCCCAGATGTTGGAGCCGGGCGACTGCTGGAAGGCCCACTGCATGATATGGTGCGATTCCACCAGTTGCGGCGCCAGCAAGGAAAGGTCGTTGCCCGCGTAGCCGTCCGATTCCCACGAGTAATACAGGTCACGCACATGCGATCCCGAGCGCTGGCAGTGCATGACGGACTGGCCGATGATGAGCGGTGCAAGCCCCGAGCTGCCCCAATAGGACTGCACGCTGATCTGCACGTCGCTGGACGTGATGGCCGCCCCGCCGGACGTGGCCTTGTACTCCGCGCCGCTGGTGCCGATGAGCAGGTCGCCAAAGGACGCCATCCACCTGATCTCGTCGATGCTGCCGGAGGCCAGCATGTATTCCACGGGGTCGTCATCCTGCAGGGGACGGGACTTGCGGAAGTTCTCATAGTCACCCGTCCGGCTCATGAAAAACGACGCCGGGTCGTCCTTTGTCCCGCCCAGTACAAGCCGCTGCTGGTGAAAGGCCACCGTGGCCGGGTTGTTGCCGTCCGGAAAGGGGTTCCAGTCCTCCTTGGGCGTGGTGGCCGTGTCCGGCTCAAAGTTCTGGTCAGTAAAATGCAAGGTTGTACCTGCGGAAAACACAGGAGAAACAGTGAACGCGCCGATTGTCCCTGAAGGATATGCCGTATTGCTCCCCAGGGATCCGGTCTGATATGCCGCATACGTCCCGGCAGGATTGTCGGACGGGCAATCCGCCATAGCCCAAAATTTGTCAGTCGTAACAGTGGTGTCACTAGTCCAATGAGAAAGGTCTGCTCCGGAATCCGGGTCCCACTCTTGAACGTATCGCCACACCTCTTTGGTCGTGGTTTTCTCCGTCCAAACAAACAACTTTCCATCAATCAAGAAGGCATTCTGACTTTGGGATGCTATGACATTGAGCGGAGAGGTTTCATCCTTGTCCTCTACAGGGCGAGGAGGAATTCCCGTCGTAGCGCCGTTAGAAATAACGATATGGCGCGTAATACTCCCAGAATATTTGACGATTCCCGTGGTAAATTCGCCCATTCGCAGTCCCGTCAAAGTGCCGCCTGTCGCATCCTTCCCGGACGCGACACCGATGAAGCCGTAATAGCCCGCGCTTTCCCGGTAGACGTTGTATTCTTCGGCGCCTTCCACGGCTGTCCAGGCCAGATCCACATGGTTCCCCACCACCCAGTCCGTGGGATACTTGCCGGACGTGGAGCCAACGGCGGATGCCACGGATTCCACGCCGTCCGCGTTCACGGCCGTCACCACATAGCGCAGCGTGTAGTTCAGCGAGGCGTTGTCATCCGGGTTGTCACGAACGAACGTCACCGTGGGCGCGGCGGGGGACGCGATGCTTTGATTGAGCGCGACCTCTTCCAGTGCCCACGCATAGTCCGGCGCCGTGCCGGAACGGGTCAGCTTGCGCAGGGCGTAATTTTTGTGCGCCAGATAGACGATATCCCCGGCCTGAGCCGTGGAGAGCGCGTACACGTCGTCGAGGGCATACGGGTTTTTGATGGACACGCCCGCAAGCAGCCCGTCCGCGCCGGCGACCGTGATGCTGCCTTCCCGGAAGATCAGCACATAGTTGTTCTCCGGCTCCGTGTTGAACTGGAAGGGGATCAGGACGGACTTGCCGCCAAGATCGGCAATGAAACGCATCCCCGGCCTGCGCTCGATATCGCCATGCAGGTTGGGGATGAAGTTCTCGCAGCACTGCAGGAAGCTGCCGAATTTCTGCAAGTCATAACGGGCGGAGAGGGTCGGGGTCACCTCCCCGCCCGTGAAATTGCGGAACGCTACGCGGGTCATGGCCTGCGCCCCCCCGGGCGTCCACCCGGACAGGGGGCGTGCGAGGGACAGGGATGCGCCCCGGCGCGGACAGGCGTCGTAGCGGCCTGCCGTTGCCGGGTGGAGGGAAGGTGTGTCGTCATCATCCGGCGCCTCCCTATTTCCAGCGGCCCATAGCGACCCAGGCGCCATTTTTCAGCGCGCCGCCGAACGCCCAGTCCTCGACGGTGAAAGATGCCGCCGAGATGTCCCTGAAGGGAGTCAGCACGTCAACGTCGTTGTACATCTTGCAGGTGGTGTTGTGCTGGGCGAACATGGCGGGGTTGGTGATGAAGGGCCGGGCGAAGGTCACTTCGGTACCCGTAGGCCATTCCTTCCAGACGGAGTAGATGATTTGCCTGCCGTCCTTGTAGCGGACGTAGGTCTGGCCGGCCTCCTCCAGATGCCCGGATTCCTCTATCTCCACGGCGGCCAGGGCCTTGTTC
>ERZ1026856.1669-NODE-1669-length-10771-cov-3.828387_pt1 | contig 10771 bp, 8 predicted proteins | sample MGYA00380158_ERZ1026856 | MGnify/ENA primary metagenome ERZ1026856 (study PRJEB33269, sample SAMEA4719794) | human gut metagenome | biome: human-associated habitat; feature: organic feature; material: feces | place: Cameroon | collected 2013-10 ... | reverse complement strand
GGAATGGGAGTGAATGATATGCCGGTGGCATATCAGAGCCATTCCGTGACCGAGCCGCAGCGAGAAGAGACCCGCCTCGCAGTACAATAGTCTGCCGTCAAAAGCCTTGATCAATCAAGGCTTTTGGGCGTAGCAGCATTTTGAAAGCTTCAAAATGCGCGGCAGGAGGAGCGCAGTCAAAAAGTTCATTTGAACTTTTTGACAAGCTGAAGCGAAACGGAACGGTGCGGAGCCGTTCCGTTTCGCTTTATACTGTTGCATTCCTGAGAGGAATTTGTTAAAATGCAGATAAGCAAAACGACTCAAAATTTTGCGGAGGTGGATAATGGAAAACGTACTTGAACAGAAATGCCCCGCCTGCGGCGCGCCGCTCAAATTCGACCCGGTCAGCGGGAAGATGACGTGCGAATGGTGCGGCGGCGTCTATGACATCGAGGAGCTGCCTCACGAGGACTCTCCCGCGGTGTCCGCCGCGGCGGCGGCCGCAAAGCCGAACGGCGAATACAGCGCCGACCCGGAGCTTGGGCGGCTCTCACTCTATAACTGCCGTTCCTGCGGCGCGGAGATAGTCGCGGACCCGGAGACGGCCGCGCTCATCTGCCCCTACTGCGGGAACAACATCGTCCTCGCGGATAAGATATCCGGCACGCTCAAGCCGGACGGTGTCGTCCCCTTCAGGATCGACCCGAAGTCCCTGCCCGCAGCGGTCAGAAAATTCTATAAGGGCAAGCACCTGCTCCCCAGGGGCTTTTTCTCCGACGCGAACATCGGCAAGCTCCAGGGCGTGTATGTCCCGTTCTGGATATACGACTGCTCCGTCTCGGGCGAGCTTTCCTTCAGCGGCGAGCGCGCGACCTCCCACCGTCAGGGCGACTACGTTGTCACCGAGACGAGCCATTACGACCTCCGCAGGGACGTATACATGGATTTCAAGGGCGTGTCCGCCGACGCGAGCAAGAAGATGGACGACGCGATGATGGACTCTATCGAGCCGTTTGATCTCGGCGAGATGAAGCCCTTCGATATAAAATACCTCTCCGGCTATGTGGCTGACCGCTTCGACGTGGAGGCGGAGGAGGTGCGCAACCGCGCGAATCTCCGTATGCTCAACACCGCCTCGAACATTGTCGCCTCGCGCAGCACGGGCGGGTACCTTGCCGTCACCCCAACTGGAAACGACCTGAAAGTAAAGAGAAAGGGACTTAAATATGTCCTGCTCCCGGTGTACGTTTTTGACCTTGAACACGCGGGGAAGAAATATCCCTTCGCTGTCAACGGCCAGACCGGCAAGGTCGTCGGGGACCTGCCCAGCAGCGGCGCCACTGCCGCGCTCTGGTTCCTCAAGACCTTCGGGATAGGCCTCGGGGCGACGCTCCTTGCGAGCCTGCTCACGAATCTTTAAGGAGGTGCCGAGGAAATGCTGAAAAGAATACTTTCTCTTCTTGCGGCTCTGCTTCTGCTCTGCTCGATACCGATGTACGCGCTCGCGGCGGACGGTGACCTCATGCTCATAGACGGCGACGACACCGCGGACGCCGCCGGTGATATGTCCGGCGAGAGCGGCTATGAGCAGACCGTGTCCGCGCTGCCCGACTGGTACCCGGAGGATGTCGGCGCGTTCGAGCTCTTCAACGACCCCGACGCCGACCGCGTGGTCGACAACGCGGATATCTTCTCCGACGCGGAGGAGACCGCCATGCGCGAGCGTATATCCGAGATCTCCGCCGCCGCGGGGAAGGATATCGTCATCCTGACAGACGTCACCTCCTACGGCATGGAGCAGCGCATGCTCGCCGCGGACTTCTACGACTTCAACGGCTACGGGATCGGCGAGAGCCACGACGGGATCATACTCTTCATCTGCATGGATCCCGCCGAGCGCGGCTGGCAGGCGGTGGCCACCGGAGCCGTCATTGATATCTATACCGAGAGCGCCGCCAATCAGCTCGACGACCGGCTCTTCGGCTATCTCAGCGCCGGGAACTATGGAGAGGGCGTCATAGACTGGATAGGCAACATCGGCACGCTCTACACCAAGGGCGTACCCTTCGCTCCATCATGGTACACGACCGGTTACGTCGCGCCCGTGGACTACGGCCATACCCGCGTTTCGGACGAGGCGGGGCTGCTCACTCAGGACCAGCGCGACGAGCTGGACGCCTCTCTGCGCGAAATACGCGACACCTACGGCGTTGACGCCGTGATACATACCGCCGCATCGAGCTACGGAATGGACGCGGAGAGCTATGCCATGGCGTTCTACACGATGAACGGCTACGGACTCGGAAGCAGTGCCGACGGCGTGCTGCTGGTCATCTTCTCCGACGGCGGCATCAATATGTACGTCTCCGGCGCGGCCACGGAGGTGATCGACAGCAGCAACGAGGAAAAGCTCATCGAGGCCGTCGACGCGAAGCTCACCGGCGAGAGCTTCCCCGCCATGCAGCGCTGGGTCAGGTATCTCGGCAAGACTCTCAAGACCGGCACCGCCCCCACCTGCCCCGAGGCGTGGGCTGGAAGAGGCGTCATCGGCGCGTTTGTCGGCGCGGTCGCGGGATTTATCTCCCTCCTGAGCGCGAAGGCCGGCATGAAGAGCGTAGCCAAGGCGGATACCGCCGAGGGCAACCTCGTCAAGAACAGCGTGAAGATACGCTCCGACGACAGACTGATAAACGTCACCGTTTCAAGGACCTACTCGCCCATTGAGGACGATGACGACGACCGCTCCGGCGGGGGAGGCTCGTCCTTCGGCGGAGGCTTCAGCGGCAGCTCCGGCACGAGCCATACCAGCTCCGGCGGCAGATTCTGACAAGACAATATGAAAAAGGCGCCCGTATACTCGAGGTATACGGGCGCCTTTTTGACTTACGCCTCCGCTGCATTGCTGATACAGGACAGCGCGTTCAGGCTCCGCGGGTAGCCGATATACGGCAGACACTGGGACACGACCCGTGTGAGAAAGTCGCGGTCGTTGCCGATGTTCATGTTGCCTTTAGTGTGGGCGGTGAGCTGCGGCTCACACCCGCCCTGAGCCATGAGAAAGCAGAAGGTGATCATTTCCCGCTGAGCGAGGTCGAGTCCGCCGCGGGTGTAGTAGTCGCCGAAGCAGTTGGCGGCCAGCCAGCGGTTGATGTGGCTCTTTTTCCACGCCTCCTTCATGCCCTCTCCGAAGATCGCCGTCTGCGCCGCAACGCCCTTTTCAAGCCTGTCGTCCATCGTGGTCGACGCCTGAGCGGGAAGAGGCAGCTCGATGCCGCGCTCTTCAAAGACGGCGTTGGCCGCGTTCAGGAAGGGGAGCATTCTCCCGTAGCCGAGGTAATCCGCCGCCTGATATACGCACTCCCTGACCATGACAGGCGTAACGCCGTTTTCCATGGCCTCGGGGAGCAGCTCACGGTAGGCGTCCGTGCCGCCGCAGCCGATGAGCGCCGCGAGTATGGCGAGATAGCGTGTCTGCGCGGGGAGCTGCTGCACCTCCTCGTTCACGACCTCGTCAAAAGCAAAATGCTCAAAGCGCTCCGCAAATTCGGGATCGGTCGATCTGATATTCATGTTCATGTCAAAGCTCCTTTCTGTGTGACCCGGACGTCTACGGACCGGCGGCCGACAAGAAAGCGTTAAGGACGCACAGCCGCGCGCCTCACGCTGACGGCAGGCGGATTTATGGGACGTCAAAAATATTCCATGGCGGGATCGGCGGCGGAGAGCGCCTGAAGCTCATGGTCTTTCCCGTTACGGGATGTGGAAAGCTCAGCGAATACGACCACAGCGCAAGCGGCGGCTCACGGCGGTGCGCACCGTATTTGCCGTCCCCGGCAAGGGGTGTTTTCCGCGAGGCAAACTGCACCCGTATCTGGTGCGAACGGCCGGTACAAAGCGTTATGTAAACTAACGACAGACCGCCCTCATATCCCATACGCCTGAAATCAAGTACGGCCTCCTTTACGCCCTTTCGTACTCTGTCCACGACAAAAGTCTTGTTTTTGCGCACGTCGTGGAACAAAAGGTCACGGTACGTTCCTCTCTCCGCCACCTCGCCCTCGGCCACGGCAAGATACTCCTTATTAAAGCGCCTGTCCGAGACGGAGGCGGAGAGCTTCGCGGCGGCATCGGCGGTCTTGGCGTAGACCATCACTCCGCCGACGGCCCTGTCGAGACGATGGACGCAGAAGATATCACCGGCCCCCGTGCGCGCCTTCAAAAGCTCCGGCATTCCGCCCGCCTCCGACAGCACTCCGGGGTCCTTGACGCAGACTGATATGCAATTATCGTCATATAGTATTTCCATAAAAAACATTGTATACCTTTCGCCGATTTATTTCAATACGGAGAAAACGCGCCGGGCGGCGTTAAAGCCGCCCCGGTGTCCTTGAAAAAGCGTCCGTCGGCATGGTATAATTCAGAAAAACGCTTTGCAATGAAAGGAACTGGCGAATGGGACTGAGCAATGTTATTTCGCTGCTTGGCGGGGTGGCACTGTTTCTTTTCGGCATGACGCTGATGGGGGACGGGCTTAAGAAGGTCGCCGGCAGCAGGCTCGAGCTGGTGCTCTACCGCCTTTCCGGCACGACGCTCAAGGGCATACTCCTCGGCACGGGCGTCACCGCAGTCATCCAGTCGTCCTCGGCCACCTCGGTGATGGCGGTGGGCTTCGTGAACTCCGGCATGATGAAGCTCACCCAGGCTCTCGCCGTGGTGAGCGGCGCGATAATCGGCACGAGCATAACGGGCTGGATAATTGCGCTCTCCTCCATCGAGGCAGGCGGCTGGGCGGCGGTGCTGTCCACGGCAAATATCTCCGCCGCGACAGCCATTGCGGGGGTCGTACTCAGAATGTTCTCAAAGGACCGTACCCGGCAGAATGTCGGCAGCATACTTTTGGGCTTCGCGGTGCTGATGTTCGGCATGCAGTCCATGAGCGCCGCCGTGGCTCCGCTTCGCGAGAGCGCGGTCTTTATCCGCATGATAACCGCCTTTTCCGAGCCTATTCTGGGCATTCTCGCCGGCGCGGCGTTCACTGCTGTACTCCAAAGCTCCTCCGCCGCGGTGGGCATTCTTCAGGCGCTCTCCATGACCGGCGCGGTGAGCTTCGCGGCGGCGTTCCCGCTCATCCTCGGTATTGCCGTGGGCGCGGCGGTGCCGGTGCTGCTCTCGGCTTTGGGAGCGAAGGCGGATGGCAAGCGTACCGCCGTCTCATACCTCATCATTTCGGTGCTGGGTACTGTCGTGTGCGGCGGCGTGTTCTATGCCGTCAACGCGTTCAATGAGCTGGAGATAATGTCGGTCATCGTCGACCCGGTGAGCATTGCGCTTCTCAACACGGTGTTCCGCACGGCAACGGTACTGGCCGTTGCGCCGTTTCTTGATCAGCTCGCGCGCCTTACAGGCATTCTCATAAAGGAAAGCGAGGAGGAGAAAAGCGCGAGCAAAGGACTTGACAGGCTCGACGAGCGCTTTCTTGCCCACCCCTCGCTCGCCATCGAGCAGAGCCGCCTCACCGTCGACGCCATGTCCGACACGGTGCGCGACAACCTTGACCTTTCGCTCAGAATGATGGATGGCTACAGTGACGAGGCTTTCCGTCGGGTCGAGACCGGCGAGGATCTTGTCGACCGCTTCGAGGATAAGCTGGGTACATATCTCCTGCGTCTCAACACCCACGAGCTTGACAAGGAGCAGAACAAGGCGGCGTCAAAGCTCCTCCACTGCCTTTCGGACTTTGAGAGAATAGGCGACCATGCCATGAACCTTGCCGAGAACGCAAGGGAGATAAGCGGCAAGAAGATACAGTTCTCGCCCGACTGCAAACGTGAGCTGGGCGTACTCATGCAGGCGGTGCGGGAGATATACGAAGTATCCTTCAAAGCGTTCCACGGGGACGATGTTGAGCTTGCCTACCGGGTCGAGCCGCTCGAGGAGAGGATCGACAACATGTGCGACCTCATAAAGCTCCGCCATGTTGAGCGGCTGCAGAGCGGGGAGATACCCATCAGCCAGGGCTTTGTTTTCAACGACATTCTCACGAATCTTGAACGTGTGGCCGACCACTGCTCCAACCTCGCCGTTGCGGTGATAGAGCTGCAGCAGGACGAGATGGACGCGCATGAATACATCATTTCGCTCAAGCGCATGCATTCGCATAACTTCGACGAACTGTACGCGGAGTACAGCAGGAAGTACGCGATTTGACCTGACTCCGCACATGATAAAGCGGAAAAGTGATAAATAAATTGACGCAAAAGAGGCATGACAATGGTCATGCCTCTTTTGCGTCTTATGTATCGGGGCTGCCGCCCCTTTTTATCCGTGAAAGCCCAGCGAGCCGTCAAAGCCACCGCTTGAGAAGAGCGTGCCGACCGCGGCGCGGTAGTCGCCCATGGAGCGGGCCTTGTTTATCTCGCGCACGGCCCTCTTCCCGTCGGGGAAAAGGCAGCTCATGTAGAACCACAGCTCCTTCATACGAGAGACCGTGAAGCTCTCCGAAAGTCCGGAGGCGAGCGTCTCCGCGACCAGCGTGTCGTGAAATTCACGCAGCTCCTCCTTTTCGAGCGCACGCCCGCCGCGAAGCTGACGGAAGAGCGCCGGGTTCGCCGAAGGCCCTCTCCCGAGCATAAAGCTCGAAAGCTCCGGAACGGCTGCGCGGACACGCTCCACGTCCGACGGCGTGAAGATATCGCCGTTATATGTCACCGGGGCGCGGCTCTTTCCGTACGCGGCGGCAAAGGCGGGGATATCCGGCGCGCTTTTGTACATGTCGGCCCTGTCGCGGGCGTGGATGATAAGCTCGCAGAGGGGATATTTGTTGTATATATCGAGTATCTTACCGAACTCCTCCGTGGAGGCGAGACCCATGCGCGTTTTGACCGAGACGCGTACCGGGGAGAGTGCGAACACGTCCGCAAGAAAATCGTCCAGAGAGCGCAGATCAGCCAGCATTCCCGAACCCTTGTGCTTTGCCACCACGGTTCCGGAGGGACAGCCGACGTTCAGATCGACCTCCTCGTACCCAAGCTCCGCGAGCCGCCGCGCCGCGGCAAGGAACGCCTCGCTGCGGTTGGCGAGTATCTGCGGGATGAGAGTGATGCCGCGGTTATTTTCAGGGAGAACGTCGCGGAGGCTCCCGGCCTTGAAGATCCCGGAGCCGTCGGGCGCTATAAAGGGAGAATAGTACCTGTCCGCCCCGCCGAACATCCTCGCATGGACGCTGCGGAAAATACAGCCTGTAACGCCCTCCATGGGCGCGAACGAAAGTTGCATGGATATACCTCTCAATAATGACAGCTTTTGCGGATACTATACTCTCTCTTTCGGGAAAAATAAAGAAAACATTTAAAAATATATACAGTTTCTTCACAAATTACATGCTATAATACGCTTAGAAAATTTATGCGGAGGAATGCAGATTGAAGCATCCGGCTTTGACTAAAGTAATGAGCACGGCGCTTGCAGTCATGTGCCTTGTAATGATCAGCTTTGGCGCGGTGAGGATATCCGGGGCCGTCGAAAACCGGGACAGAAGCCGTGAGGCGGCGCAGAATCTTGCGGAAAAGACCGAGAACTACATAGAACTCAGCGGTGAACTCGACTCAAGCCCCGTGGATTACGACGAGGTCTCCGAGGAGCAGACCGAGCGCCGGGACAAATACGACAGCGACAACTCCAAGCACAGGGCGGACGTCGCCGAATATACCGCCACAAAGGGCGGCACCGCCATGGGCAGCCTTGCCCTTGACGAGGCGGCATATGCCATTCAGATTGGCTGGGAGCAGTATTACGCGGGAGTCAGAGAGCTGAACGAACAGCTCGGCGACTATGCTTTCCTGCTCGATGAGCTGCCCAGCGAGGAACAGCTCGCGGAACTGGGAGCGCTTATCGAGCAGACTCGCTCCGAGGTCGAGAAATACAAGGGGAGCTTTGACGAAATGCAGTCCAAGCTCGACGAACTGCGCGAGCAGGGCGTGGATGAGATAACGCTCGGTGAGCTGAAGAACATGATAGAGGAGCTTCTTAAGGAAAAAGCGGAGCTTGAGCTTCAAGAGCAGGAGCTTGAGGCGGCGTATGCCGCCGCCGGAGCGGACATGGCGCTCGTCGATTCCGTGAGAGCCGAACTCGAGGCCGAGGGAGATCTTAGTTCCGACGAGCTGTACGGCGAGCTTGAAAGGCGCGTCTATGAGCTGACGGGCAAGACCGTCGAGGAGATAGCCGCCTCTCTTGAGGAAAACGGCGAAAAGCTTGAGGAGATAAAGGCCGCCATCAAGGAGATCGTGAAGCGTATCGAGGACGCCGACGGCAAGCTTGAGGACGTAATGGTCACGCTCGACGAGGTGCAGCAGGGTCTCGACGACGCGCGCAGGCTTTATGACGAGGCCAACGCAAAGCTCGAGGAGCTTCTCGGACTGTACGACAAGCTCGTCATGCTCATTAAGGCAAAGGCCATGATGGATCAGGCCGCCGAGACGCTTAAGGCCGGAGAGACCGAGATCGGCACCGCATGGTATAAGCTCCAGCAGACCAAGGCCGGCCTTGCAGATACCGAGGAGCGCCTGAAAAACGAAAAGAAACAGCTCATAAAGGATTATAACAAGCTCAGCGAGGTCGACAGGACCGTTGACGAATACAACGATCTTACCGCGCGGCAGAAGGCCGCGAGGACGGCGCTCGTCCTCTATCCGGATATAAAGACCCGTACCGAGGCGGGCGAGGATGTCGCCGCCGCGGCGCAGGCCGTCCGCGACTCCATGGAGAAGGAGCTTGAGCGGGAGTTCGCGGGACGCCTCGGGATAAGCATACTTTGTATCACGGCCGGGCTTTTCGGGATACTAACCCTACCCGCTGCTTTTGAGCGCATACGCACCTACCCCGCGCTCCGTCTGTTTGCGATACTCAGCCTTGTCTGCGCCGTGGGCGCGGAGTGCGTCGGTCTCTTTATGGACTGGGGACAGACCTACGCGGCTGTCTTCGGCGCGCTCTTCGCGCTGCTCGTCCTCCTCGTCGGAGGAAGGGCAAAGATCGCCGCAATATAAGAGAAAGGTCGGTTAAGCATGGACACCAACGAAAAACAGGCTGCCCGGAGCCGCTTCCTAACCAACATCGCATTCTGGGCAGTCATAATCGCGATAGTCTATTTTGTATTCAAATATCTCATAAATCTCGTGATGCCGTTTTTCCTCGCGCTCATCTTTGCCGCGCTCTCCCGTCCGCTGGCAAGGACACTCAGCAGAGAAACAAAGACCGTCAGAGACGAAAACGGCGAAACGCACGAGGTGAAGCGGGTGTTTCATCTTAATCATAATTTCGCGGCGGTGTTCAGCGTGGTGCTGCTGTTCGTCGTGATAATCGGAATAGTCACGCTAATCTGCTTCCGCCTTGTCAACACGGGTACGGACATCGTCCGGCAGCTCCCGGCCTTTTATTCCGGCACCATCCAGCCGGGCATAGAGCTGGGGCTGGAGAAGCTTGAGCAGTGGGCGGCGAGCGTGGACGACTCGGTGCTTGAGACCGTGCGCAACGCGGTGCCGAACGTCCTGAGTACCGTGGGCGCGAAGGTGACGGACTTCTCCGCGAAGGTACTCGTGTGGGTATCCTCTCTCGCGGGGAGCCTCCCCACCATGCTCCTCAATTCGCTCATCTGCCTCATCGCGACGGTGTTCATCGCCATCGACTTTGACGCGATATCCGCTTTCCTCGGCCGCAATCTCCCGGCAAAGCCCCTTAAGATGGTGATCGAGATAAAGGACTCCTTCATCGGTATCGTCTGGGAGTTCGTGAGATCGTATTTCTACATCTTTCTTATCACCGCGGCGGAGATAACCGTCGGGCTGCTCATCGTCGGGCAGAAGAACGCGCTGCTGATCGGCGTGCTGATCGCGGTGTTCGACGCCTTCCCGATAGTCGGCTCGGGCATGGTGCTGCTGCCGTGGTCGGCGTGGACCCTTTTCGCGGGCAACACCGGGAAGGGCATAGGGCTTTTCGTCCTCTACCTCGTCGTGGTCATTGCCCGCCAGATAATCGAGCCGAAGCTCGTCGGCAAGCATGTCGGACTGCGCCCCATCGTTACGCTCGTCTGCATGTTCGTCGGGACGAAGCTCTTCGGCGCGCTGGGGCTTTTCGGACTGCCTATAATGGCCGCCATCATCACCGATATGAACAACGAAGGCGTGATAAACTTCTTCAAAACTGGCGAAAACGCACAATGAAATCATTTGGACATTTACCGGCCGGAGTCATCCGGCCGGTATTTTACTGCCAGTTAGGTTTACATAATATATAAGTCCTCCTCCGAATACGATTTTCGACAGAAAAGCATTAGGCATATTGTACATTTTCAGGCAAAGAATTTATACATATTATGAGAATACGCTGTAATAAAGCCTGCGATATGTATAAACAAGTTGACTTCAAATGCCAAAAGAGATAAAATATTAACGATTTGTTACGGACGTCCGCCCCCAGTGGGCGAAAGTAAAAAGAACGGGGGGAGTACATTATGCGAGATCTGAAATATCTCCAATACTTTGAAGATCTGCTTCGCACCTCAAATAACGATCTCATCACCAAGGCAAAGGAGGAGGGGAAGGTCTGCTGCGCGTTCGTGTGCGAGAACACTCCGGAGCCTCTTTTCAATGTCGGCAGCGCATTCTCCATTCGTCTGTCCGCGCCCAACACCGGCTCGATGGACATCGCGACCTACTACATGACAAGCTTTCTCTGCGAGACGAGCCGTGCGCTGCTCGAGCGCGCGATCGAGGGCGGCTACAACTTTGCCGACTGC
>ERZ1026856.1667-NODE-1667-length-10773-cov-16.755272_pt1 | contig 10773 bp, 11 predicted proteins | sample MGYA00380158_ERZ1026856 | MGnify/ENA primary metagenome ERZ1026856 (study PRJEB33269, sample SAMEA4719794) | human gut metagenome | biome: human-associated habitat; feature: organic feature; material: feces | place: Cameroon | collected 2013-10 ... | reverse complement strand
TGTACGGGTTCTGCGGTCTTTTTGGATTCATGACATTAGAATGCACACTTTACGGAAATTCTAATGCTTGTATAAACTTAGTGTGTTTTGTCGGAGCAGGCGGAAAAGCCTGCGAGGCAGGATTGGGTTTTAGTCAACCTTTACCGGGTTGGTAACGCTGACGGTATGATCGTACCATTTTCCCTTGGTTCCGATCAGGGCGAGATCGAAGTCTTCATCCAGCGCTTTTACCGGAACGTCAAATCCGTTTACTTCTTCGGTCGTGCCGTCATCGTAGGTTACGGTATCGGTGGTGGGCTGTAAAAGCTTTGCACCATCTTTTTTTGCGTCAGCAGCCTTTCCGACAAACAGATTTACGATGTTTTTGGAGGTCAGGCTGATATGAATGGACATCTGTCCATCTTTTACAGTCAGGACACCTTTTTCGTCGTTTGCTTCATTTACATGGAACATGCCGCTGTCAGTTTTGAACTCTGCTTCATAGGTTCCATCTTCCAGGACAGCATCTGTAGTGTCAGAGCTGGATGCAGTCGATGTGCCGAGCTCTTCCATAGCAGCGTGTGTGTGGGAAACATATAAATCCTGGATGACCGGGATCTGTCCAAGACCGGCGATCTGGGTTTCAATGCTGTCGAATGCGCCGGAGGCTTCGAACTGGCTCTTCCAGGAATCGTCATCGTCGCCAGCCATATCGTTGTTTGCATGGTCGCCGGCAACAACCATCAAAGGACGGAGAACCACTTTCTTATAGCCTGCTTCCTGAATCTTTTCGATCACTGCTTCGCAGGCGGTATCTTCAGGTTCCCCCTCTACAGTGCCGATGAATACGTTGTCATATCCGAGGGCATTCATCTGGTTCTGCATCTGGCTGTAGCTGATTTTTGCGGTATGAGAGGTTCCGTGTCCCATGAATACAAAAGCAGTTCCGTCTTCCTTTGCAGCGTCAAGGTTTTCGTAGCCTGCAGTTTTTAATGCCTCTGCTGTAACTGCCTTTGCAACCGCTTCTTTATCGCTGTTTACGGAATCATCTGCAGAGCCCACTTCACCCAGAAGAGGCTCGGCGATGGTTACGGATTCAAACTTGTCGCTGTAGCTTGCAACCGCTTCGCTCAGCTCGTCATATTCTGCACCGTGCATCAGATGAGTAGGCTGTACGATCAGATTCTTTACGCCGTTGTCAACAGCACGCTGCAGTGCCTGATCCATGTTGTCGATTTTTTCACCATCGCGTGCCTGCACATGATTGATGATGATCTGCGCAGTAAATGCACGTCTTACGGACCAGTCAGGATATGCTTTCTGCAGTGCTTTTTCGATGCCGCCGATATCCTCTGCACGGCTGTCGTTAAAGGAAGTACCAAAGCTTACAACAAGCAGCTCGTTTTCCCCGATCTCATCTGCATTTAACGGGTCATCCTTGGAAGCGTCGCCGGTATCTCTTCCGAAGTAATCGGGATCGGCGTTTTCACCTTCTACCAGTTCTTTCTGAGCATCTGTCAGCGCATCCCATGCAGCCTTTGCTTCGGCACACTGCTCATCGGTGTTGTCGTTTCTTTCCTGAACATAGATCTGGTCGATGAGGGCAGCTACTTTGTCAGCGGCTTCCTGGTCGGATTCTGCGTCAGCAGTTTCCGCTTCCGCTGTAGTTTCCTGGACAGTTTCCGCTACAGTGGATTCTACAGCGGTTTCCGCTGTAGAGCTGCATCCGGAAACCAGCGCAGCAGTCATCGACATGGATAACATCAGTACGATCAGTTTCTTTTTCATAAGTTCCTCCTTGGGAATGGGTTCGGATTGCAGAAACGAAGGGTGTCAGGCAATCCGGTATCAGAGGACAATAAAATTTTGTCCCCAACAGTGAGTGGATATGGCGATAAATGAGTGATACGGGAAATTTTCATTCAGATGCCGTTGAAAAAAAGAAGAAGGGCGAAATGTGCAAAGTTGGATCACTGAGTCAGCTCCATAGAGCGGAGCCATAGCTTCGAATCTCGGAGCGCAACAAAATAAAACCAGAAGTGTTTCTGATTTTGCAGATTTCGTACTGCCAGTTTCTCGTGGCATGAATTTTCATTGTTACCGTTCACTCGTACCGTTTTGTAAGCAAAAATGAGCTGCGAAGCAGCGGAGAGCGTCGAAGACGCGGGTTTTGCGAATGTCGCGGGTGAACGGTAACTTTTCATTCCTGTACTGCGAAAGGCAGGTCTCCCGACTGAACGCTCTGACGCTTCGGCTCCCTTCCCGGTCTCCCAGTGGTAATAAGCCGTCGCTTGCGAATCACGGTGACGAGTTCGCGCAGGATTTGCACCCGCTTCCCTTTTCACCAGACGCATATGGTCTGACACCTTACGCATTTATTCAATTATGCCTTATGCCGGTTTATTCTAGCATTCCTGCCGTTCGTTGTCAATGTGGGGGAAGAACGAGATTTGTCTCTGGGCGAGCATGACACAAACTCGGTATGCGCAAAAAGCGTGCGTAAAAATGAGAGGGAAGTATGACATATGATTTTCTGAAAGTCGTTTTTGATGGAAAATGCAAAACAAGCGGCTTCCGAATCCTCGGAAACCGCTTGTTCACCGTCTTTTTAGAAGAGCGACAGACGGGGCTCGAACCCGCGACCTCCACCTTGGCAAGGTGGCGTACTACCAACTGTACTACTGTCGCATTTTATCTCTCGCTGATGTATCTCAGCGACGAAAATTATAATAACACAGCTTCTTCCGTTTGGCAAGCTTTTTCGTAAAAAAATTCAAAATTATTTTGAAAAAAATAGAATGGAAAAATTTTGGAAAAATATGCGCCGTTTTTTATTCATGACAATAGAATGTTCGCAGAGCGTGCATTCTATTGTATCTTTTCATCCGTAGCGTTTCCGAAAATATCGAGCAGCGTTCCATAGCGGAAGAGCCAGACCATCTGCAGCTCGGTCTGATCGTATTCCTGCAGTGTTTTCATCACCTGCTCAGCGATTTCGGGCGTAACGCTTTGGGCGGTTTCCGGGGAAGCAGGATTGCAGAGCATGTGCCAGTATTCCGGATAGGCTTCTACCCATTTGACCAGCCGCTGCTGGCGCAGTTGGTTGTAGAGCTTTGAAAGGGCGAGAATGATCTGGGCAGCGTTATCTTTTTCCAGTTCTTTGTAAAGGTCTTTCGAATCCATAGTACCTCCTAAAACAAATAGTAGGGACGTATTTATCCCTATTATAAGCAAAACAGGAGAAAGATGCAAGACAGCTCTCAGAAAGATACGACGGAACAGGAAATCAGGGCTTGCAGATCAAAAATCGTCATGCTACACTACGATGAGAGCATGGAAAGTGTTCAAGCGGGAATCGCATGACGAGGCTCCCGGCGTGGGAGCACGGATCGAAGCGAAAAGAAAAGAGGAACAAAGGAATCTATGATAACAGATCAATTCGGGAAAAAATGGTATAAAGGAAATCTCCATACTCATTCCACCAATTCTGACGGCCGTCTGTCGCCGGAAGAAGTTATCAGGCTGTATCGAGAGGAAGGCTACGACTTTCTTGCCCTGACAGATCACTGGTTTATGGGAGAAGAGCACCAGGAGGAAAATTTTCTGCTTTTGAGCGGAGCAGAATATGACGTTGGCAACAATGTCCGGGACGGCATTTATCATGTCGTCGGAATCGGTATGCAGAAGGAGCCGAAGCTGGAAAAAGGACCGGAATTACAAGAAAAGCAGGCGCAGCTGATGATCGATCGGATTCATGAAGCCGGAGGCATTGCAATTCTGGCACATCCGGCGTGGTCGATGAACCGGGCGAGCGAAGTGCGTCTGTTAAAAGATCTGGACGGCTGCGAGATTTATAATACGACGTCGGGCGTGCCGTGGAACTGCAGACCCTATTCGGGCATCATCCTGGATGAATTGGCAGCGCAGGGATATGTGCTGCCCTGCATGGCAGCGGACGACGCGCATCAGTACACAGGCGACGAAACAAAATCCTACCTGATGGTGCAGGCGGATGAGCTGAGTCGCGATGCGATCCTGGAAGCGATTGCGCAGGGGCGTTTTTATGCATCCCAGGGGCCTCGTTTTTGGATTGAGAAAAAGGATAACAGCCTGATCGTGCACAGCACGCCGGTGAAGGAAATCGTCTTTTTCACGGACGCAGTATGGGCAGGCGATCGCGCGACAGTCGGGGAATGCGTGGAAGAAGCCGTTTATGAGATCCAACCGCATGAAACGTTTGTGAGGGTAGAATTAAAGGATGCTGCCGGGAACCGGGCATGGTCGAACTTTTACCTGACCGGAAAGACGGTTTTATAAGAATGGAAAATCTTCTTTTTTGCCTGAATGCGACGGTACCGATTTTTCTGACGATGATGCTGGGGTGTCTGTTCAAGAAAATCGGCTGGATGGACGAGCTTTTTACCAAACGCCTCAACAAATTTGTCTTTCAGGTTGCTTTGCCGGCGCTTCTGTTTGAAGATCTGGCGACAGTAGACCTTGCGGAAGTCTGGGATATGGGTTATGTTGCGTACTGTTTTGCTGCAACATTTCTCGGAATCGGGATCTGTTACCTGATTTCCCTCTTATTAAAAGATAAATCCATTCAGGGTGAGTTCGTGCAGGCGTCTTACCGGAGCAGCGCGGCGCTGATGGGAATCGCGATCATTCAGAACATTTATGGAAACGCCGGAATGGCGCCGCTGATGATTATCGGAACCGTGCCGCTTTACAATGTGATGGCAGTCGTTATTTTGTCGGTTTTAAAGCCGGAGCGCGGAAAAGTGGACAAGGCGCTGCTTTTAAAGACTGGAAAGGGAATTGTAACAAACCCGATTATACTCGGTATTTTAGCCGGTATGATCTGGTCGGGACTGCGCCTTCCGATGCCGAAAATTCTGGACAAAACGGTTTCCAATGTCGGCGTTCTGGCGACTCCGCTCGGTCTGATGGCGCTGGGTGCTTCGTTCGATTTAAAGCAGGCTGCCGGAAAAATCAAACCGGCAATTGCTGCAACCTTTATCAAGCTGATCGGTCTGGCGGCAATTTTTCTTCCAATTGGCGTGATGCTCGGCTATACGCATGAGCATCTGATTGCTCTGATCGTGATGCTTGGCTCTGCCAGCACGGTGAGCTGCTTTGTCATGGCGAAAAATATGGGACACGACGGCACGCTGACATCCAGCGTCGTTGTTTTGACAACATTGTTGTCTGCGTTGACGATGACTGGATGGCTGTTTATTTTCCGGACAATGGGACTGGTGTGATGGAGGATTGAAATGAAAAAGCTGGAAGCGGTAATTTTTGATATGGACGGCGTTCTGTTCGATACGGAGCGAATGAGCTGCGAATGCTGTTTTGAGGCGGCAAAGCAGCTGGGGCTTACGCTGGCGGAGGAAGCGGTCTATGGCGGCTGCGGACGAAACGAAGCGTCACTTCGCAGACATATTATGGAGACGGAGGAGCCCTGGTATCCGAATGGAACTTTTCCTTATGAAAAATATCGGGAACGGTTTACGGCGTTGTTTCAGGAGAGTCTGGAACGGGAACTTCCGGTCAAAAAGGGCGTACGGGAGCTGCTGGAATACCTGAAAGAAAAGCAGATCAAAACGGCGATCGCATCGTCTACGAAAGGTCCGCTTGTCAGAAAGCATCTGGAGCGCACCGGCCTTAGCGGATATTTTCAGGAAATTGTTTCCGGTGATATGGTGGAAAAAAGTAAGCCGGAGCCGGATATTTATTTAAAAGCCTGTGAGGCAGTCAGCGTTTTGCCGGAAAATGCGATGGGAATCGAGGATTCCTTTAATGGAATCCGTGCGGTTGCGGCTGCGGGAATGACGGCGGTTATGGTGCCGGATATGGTACAGCCGGACGAAGAAATCCGTCAGATTTATGATTACTGTGTGCAGGATTTGCTGGAAGTGAAGGAACTGATCGAGTTGCTTGCGTAGTGCAGAGCCGTCCGGTGTGATGCAGTATGGAGAGTACAGTTCACCTGCACCATTTGCACTACAATAGAATGCGCGCTCTGCAAACATTCTATTGTCGCGAATCGCAGCTTCTTTTGCAGACGAAGCTATGAGTGAACGGAATCTCATTGACAAATCTCAGGAAAATGATTATACTGTAACCACCGTGCAGCCGGGGGAGCAGCGGCCCCCTGAACCTGAAATCCGCTATAGCAGGGGTGATGGTACGCCGAGGGCTTTTGGCTCATATTGCTGGCCTTTATAAGTGGCGATGAAGTTTGGGTCTTGCGCAACGGGTGTCTGTGAACCGTGTCAGGTTGGGAACAAAGCAGCACTAAACAGAATTTCCCGTGTGCCGCAAGGGTGCCTGGCGGAGTTAACTGTAAAGGTAACGGATATGGGTTTCGGTTCGAAGCGTGCCGCACGGTCTTTGAAAAAGAGAACAGTCTTTCGGGAGAAGCCCGGAAGAATATGGGCGTCCGGAGGAAGAGGATTTCTCCGGGCGTTTTTTAGTTACAGTTCACTCGTACCCTTCTGCGTTCAGATTTTCGTGCAAGCACGGAATCTGAACGCAGAAGGGTACGAAGGGAGCGCCATTTTCTGAGCAAAAAGAGCTGCAAAGCAGCGGAAAGTATCGAAGATGCGCTTTTGCGAATGGCGCGTGGGAACAGTAAGGTAATTTATTCCGGGAATGGAAGATTGAAAAATAAAATTTTTCAATTGCGCAAAAAAACGTGCGCAGAAATGAGGAAAATTGTGTCAAGATGAAGGGAAAGAGGAAACAAAACGTGGAAACGATTAAAAAGGATAGCAGCGGGAATCTGTCCCTGCCCGAAAATCTGGAAAAGCTGCTGACAGACTGCACGCTCTGTCCGCGCAACTGCCATGTCAACCGTATGGCGGGGCAGGTCGGCTACTGCCTGCAGACGGGTACGCTGCGGGCGGCAAGGGCAGCGCTGCACTACTGGGAAGAACCGTGCATCTCGGGCACAGCAGGTTCGGGGGCAGTGTTTTTTAGTGGCTGCTCGATGCGGTGCGCGTTTTGCCAGAACCACGATATTGCGGCAGGAAAAGCCGGGCGGGAGCTTTCGGTGGAACGCCTGAAAGAAATTTTTTTGGAATTGCAGGAAAAGGGCGCGAACAACATCAACCTCGTGACGCCGACGCATTTTGTACCGCTGATTGTTCCGGCGCTGCGGGCGGCAAAGCGGGAGGGACTGCGGATCCCGATTGTATACAATACCTCTTCTTATGAAAAAGTCAGCACGCTGCAGCTGCTGGACGGGCTTGTGGATATTTATCTGCCCGATCTGAAATATGAATCAGCAACGCTTTCCGGGCTGCTTTCGAATGCGCCGGATTATTTTGAAACAGCAGCGGCGGCAATTGCAGAAATGGTCAGACAGGTCGGCGAGCCGGTTTTTGCAGCGCCGGATGGGACACAGCTTTTCGCGGCGCAGATGAACGACGCATGTGAAGAAGCCGACGAGGATGCAGAATTTTTAATGAAAAAAGGCGTTATCGTGCGGCATCTCGCTCTGCCGGGACAGGAGGCGGATTCAAAAAGAGTGCTTTCCTATCTGTTGAAAACCTATGGGGAGCGGATTTATATCAGTCTGATGAATCAGTACACGCCGATCCCGTCTGTGCTGGAAAAGACGCTGCCGAAGCTTGCACAGAAGAAGTTGGCGGCGCCAGAGCCCATGCGGGAGGAAAGCGCAGCGCAGCCTACGTGGGAGAAAAACGCAGCGCAGCCTGAATCTGCACAAGCCTGCCTTACAGGTCTGCAGCGCCGTCTGACGGAGGACGAATACGAAGCACTGATCGATTTCGCGATTGAAAACGGCATCGAAAACGGCTTTATTCAGGATCAGGAAACGGCGCAGGAAAGCTTTATTCCTGCATTTGATGGCGAGGGCATCTGACGGAAAAAGAGGATTGTGCAATTTTACAGGGATTTATGGTGTTTTCTTGATTGTTCGGAGGATTGTCTGCGTGTATTCTGAAAAAGAACAGATGCCGGAAAAAGATTCCTTTTTCAGGTACAATGACAGACCAGAGGATTTATAAAAGGAGGAACTATCATTATGAACACAATGCCCAGACCGGAGCATCCGCTTCCTCAGTGGGAAAGAAGCACATGGAAAAACTTAAACGGAGAATGGGATTTTTCTTTCGATTTTGGTAAAAGCGGCGTAGACCGTTGTTTTTATGAAAAGAAGGATTGGGAGAAAAAGATCCTCGTTCCGTTTTGCCCGGAAAGCGATCTGAGCGGAATTGGCTATAAGGATTACATGGATGCCGTATGGTATCATAAGACTGTAGAACTGACCGAGGTGGAGGTAAAAGGACGCGTTCTGCTGCATTTTGGCGCGGTGGATTATGATGCGCGTGTATGGATCAACGGAACAGAGGTTGGACGGCATAAAGGCGGCTATACCTCTTTTATATTCGATATCACGGCTTATGTACAGGCTGGTGCAAACGATATCGCCGTATACGCAGAGGACGATTTGAGAAGCGGCAAACAGCCCCATGGCAAGCAGAGCGGGCTGTATTATTCTCACGGCTGCGAATACACCAGAACCACCGGGATCTGGCAGACGGTTTGGCTGGAGTTCGTACCGGAAAATTATGTGAAAAAAGCGCGCTTCTTCCCGAATGTGGAAGCAGGCACGATTACGATCGAGGCGGTGACCGTCGGCGACGGATCGTTCTGCGCGGAAGCGTTTTATGAAGGAAGACGCTGCGGTCAGGCGGAAACCGCAACCGCTGGCGGAAACGTTGTTGTGACGCTGCCCCTTTCCGAAGTGCATCTGTGGGAGGCCGGGGCAGGCAGACTGTATGACTTGACAATTACTTTTGGGGAAGATACCGTTCACAGTTATTTCGGACTGCGCAATGTTGCAATTTCCGGGGAAAAAGTGTTGATTAACGGAAAATCCGTATTCCAGAGACTGGTTCTGGATCAGGGATTTTATCCGGACGGCATTTATACCGCAGCTACCGATGAAGCGCTGGAAAACGATGTGAAGCTGTCGATGGCAGCAGGATTCAACGGCGCGCGTCTGCATGAAAAAGTGTTCGAGCCCCGTTTCCTGTATCATTGCGACCGTCTGGGTTATCTTGTATGGGGCGAGCAGGGCAACTGGGGGATGGATCCGAGCGCACCGGATGGACTGAAAAACTTCCTGCCGGAGTGGATGGAAGCGGTTGAAAGGGATTTCAATCATCCTGCGATCATCGGCTGGTGCCCGTTTAACGAGACATGGGATTATGAAGGGCGCAAGCAGGATGACGACCTTCTGGCAATTGTCTATCGGATGACGAAGCTCTACGATACGACCAGACCCTGCATTGATACCAGCGGCAACTTCCATGTCATTACCGATATTTACGATCTGCACGACTACGAGCAGAACCCGGAAGAGTTCGCAAGCCATTATGAGAGTTATGCAAAGGACGGCATCCTGGCATGGGATAACCATGCGCCGAGACAGAAGCAGATTGTCGGTATTCCGGTATTTATCAGCGAATACGGCGGTATCAAGTGGGATGTTGAAGGCGTGAATAAGGACAGCTGGGGCTACGGTGACGGACCTAAGTCCGAGGAAGAGTTCCTTGCCCGTTATCAGGGTCTGACGGATGTGCTTTTGGACAATCCGAAAATGTTCGGTTTCTGCTACACCCAGCTGTACGATGTAGAGCAGGAAATGAACGGTCTTTATACCTACAACAGAAAGCCGAAGTTCGATATGGAAATTATCCGTAAGATCAACAGCCGCAAAGCTGCGATCGAGGAGGGAAAGGCATAACGCTTTCCTGTTTTGCATAGGCTGAAAGAAAAGCGGGTAACGCAATGCTGAATGCAATCTGGGCAGGAATGATTGTTCTTGGAATCTTATACGGAGCTTTTACCGGCAATCTGGAGGCAGTGTCCAACGCCGCCCTGGAGAGCGCCGGGGAGGCTGTGGATTTATGTATTACGATGTGCGGGATCATGGGACTTTGGACAGGTCTGATGAAAATCGCACAGCAGGCGGGGCTGATTGCTGCATTGACGCGCGGCATCAGCCCTTTTGTGTCGTTTTTGTTTCCCCGGATTCCGAAAAATCATCCGGCGCGGGAGTCAATTTCCACTAATATCGTTGCAAATGTCCTTGGACTTGGCTGGGCGGCAACTCCGGCGGGCTTAAAGGCGATGGAGGATCTTGCACAACTGGAAGAAAAACGGAGACAGACGGGGTATCTGAAAAACGTTCCAAGAGATACTGCGAGCAATGAAATGTGTACGTTTCTGATTTTAAATATTTCGTCCCTGCAGCTGATTCCGGTCAACATGATCGCCTATCGCAGCCAGTACGGAAGCGCCAGCCCCGCTGCAGTGGTCGGTCCTGCGGTGCTGGCGACGCTTGTCAGTACGTTTGCGGCAGTGATTTTCTGCAGGGTGATGGACCGGAAGTAGCGCCATTTTATGAGCAAAAATGAGCTGCGAAGCAGCGGAGAGCGTCGAAGACGCGGTTCATGACAATAGAATGTTCGCGGAGCGTGCATTCTATTGTATTGCGAATGGTGTGGGTGAACAGTAACGAATATTTTGCAGGCGGGCAGTCACACATCGTTCGATGCGCAGCTGCCCGCTGTTTTGTGGAAATTTACATCAGATATGCCAGCAGCACGCTCATAACAACACCGACGGCAGTAGAAAACAGCGCGCCTGCCAGCGTATATCTGGATTTGGAAACTCGCGCCGCCATAAAATAAACAGACATTGTGTAAAAACAGGTTTCCGTGCAGCTCATCAGAATCGACGTGATGCGTCCTGCCA
>ERZ1026856.1664-NODE-1664-length-10784-cov-3.150620_pt1 | contig 10784 bp, 4 predicted proteins | sample MGYA00380158_ERZ1026856 | MGnify/ENA primary metagenome ERZ1026856 (study PRJEB33269, sample SAMEA4719794) | human gut metagenome | biome: human-associated habitat; feature: organic feature; material: feces | place: Cameroon | collected 2013-10 ... | reverse complement strand
AGTTGGTAGAGCAGCGGATTGAAAATCCGCGTGTCGGCGGTTCGATCCCGTCCCAGGCCACCAGATTCAAAGCCCTTGATCAGCAATGATCAAGGGCTTTTCTGCTTTCTGCGCCTTTGCTTCATGCATGCTGCAATAAAAATGAAAGCGCTTAGCGCTTTTCAGATAAGGATTTGCAAGTTCAATAAGTTTGAAATCCTTTCTTGGTAAGCACTGGCAGCTCTGATTTTTGAAGCTTGCTGTGCTTGTGCAGCTATCGCAGGCATGGCAAGCTAGCCGCTTTTCTGACAACCCCTACACGGAGAGGCTCGCTTGGCTGCTTCCATGTCCACAGGGCTGGTGGCCCTGCACGGTAATTGCACCGAAACACTGGCCGATACGCTGATGGCGTGGATGCGCACCCACCCGCTGCAGCCACTCGAAACCGAAGTCGTGCTTGTGCAAAGCAATGGCACGGCCGAGTGGTTCAAGATGCGCATGGCCGAGCAGCTGGGCGTATGCGCTGCAGCCAAGGTGGAGCTGCCCGCGCGCTTTATCTGGCGCACCTACCGGCAGATTCTGGGCAAACATGCCGTGCCGCCTGCTTCGCCGCTGGAAAAAGTGCCGCTGACCTGGCGACTCATGCGCCTGTTGCCGGGCCTGTTGCACGAGCCCGCATTTGCACCCATTGAAAGCTTTCTGCGCCCTGGCGAGCCCGAGCGCCTGCTGCAGCTGGCCGAGCGTCTGGCCGACCTGTTTGACCAGTACCAGGTCTACCGTGGAGATTGGCTCAAGGCCTGGGAGGAGGGCCGTGATGTGCTGACGCATCCGGGCAAACCGGAGGAGCCGCTGCCCGAGAGCCAGCGCTGGCAGGCGCAGCTGTGGCGTGCGGTGCTGGCGGATCTGCAGGCGCATGAAATGGCCGCGACGCGTACGGCCTTGCGCGAGCTGGTCATGCAGCGCCTGCGCGAGGCCGAGCCCGGCAGCCTGCCTGTGCCGCGCCGTGTGGTGCTGTTTGGCCTGAGCCATGTGCCGCTGGCCATGCTGGGTTTTCTGGATGCCATGGCGCGCCACACTCAGGTGGTGCTGGCCGTACCCAACCCCTGCCGCTATCACTGGGCCGATGCCATTGACGGGCGCGCGCTGCTGCGCATGCAGCGCCGCCGCCAGCCGCTACGCAACGGCCAGGACCTGGCCGCCATTCCGCTGGAGGCCATGCATGCCCATGCCCACCCACTGCTGGCCGCATGGGGCCGCCAGAGCCGCGACTATGTGCGCCTGCTCGATGAGTACGACAACACCTTGCAGACCGCCGACCGTGCACATTGGCCACGCGTAGATCTGTTTGATGATGCGCCGGCTGATGCAGGCAGTCTGCTGCAGCAGGTGCAGCGCAGCATCCGAGACATGCTGCCGCTGGCTGAGCACCCCAAAGCCATGCAGCCTGAGCACTATATTGCTGCACAGGACCAGTCCATCGTCTTTCACAGTGCGCACAGTCTGGTGCGTGAGCTGGAAGTGCTGCACGACCAGCTGCTGCAGCTGCTGGCCCAGTCGCCCGCCCCGGGGCAGGTGCCGCTGCAGCCGCGCGATGTGATTGTCATGCTGCCGGATATTCAGGCTGCGGCCCCATCGATCCGCGCCGTGTTTGGTCAGTACAGCCGGCATGACCCGCGCTACATCCCCTTTGATATTGCAGACCTGAGTGCGCGTGCTGCCAGTCCCATGGTGGTGGCGCTGCAATGGCTGCTCAAGTTACCCCAGCAGCGCTGCCGCCTGAGCGAGCTGTGTGATCTGCTGGATGTCCCCGCCGTGGCCGCACGCTTTGGTCTGTCGGCCACCGATGTGCCGCAGCTCACGCATTGGATGGCGGGTGCAGGTATCCGCTGGGGACTGAATGCCGAGCAGCGCGCCACGCTGGGCTTGCAGGCCTGTGGTGAGCACAACAGCGCCTGGTTTGGTCTGCGCCGCATGCTGCTCGGCTATGCCAGCGGCAGCCGCAGTGTGCAGGGAGCGCATGGCTGGCAGAGTGCCGCCGCCTGGGGCGAGATTGAGCCCTATGACGAAGTCGGCGGGCTGGGTGCCGAACTGGCGGGCATTCTGGCCGCGGTGCTCGAGCGCCTGATGCGCTGGTGGGAGGAAGCATTGCTGGATGCCACGCCCGATGTCTGGGCGCAGCGCCTGCGCCAGCTGGCGCAGGACATGTTTGAGCCGCAGGATGATGTAGAGCGTGCCCTGCTCGATGGGCTGGAAAAAGCGCTCACACGCTGGCAGGAAGCCTGTGACCAGGCCGGTTTTGTGCAGCAGATTCCGCTGGCTGTGGCGCAGGAAGCTTGGCTGCAGGCGCTGGAGCAGCGTTTCCGGGCCGGTGGCGTGACCTTTGCCACGCCCATGCCCATGCGGGCGATTCCGTTTGAAGTCGTCTGCCTGCTGGGCATGAACGATGGCGACTACCCGCGCCGCGCCACACGCAATGACTTTGACCTGATGCAGCAGCCCGGCCAGTACCGTCCGGGTGACCGCGCGCGCCGTGACCATGACCGCCAGCTGATGCTGGAGGCCGTGCTGTCTGCCCGCCGCGTGCTCTACATCAGCTGGGCCGGGCACCATGTGCGCGACAACAGCGAGCAGCCGCCTTCCGTGCTGGTGTCGCAGCTGCGTGAATATCTGGCCGCTGGCTGGCGAGGGGAGCGCAAAGACTTGCTGGCGGAGCGCACCTGGCACCACCCCTTGCAGCCTTTTAGCCGCCGCTACTTTGAGCAGAACACGGATTTGCTGACCTATGCCCGTGAATGGCGTGATGCGCATGCGCAGCAGGATGCGGCCGTGGTGCAGGACATGCCAGCACTGGACCTGGATGCGCTGGAGCCCTTGAGCATGGACAGACTGACGCGCTTTGTGCGCCACCCGGCCAAGGCGTTTTTTCAGCAGCGTCTGGGTGTGTACTTTGAAGCGGATGAGGACACGGTTGAAGACGACGAGCTGTTCCAGCTCAATGGTCTGCAGGCCTACCAGCTGGTCGAGCAATTGCAGCAGCAGTTTGTGGCGGACTGGGAGCAAAGCCGCCATGCGGCATTGGATGGCGACAGAGCTGCACCGCTGCTGCAGGCACGCCTGCAGAGTCTGCAGCGCGCCGGTCGTCTGCCGCTGGCCGGTGTGGGGCAGCGCGAAGCGCAGCAGTTGCAGGCCACCGTGCTGCCCTGCCTGCAGGAATGGGCGGCACGCAGGCAGGCCTTCCCACGCGAAGTCGAACGCCTGCGTGTGCACTTCAGGCATGCGGGCGTGGTGCTGGAAGACTGGCTGGATCAGCTGTGGGCAGCTGACCACGAAGTTGCAGGTGTGGCCCCCGTGTGGCTGCAGCTGGACGCACGCGATGTGCTGGACAAGGACGGCGAGTTGCGCAGGGACAAGCTGCTGCGCGTGTATTTGCGCAGTCTGGTGGCTGCCGCCTGTGGTGTGGAGGTGCAGGGTGTGCTGATCGGGCGCGATACGGCCTTGCATGTACAGCCCATGGCGCAGGACGTGGCACAGCAGGCATTGCAGGATTTGCTGGAACTCTGGCTGCAGGGCCAGCAATCGCCCTTGCCAGTGCCGATGAAGACCGGCATGGCCATGGCCTGGCAAGATGAGGCGGCAGCCCGCACTGCCTATGAGGGCGGCTTTGTGGGGAATGGTGAAGCTGAAGACATGTACTGGCAGCGCCTGTATCCGGACTTCCAGATACTGAACGCAGATGGGCGTTTGCACGATCTTGCGCTGGCTATCTATGGGCCGATGGAAGTCTGGCTGCAGCAGTGTGTAGAAAACGTGGGCTGGATACACCACACAGAGCAGGGAGGGCATGCATGACGCAGCGCCACGTATTGGATGCACGCAGCTTTCCGCTGCATGGCAGCCGTTTGATTGAAGCCAGTGCGGGCACGGGCAAGACCTGGACGATTGCTGCGCTCTATGTGCGACTGGTGCTGGGGCACGGCGGTGAACGCGCCTTTGGCAAGCCGCTGATGCCTGCAGACATTCTGGTCATGACTTTCACGCGCGCGGCCACGCGCGAGCTCTCAGACCGTATCCGCGCACGTCTGGTGCAGGCCGCCGCGTATTTCCGTGGACAGGTACCAGAGCAGGAGACGCCTGATCCGTTTTTGCTGGACTTGATGGCGGCTTACCCTGAAGGGCCGCAGCGCGAGCGAGCTGCCTGGCAGCTGGCCATGGCGGCGGAGTCCATGGACGATGCGGCCATTTTCACCATTGATGCCTGGTGCCAGCGCATGCTGCGCGAGCATGCGTTCGACAGCGGCAATCTGTTTGACGAAACGCTGGAAAGTGATGAATCCCAGCGCCTGGTGGAAGCTGCGCAGGACTACTGGCGCCAGCAGTGCTATCCGCTGCAGGGGCAGGAGCTGGCCATGGTGCTGCAGGTCTGGAAAAGCTTTGCAGATTGCTATGAGGCTTTGCGCAGCCTTCGTCCCGAAGACATGGCCAGTTTTGTGCCAGACGGACAGAGCCTGCAACAGCTGGTCCAGCAGGCACAGGCGGCGCAGCAGGCATTGGTGCAGCCCTGGAAAACGATATTTCCGCGCTTTCGCGACTGGCTGCTGCAACAGGTGGAAGATGCTCCGGAGCACTGGAATAGCAGACGCTTCAGCGCCAAGCAGGTGCAGGACTGGGTGCAGGCGCTGGGCGCATGGGTAGAGGCACCAGAAGTCATGGATTTCTGGCGCCGCAAGGAGTACGCCACCGCACGCCAGAATCTGCGTGCCAGTGAGATGCCCGCCTGCCGCTTGAAAAGTGCACCACCGCTGGAGGTACCGCCGCAAGCCCATGCTTTTGAGGAGCTGGCCGAGCAGATGGCGCAGATGCCCGATTTGCGGGTGCAGATGCTGGCACATGCTGCGGCCTATGTGCACCAGCGCATGCAGTGGCTCAAGCAGCAGACGCGTACCTTTGGCTTTGCGGACATGCTGGAACGCCTGGACCAGGCACTGTCTGGCGAAAACGGCCCAGCCCTGCGCCAGCGCATTCTGGCGCAGTATCCGGTGGCGCTGATTGACGAGTTTCAGGACACCTCGCCGCTGCAGTACCGCCTGTTTGACCAGATCTACCGCACGGCAGACAACGACCCCGAAAGTGCGCTGCTGCTGATTGGTGATCCGAAACAGTCCATCTACGGCTTTCGCGGCGCCGACATCTACAGCTATCTGCGCGCACGAGAGGCTACGGAAGGCCGCCACTATGTGCTCGATGTGAACTACCGCTCCACCGAAGCCGTGGTGCATGCCGTCAACCGCTGGTTCGCACAGGCCGAGGCCCGCGTGGGGGCAGGGGCCTTCATGTTTCGTGAAGCGCAGCGCAACCCGCTGCCGTTTGACGCTGTGCGTGCCAAGGGCCGTGCGGAGCGGTTTCAGATGGATGGTCAGTCCGTACCAGCCATGACTGTGGTGTGGCATGAGGGGCAGGGAGAGCTGGTCAACACGGAAACGATGCTGGAGCATATGTCCCGTGCCTGTGCCGAGCAGATCGTGCGATGGCTCAACGATGTCAGGGTGGGTTTCGCAGAGGATGGAAAGCCGCTGCAGCGCCTGCGTCCGCGCGATATTGCTGTGCTGGTGCGTACTGGCAAACAGGCTGCAGCCGTACGCCGTGAACTGCAGCGCCGCCATGTGGCGTCGGTGTATCTGTCAGACCAGGAATCCGTGTTTGCCAGCGCTGAGGCACAGGACGTGCTGGTATGGCTGCGTGCTGTGGCTGCGCCGCGCGATGCGCGGGCCGTGCGTGCCGGGCTGGCAACGCGCATCATGGGGCTGTCGTTGGAGCAGCTGGCCTGGCTGGCGGCGGATGACGAAGCCTTTGATGCCAAAAGCCAGATCGTGGCTGAGCTGCACAGCGTCTGGCAGATGCAGGGCGTGCTGGCCATGTTGCGTCAGACCTTGCACCGCATGCAGCTGCCTGCGCTGTGGCTGGCTGAAACCGGGGGTGAACGGCGGCTGACCAATTACCTGCATCTGGCGGAACTGCTGCAAAACGCGAGTGCGACGCTGGAAGGTGAACAGGCACTGATTCGCTGGCTGGCCATGCAGATCGAAGCGCCGGGGCAGGGCAGTGAAGAACAGGTCGTGCGGCTGGAAAGCGATGAAGATCTGGTCAAGGTTGTCACTGTGCACAAAAGCAAGGGGTTGGAGTATCCCGTGGTGTTTTTGCCATTTGCGGCAGATTTCCGCGAGTATTCCGACAGCCTGGTGCGTGTCCCCCAGCCTGATGGCCGCCGCAGTGTGGATCTGCAGCCCAGCACGGAGGCCAAGCAGCAGGCAGACAAGGAGCGGCTGCGTGAAGACATTCGTCTGCTGTATGTGGCGCTGACGCGGCCACGCCATGCGATCTGGGTGGGCATCAGTGCGCTGAGCAAGCACGGCTCAAAAAAATGTGTGAACCACAAGGGTGCTTGTGGTTATCTGCTCAATGGCGGGCAGGAAGCCTCTGTGCAGGGTTGGCGTGATGCACTGCAGGCACTGGCTGAAGGCTGCAGCGACATACGGGTAGAGCCTTTGCCAGCGCCTTCTGCACCCACGCTGTACCGTAGCAGCGATGTACCGCCACCACTGTGCGTTCCGCAGACCTATGATGCCCAGTTTGACACGCAGTGGAGCATTGCCAGCTTTACCCGCCTGGTGCGTGGCAAAAGCAGTGAGCTGCCGGTGCTGCCTGTGGCGGCCATGCAGCCCGCCGATGACGAGCGTGCGCTGGATGCGAGCGCAGGGCGCAAGGCGCTGCTGCCCGTGGCCAGCAGCGCCGTGTGGCACCGCTTTATGCGAGGTGAGTTGGTGGGCAACTTTATCCACGAGCAGCTGGAGTGGCTGGAGGGTGAAGACTTTGCGCTGGAAGCCGATGGGCAAGGCCGCCTGAGCGAGCAGCTGCTGCGCCGCTGCGAACGCGCGGGCCGCACGGAGCAGGCGCAGGACACGCTGCAGTGGCTGCGCCATGTGGTGCACCATCCGCTGCCGCCACTGGGCTGCAGCCTGGCGCAGATCCGCACGCGGCTGCCGGAAATGGAATTCTGGCTGCCGATTGCGCAGCTGCCCGCGCGTGAAGTCGATGCGCTGTGCCGCCAGTTCATCTTGCCGGAGATGGAGCGTCCCATGCTGCCAGACCGCAGCCTGCACGGCATGCTGATGGGCTTTGCAGACCTGGTTTTTGTGCATGAAGGCCGCTACTGGGTGCTGGACTACAAGACCAACTATCTGGGCACAGATGGCAGCGCCTACCATGCCGCTGCGCTGCAGCAGGCCATGCTGCAGCACCGCTATGACGTACAGGCTGCGCTGTATCTGCTGGCGCTGCATAGCCTACTGCAAAGCCGTCTGGGCGATGCCTATGACCCAGCGCAGCAGTTGGGCGGCGCGCTGTATTTCTTTTTGCGCGGCATGGATGGGCCGGCACAGGGTGTGCATGTGGTGCCCCCCATGCTGGAGCTGCTGGACGCACTGCAGGCATTGATCAACGAGGTGCAGGCATGAGCCGCAAACGTCATCTGGATATCCATACCCTGGAAATGTTCGCAGCCGAACCTGCAGCACCTGTGACCGCGCATAGTGTGCTGGAGGTGCTGCGCCTGTGGGCCGATGCAGGCATGCTGCGGCGGCTGGATGTGGCGCTGGCCGTGTGGCTGCATGAACAGGACCCGCAGGTGCAGCCCTGCGTGCTAGTGGCGGCAGCCATGCTGGCACAGATGGAAGGGCGCGGTCACAGCTGCTTGCCGTTGGCTGATCTGGTGGCTACGCCCAATGCGGTGCTGGGCTGGGATGCGGAAGACTTGCCCCATCTGCTGGCTCTGTGGGAGCGCTTGCCGGGTACATGTGCGCAATGGCTGCAGGCACTGCAGGCATGTCCACTGGTGCGTGCAGCCACCGAGGCAGACCGTGCCCAGCCCCTGGTGCTGGCTGCAGTAGATAGCGCCCACCCCCTGCTGTATCTGCGCCGTTACTGGGACCATGAACGCATGGTGGCCGCACACATCCTGCAACGCAGTACTGCCGCTGGCGTGCAGCTGCCTGAGCAGGCCGCACGCGAGTGGCTGGATCGCTTTTTTCCCGTGGCTTCGGGGGCTGGCTGCAACTGGCAGAAAGTGGCCTGTGCGGTGGCCCTGCGTGGGCGTTTTTCGATCATCACCGGCGGCCCCGGCACGGGCAAGACCTATACCGCAGCACGCCTGCTGGCGCTGCTGTTTGCTACGGCGGCGCAACCTGAGCAGCTGCGTGTGGCACTGTCTGCGCCCACGGGTAAGGCGGCAGCACGGCTGAAGGAATCGATTGAAACCGCGCTCAAGGATTTGCAGCAAGTGGTGGGAGATGCTCTGGATCTGGAGGCGCTGGTGCAGCGCGTGGGCGCTGCGCGCACGCTGCACTCGCTGCTGGGCGCGCGGCCTGATACGCGGCACTGGGGCTTTCATGCGGGGCGGCCGCTGGATGTGGATGTGCTCATCGTCGATGAGGCATCCATGGTGCACCTGGAAATGATGTCGGCCCTGCTCGATGCACTGCCGCCCCATGCGCGCCTGGTGCTGCTGGGGGACAAGGACCAGCTGGCATCTGTCGAGGCCGGCGCTGTGCTGGGCGATCTGTGCCGTGATGCGCAAATGGGGCGCTATGACGCAGCAACGGTGGACTATGTGGCCCGTGTGGCGGGTGAGCACATTCCTGCACCATTTCACGCAGATGCCATGGCGCCTGCACTGGCGCAGCAGACCGTGATGCTGCGCGAAAGCAGGCGCTTCAGTGGGCCGATTGCCGAGCTGGCGCTGGCCGTCAATGCGGGCGATGTGGCGCGCAGTCAAGCGCTACTGGCCGAATGTGGCGTCTACGACCCGGTCTTCATGCAAGCCGGTGGCGCGGTGCAGCGCGTACACCAGCTGGCCTGGCAAGGGCGCGGCACCGCCGTGGGCTACCAGCCTTTTGCACAGGCGCTGCAGCGCTGGGCAGCGATAGAAAAAGCATCGGACATCGCCGTGCAGCATGAGGGCTGGGTGCGCGAAGTCATCACCGCGTTTGAGCGCTTTCGTCTGCTGTGCGCCGTGCGTGAAGGCGAATGGGGCGTGGCTGGCCTGAACGCCGCCGTGCAACAGCTGCTGGCACGGCTGGGCGTGATCCCCAAGGAGCCTGGTGAGTGGTACCGCGGCCGACCTGTCATGGTCACACGCAACGATGCAGCGCTGGGCGTGTTCAATGGTGACATCGGCATTGCCCTGCCCAGTGCAGCGCCGGGGCACCCTTTGCGCGTGTACTTTCTGCAGGGCAATCAACTGCATGCCGTAAGCGTGGCGCGCTTGGTCCATGTGGAAACCGCGTTTGCCATGACGGTACACAAAAGCCAGGGCTCGGAGTTTGAGCACACGGCACTGGTGCTCTCTGCCAAGGCCGGCTCGGTGCTGGGGCGTGAACTGGTCTACACAGGCATCACGCGGGCGCGCAGTGCTTTTACGCTGATGGCAGAAGACGTCCGTTTGCTGGCCCAGGCCATTGCCGCGCCAACACGCCGGGTCAGTGGCTTGCTGCGGTTTCTGGAAGGTGAATTGAAAGCTTGAAAATTCATAGCTGTCAGCGCTTGCTGCATAAGCCTTAGAGGCATATTTGGCTTGAAATTCAAGCCGATGGCATCCGGTCTGCAGCAGTGGGCTCGATAGAATTGCCGACATGTTGAACCGGCTGATCACCACGCATCTGCGCCGCACCAGCTTGCTGGTGCTGGCAGCATGGCTGTGCGTGTGCATGGTCAGTATCTGGGCGCCGATGGCACGGGCCCAGATCAGCCAGCAGCATGTGGTGCATCTGTGCTCAGGGGAATTGGCGCCGCTGGATGCACCCAGCCCGTTGACCGATACTGGGCAGGGTATGGCGCTGCACCATACGCTGGACTGCCCACTGTGCCTGCCGGTGCTTGCACCGCCGCCACAGCAGGTGCAAGCAGCCAGCGTACAGGTGCCTGCCGCCCAGCCTCAGGCCTTGCCGCCAGCAGTGCATATTCCGTGCCGCGTAGCTTTGCCTCCCGTGCGTGCACCACCTTCGAAGACATGGATCCTGTCCTGAGTGGCACAGGCCATCTGGCATGTGCCTGGTGTTGAGTTTTTTTACCAAGTGATTCCCATGTCTTTGCACAACAAAATTTTCTCGGCTGCAGTGCTTGCTGTAGCGCTTACCACGGGTGTGGCCATGGCCCATCCTGATGCCGCCCATGTACAGGCAGAAGGCGCATGGGCGCGTGCTTCCGTGCCGGGGCAGCAGGCTACAGGGGGCTTCGTGCGTCTGACGGCGCAGGAGCCGCTCGAGCTGGTCGGCGTTGAAACGCCTGTCGCCGCGGTGGGCGAAATCCATGAAATGAAGATGGAAGGCGATGTGATGCGCATGCGTGCCATCGACAGCCTGCCGCTGCCTGAGGGCCAGACCGTGGAGCTCAAGCCCGGTGGCTACCACCTGATGTTCCAGCAGCTCAAGGCCCCGCTGCAGGAAGGCACACAAGTGCCCGTGACGCTGATCTTCAAGGACAGCAAGGGTGAGGCTTCGCGCCTGCATCTGGAGCTGCCCGTGCACCGCATGGCGCCCAAGGCGGGCAGCCATGGTCACAGCATGCAGCATGGGCATGGCAGTGCGCATCACCATGGCCAGTAAGACCTGCTAACGCAACCCTTGATACGTCGTTGCGAAGCCTTGTCGTACTACTCGTACTGTCTACGGCTTCGCGCACCGTCTCAAACGCAAACCTGCGGTTTGCTGGGTAGCGTTAGCGGCTTTAAGCCAGGCAGATGCTGTGCGCGTGAC